>Ga0115002_10003508_pt1 | contig 19528 bp, 10 predicted proteins | sample ArcticOcean_MG_C_8_FD_89576 | JGI IMG/M metagenome (GOLD analysis project Ga0115002, IMG submission 89576) | Marine microbial communities from western Arctic Ocean - ArcticOcean_MG_CB11_86 | ecosystem: Environmental > Aquatic > Marine > Oceanic | place: Arctic Ocean: Canada Basin | collected... | reverse complement strand
TCCGCTTTCCAGTAGGTGCGGCGATAAGTGGTGATCTGGTCGAGCGCCGGTTTCGGGCGGCCCGCCGCATCGAGCAAACCCGCATGTGGATACTGGTGCGCGGCTGCGTCGCTGAAATGTGCCCAGAAAATTCCGACGACCGATTGCTTGGCCATCAGCAGTGGCAGGAACATCTCGATCCACTGCGCCTGCGCGGCGTCACTCCAGTCGGCTTTCCATTGCGGCCTATTGACTTCCAGATCGGATGTCGCCAATGGATCGACCGCACCCGAGGAAGGAAACGCCAGCGTGACATGCAAGGGAATGCCCAGCACGCTCCAGTGGTCGAGCAATTGTGACAAGTCGAGCAGATCGCGCGAGGCGGAATTTTGCGGGCGGTAACCAACGGCCAGTTCGAGATCCACACCCGAAAGGCCAACTCCCGAGCGAACGAGCGCATCGACAAACTGTAACGGGGACAGCCGATGCTGCCCACGGGCTTGGTAGTCGCCCCACGGTTGATCGACCCGGATAAACAGTTGGATGTCGTCGTCAATCTGGCGAGCGGTTTCCAGAGTTTTCGCAACAAGCGTCAGCCGGTTTTCTTCTGTCAGCGCCAAAGCACCGCCCGTGTTGACACGTGAGGAAACCTCCCACAAACGGATGCGCCCCACATAACGCGAGATGGCCGTTTCGACAAAATCGCTGACGAAACTTTCCAGATTGAAAAGGTCGTGCTCCCACTGCTCCAACCAGTCTGGCAGCCCGCCGGGCGAGAAGTCCAGCAGCGGACCGCCGCGCATCAGTAGCTTGTGTTGATCGCACCATTCGACCTGGGCATCGAATGTGTCCCAGTTGTAAACGCCTTCTGCCGGCTCGACACTTCGCCAATCGACCGGCACGCAAGCGGCATTGAACGCTTGGCAGAATTGGTCTGCCGCGGCCTCTTCCGGCACGACCGGGCCAAGATTGCAGCCCAGCGAAGCGGGTAACCGCGGCGCACGGCGACGACGCACGAACAATCGCTGTCGGGTGTATGTTTGCGTGAGAATGTTGGCCGCTTCACAGGCGTGCGTGAGTGCCTCGATCGCCAAGCGACTGGCTTCCTCGGGCTGTTCGGACTGAATCAACGCGGCCCGCGAAAACAGGCGATACGCCTCACGGTGCGGTTGTCGAAATTCCTCGGGCGTCTGCATGCCCGCGATTTCCCACGCGCTGTATTGATCGCGTACCTTGGCAATCTTGCCACGCGCCAATTCAACAGCCAGCACATACGGCTCATCACGTTCCGAAAGCGAGGTTGTCGACAACAAAGGGCGACCGAACCCTGGAACCGGCCACGCGACGTGAAGCTTGCCGCTGCCGGAGGCCTTGCGTCGGCAAGACATTAGCGATCCGTCGATCTCAATTCGCGTCGGAAACACGCGCGCATCAAGGCCGCTAATATACGCTCGATGCGCCTCGTCCCAATCTTCAAGGGCCTCAGCCGGGTGAACCAGAAACCGCATGACGCCCATTCTGGGTTCCCGATCCAAAGCAATTGTGAATTCACAGAGCGACCAGAACCGGCATCTCGCGAAGAGCAAGTCAGGTAGTAACCACCGTTTAACAAAACAGCCTACGGAAGTCGACTATTGTTTCCCACCGACTCCACCAGCCTAGGCCAAGTGTAAACGGCTTCCATTCGTTGTTCAAGAAGCGGCCGATTGGTACACTTCGACGGTTGTCGAACACCCACTCCAACGCATGATGGATTCATCCCATGAGCACCAGTGCACTGCTGCAAAGTTCCATTCCCGATATGGCCGTAAAACGGGGCAAGGTGCGGGATATTTACGATTTCGGCGACCGCCTGCTGTTCGTGGCCACCGATCGTATTAGTGCTTTCGACTGGGTCCTCCCCAACGGGATTCCCGACAAAGGCCGCGTGCTCACCAAACTCAGCGAGATGTGGTTCGATCGGCTCGACATACCCAACCACCTCATCAGCATGGATATCGACGAACTGCCTTTGCCAAGCGGTGTCGACCGCGAAGGCCTGGAAGGCCGCAGCATGGTGGTGCGGAAAACCGAAGTCGTTCCCATCGAATGTGTCGTACGCGGCTACCTGTCGGGATCGGGCTGGAAGGAATACCAGCAATCGGGAACCGTCTGCGATATCCCCTTGCCCGAAGGACTTCGCGAAAGCGACAAACTCGACGAGTTGATCTTCACCCCGGCCACGAAAGCCGAAGAGGGAGATCACGACATGAACATCTCCTTCGAGACCATGTGCGGAATCATCGGCACGGAACTCTCCGAACGATTGCGTTCACTCAGCTTGGCGATCTACCAGGAAGGTGCCGACTTCGCGCGGTCGAAGGGAATCATCATTGCCGACACAAAATTCGAGTTCGGCCAGATTGGCGATGAACTCATTCTGATCGATGAAGTCCTCACGCCCGATAGCTCGCGATTCTGGCCGGTCGACGAGTACGAACCAGGGCACGGGCAACCTTCTTTCGATAAACAATTCGTTCGCGATTGGCTGCTCACAACCGACTGGGACAAGAACAGCCCCCCGCCACAACTCCCCGCCGACATTGTCACCCGCACACGCCAAAAGTACCTCGAAGGATACGATCGGCTGGTCGAATCGCCATTCCCTTGGGAATAACAACTTCGGCTGCCGCGCCGGATTTGGTGCATTGGCACCAACGCCCTTCTGAACGTTTTGGCATTGCCCCAATAAGGATGCCCGCAGATATCATAGGGAAATTGTTTGCGTGAGCAGGCTCTTGTCCGCATAATGGCATTGCCTGCCACTGGTCCTCTCTGGTGGAGTTCGTCCCGGGGAAGATCGTTCCAGTGAAGTTCCTTCGGCGGCGGGTGTTCGGTTCCGTTTTTCCATCTGTTCCGTCTTCACAAAAAGAAGCGGTGCGTTCATGAGCACTTCTGATCCCTCAAACGCTGCGTCGGAACGCACAACCCCGAAGCAACCGGGGGCAGCGGCCGATCCCGGGCAGGTGACAAGCAACGATCTCGATGCCACCTTCGTTCCCGATCAAGCCACAACAGACGGCGGAGCGAAAGACGAAGCGGCCAAGCCGCCCCCGAAAAAGTCGAAGTCGAGTTCGCCAAAGAAAAAGGCCACGCGGCTCGGCGATTTTCAGCTCGTCAAGAAACTCGGCCAAGGGGGAATGGGCGAGGTCTATCTGGCGAAGCAGATCAGCCTTGATCGCAAGGTCGCCGTGAAAACGCTTTCCAAAGAGCTGGCCAAGAAGGAAGACTTCGTACAACGGTTCCTGCGGGAATCACGCGCAATGGCCAAGTTGCAGCATCCCAATGCCGTGCAAGTCTTCGCAGCCGATTCGCATCGGGGCATCTACTACGCGGCCATCGAGTACATCGATGGCCAAAGCATGCAGGATTGGATGAACGATCTAGGTCGACTGTCCGTCGGCGATGCCCTGCACGTCACGCTCGTCTGCGCGCAGGCTCTCCAGGAAGCACACGGCCTGAACCTCATCCATCGCGACATCAAGCCCGATAACATTTTGGTGACCCAAAAGGGAATCGTGAAAGTCGCCGACTTCGGCCTCGCGAAAGTGATCGACGAAGACGTCTCGATGACGCAAAGCGGTCATGGTTTGGGCACCCCGCTTTACATGGCCCCCGAGCAGGCACGCGACGCAAAAAATGTCGACAGCCGGACCGATATCTACGCACTCGGTGCCACGCTCTACTATTTCCTTACCGGCGAACTCCCCTTTTCCGGCACGACGATGATCGAACTCATCACGGCCAAGGAAGAAGGGACATTCACCGCCGCGCGAAAACTGCAACCGGATGTGCCCGAGCGTCTGGACTTGATGATCGATAAAATGCTCGTCAAGAATCCCGCGCACCGTTACGCGAGCTGCAAGGAATTGATCGCCGACTTGTCGAGCTTGAAACTCGACAGCCCGTCTCTCGGGTTCATCGATGCGCCCGACAAAGCCGTTCGGTCGGCAGCCGTCGCATCCCAACCCGCCGCCCCTAAGCCAGCCGCTCAACCAACGCCTGCTCCAGCCAAGACAAAATCCGCACCCGAGAAATCGTGGTTCGTTAAGCACGCCAATCGGGAAGGCGAGACCATTGTCAGCAAGATGTCGACTTCGCAGATTCTGAAAGAGATCGCGGGGCAAATGCTCGACATCAAAGCACAGGCCAAACCATCCAAGGCAGGCAATTTCCTGCCGCTGGCACAATTCGCCGAGTTCCAAAACCCGATGGAAAAACGGCTCGTCAAGGAACGTGCCAACCAGCGAACTCAAGACATGCACCAACTGTACGACCGGGTTGACAAGGATCAATCCCGACGCAAACGCTGGCGCTGGTTCCGCAGCCTCTTTGAAAACACAATGGGAGGCGTCGGTCTGGTCTTGTGGCTAGCCTTCGTCGCGGCGATTGGGTACGGCCTTTATCTCGTGATTCCCATCGCCTACGAGTTCGTGAACAAACTGATCTTCGGTTAACGACCACCACAATCACAGCTGTTTTGCCGACGATTCGGATAACAACAGTTTTACCGATTGCACAAGGCAAACGCGTCACTCGTTGATGCGTGACGATCGCACTGGAATTCTCGGCCCATCACAGGGAAAATGAAGCCGATACCATTTCCAGTTCCCCGTGGCATGTTCCCGCCACACTCTACGGATTCCCGAATCAGGCCGACCGATACCGACTGCGGGCCGGAGAAGTCCCTCCATGCCGTACTGCAACACGCTCGCCGCGAACGTCGCGGGCCTCATCGCCTTCTGCGTTCTGCCGCTACTGGCTGGCACACCGTCTCTTGGTGGTGAAGTCCGTTTGAGGAACGGGATGGTCCTCGAAGGCAGCCCCGTTCCCATCCAAGGTTTAACCCCCGCTCTCATTCGCCAGAAAGACTTGCCGACGAAGACCTACTCGATTCTCATGATCGCGACCGATCTCAAACGGTCGTTCGTAGGCAAGCGACAAATCGCCGAAGGTGGCATCAACCGCGACGCCGACCTGTCCCGCTACGAGATCTTCGAGCTGGAACAAACGAAAAAAGGGGGCAAGCTCAGAGTGCAAACTCTGGGGGGCATTATCGATCGGACAGTCTTCGACAAATTTGGACGTCGTCGGCTCACGCTGGCCGCCTCTCCCAAACCGCTCGAAGTGATTCAAGGCGTCACGAAAATTACGCCGCGTTATTTGGTTGTCAACGGACTGAATTATCAGTGGGAACACGGCGTGGCCACGTCGTCGGTCGACCCGCCCATTCTCGACGCCATGCTGCGCGAGGCCACGAACGCAAATAACCCCAACGACCGCTTGGCGATTGCCGTGTTCTACATGCAGGCCGAACGCTACCCCGAAGCCGACCGGGAACTGGAAGCCATCCGCAAGCAATTTCCCGATCTTGAGAAACGAGTGGATGAAATCAGCTCGCTCCTACGACAAGCCTGGGCCAAGCAACTGCTCCGCGAACTGCGTCAACGACGCGACGCCGGGCAACACCAGTTGGCGTACACGGCCGCGAAGAAATTTCCGCGCAACAAAATGAGCGCGGCCGTCCTTCGCGAAATCGACGAACTCCTGGTGCATCACAGCGACTCGCTTAAGAAGGCCGAGCGGGTTGTGGCGTTGCTTGGCGAACAGCAGGCGAAGTGGAAGTCCGTCGCCCGGCCGAACGCCTCGCAGCAATTCGTTCGACTGGGTGCCATGCGATCAGAAATCAAACGCGAACTCGACCACGAATCCCTGTCCCGCTTAGAAGCGTTTCTCACACTCGCCACAGACGACACACTGGCACCCGAAAAAAAACTCGCGCTCGCCTATTCCGGTTGGGTGCTCGGCAGTCAATACGCGATCGACGACTTAAGCACCACGACTCGCCTGTGGGACGCCCGATTTCGCGTGCTCGAATTTCTTCGCAGCGACGACGTGACCGAACGCGAAACACACCTCGACCGACTACTCGCTCTCGAAGGCGTGACGCCCGAACGCATCGCGCAGCTGATTCCCCTGCTCCCCCCGGTCATCGACACACCCAACATTCGCGACGGCGTACCCACGCGGCTGACTGTCCCCCAGTCCGATCTGTTCGCATCAATTGATGAGCAACCGGAGATCGCCTACACCGTCGTGCTGCCCCACGAGTATTCGCCCTACCACAGCTATCCGTTGATCGTCGCCTTGCGTCCCGGAGAACGCACCGCCCAGCAAGCGGCCGAATGGTGGAGCCTCGTCCGCAAACACCCCGACCAGCCAGGGCAACCGGGGCAGTCTCAGCGGCGGGGTTACATCGTGATCGCCCCCGAGTACGTCGCCCCGAATTCACGCGCCTACGATTACTCGGGCAACGCCCATCGCGCCGTTCTCGAATCCATCCGTAACGCGCGCAAACGATTCAGTATCGATTCCGATCGCATTTTCCTGTCCGGTCATGGCATGGGAGGCAACGCGGCGATCGATATCGGCATCACGCATCCACATGTTTTCGCCGGCGTGATTCCCATCTCCGCGTTGTGCGACAAATACACCCGCTGGTATTGGTCCAACGCCGAGCACCTGGCCTGGTACATCATCAACGGCGAACTCGATCGCAACTCGATGGAACACAATTCCCGTTTCCTCAGCAGAATGATGCCCAAGGGAGACGTCATCTACACCGAGTTCGTCGGCCGAGGGTATGAGTCGTTCTATTCCGAAATCCACCATCTCTTCGACTGGATGGAGCTGCACACACGCGAGAAAGATCCCAAAGAATTCGAGGCGGTTACCTACCGACTCAACGACGGCGATTTCTATTGGGTGCATGCCGAAGGACCAACGCGAAAAGTGCTCGCTGCGAATTCCCACATTAGTGCCGGTCAAACAAAAGCCATCGGGCCGCCCATGAAAATCGACTTCCGCGTTTCCCCAGGCAACACGGTGGATGTCGGCGGCGGCGCTTCGCGGTTCACGATTTTGCTCTCTCCCGAATTCGTCGACTTCGACAAACGGGTGGTCGTCACCGTGAAAGGCAAACGCGAATTCAGCGGGTTCCTCAGTCTCGACCCGGAAGTGATGCTCGAAGACCTGCGAATTCGCGGCGATCGACAAAGGCTTTACAGCGCACGATTCGTCGTCGACCGCCCACACCGCACGTCTCGGCGCTAAAGCACAGCTCGCCATCTTGAGAATGCTCGATGCTTGTGGTGCTGATTTCGGTTATCATCGGGGTAGCGAGGCTTTGTCAGGAAACGCTGCCAGAACCTAAATCGTAACCCGACGCGTCAGCGAGGGACGCTCTGGGTCGTTGGATGTTTTTCCTGCGTCCCTCGCTGACGCGTCGGGCTAACTGGAATTCTTCGACGAAGCCTGGCCGCAAACAATCACGCTTCCATACCAACGTCGGTCCACACGCCCCCGCCAACCACCATGCCTTCCCATCCTCTCTTCCCGTCGAAACGCTCTCTGCTCGGAGCCGGTTTGCTGGTTCTGTTGGGCGTTCTCTCCGTGCGCAGCGAGCAAGAACAATCTCCCCAACCAAAAAACGGGGACACAGCAGCCGTCGACTTCGTCCGTGATGTCAAACCGATTCTGGCCACACGCTGTTATTCCTGTCACGGAGAAGACGAACAGGAAGGTGGACTCCGACTGGATCGCAAAGCCGACGCATTCCGAGGCGGTGAGATCGGCAAAGCCATCGTCGCGAAACAACCCGAGAAAAGTTTGTTGTTACGCTACGTGACGGGTGACGACCCGGATGGAACTATCATGCCGCCGGAGGGCACGCCGTTGTCAAAAAAACAGGTCGCCACGCTTCGTCGTTGGATCGAACAGGGAGCCGCTTGGCCTGCTAACGCGGACGCAGTGCCGATCGAAAAACGAGCCGCCGACCATTGGGCCTTCCAACCACCCCACCGGCCCGCGTTGCCTGCGGTCAAAAATCTTAACTGGGTTCGCAATCCGATCGATCGCTTCGTGCTGGCGAAACTCGAAGACGCGAACATCAAGCCCTCGCCGCAGGCGAACCGCACAACGTTGCTGCGCCGACTGCATCTGGACCTGACGGGGCTACCGCCAACGCCAACGGAAATCGATCGTTTCCTGAACGACCAGCACCCGGATGCTTACAAGTCTGTCGTCGATAAGCTGCTCGCCTCGCCACACTTCGGCGAACGTTGGAGCCGGTATTGGCTCGACTTGGCCCGTTACGCCGACACCGACGGCTACGAAGATGACAAATACCGACCCGATGCCTGGCGGTTCCGCGACTGGGTCATTCACGCCTACAACAACGACTTGCCCTACGACCGGTTCACCGTCGAACAATTGGCAGGCGACTTGTTGCCCAAGGCCACTTACGATTCCAAAGTCGCCACCGGGTTTCATCGCATGACCCTCACCAACGGCGCGGGCGGCGGCGGGATCACCGAGGAATTTCGCGTCAAGACGGCCAAAGACCGTGCCGCCACGACGGGAACCGTTTGGCTGGGCCTGAGCCTGCGTTGCGCGGAATGTCATTCGCACAAATACGACCCCATCCCCATTCGCGACTACTACCGCTTCTACGCGTTCTTCGATAACGCCGAAGAAACCAACGTACCCGCCCCCCCGTTGCCCACGCGGTATCACGTCACCTACCAGAAAGCCAAGCAGACATTCGAGAGCGGACAGAAACGGGCGAAAGCCAAACTGGCCGCGTTCGAGCGAAACGTGTTTCCGCACCGCTTTGAACGCTGGTGGCAAACCGCCAACCCTGCCAAGCTGCCCAAAAGAATTGCCTCCATCATCAGGAAGCCCGATCTCACAAAGGCCCAATTCACACGGCTGCAAGATTACTTTCGCTCGACCGATCCTGAATCGATCCGCTTAAATTCCGCCGTACTAGACGGTGGCGAAATCACCAACAACGCCCCGCTGGCTCCCAGTTCCCAATCGTTAACCATCACCTCCCGCTTCAAACCCCGGCAGTCTTACATTCACAAGCGGGGCAACTTCGAGTCGCCAGGCCAACACGTCACTCCCGGCACACCCGGTTTCCTTCCGCCTTCAAAACCTCGAGGCCGATTCGCTGACCGGCTCGACATGGCCCGCTGGATCGTCGATCCCGCTCACCCGCTCACCGCGCGCGTGGCCGTTAACCGTTTCTGGAAACACCTCTTCGGCAGCGGACTCGTGAGCACAAGCGATGGCATCGGAACACGTGGCGAGAAACCCTCGCATCCGGAATTGCTCAACTGGCTAGCCGTCGAGTTTGTCGAACAGGGTTGGAGTCGCAAAGCGATCATCCGGCTGATCGTCACTTCCACCACGTACCAACAATCGTCCCGCTACCGCGAGGAACTGGTCGACATCGACGCCAACAATCGGCTGCTCTCGCGACAGAACCGCTACCGCGTGGAAAGCGAAGTGGTGCGTGACCTCGCGTTGGCCGCCTCGGGCCTGTTGGAACCGGCCATTGGAGGCCCGAGCATTCAACCGCCATTACCCACGGCCCTGACAAGCATTCGCGCACTCAAGAACGAACGTTTCATGGAAGCCAGCAGCGGACGCGACCGTTATCGTCGCGGGCTGTACGTCAACGTGCAGCGCACCCTGCGCTACCCCATGCTGAAAACATTCGACGGAGCCGACCCCAACGTCGTCTGTACGCAACGCGAACGATCGAACACGCCCTTGCAAGCCCTCACGCTGCTGAACGACCCCGTCTTCTTCGAGTGCGCCCAAGCCCTCGGACGTCGGCTCGCCACCGCATCCAACATGAACAACGCCGCCCGCATCCGGCTGGCGTTTCGCCTGTGCGTCGGACGAAACCCCGACGACTTCGAACTTCGCGCAGTCTCCGACTTGCTGGCCGAACAGAAACGACTCGCCGGCGAAGCGGCTGATAACGTGCCTGCACGAACCGCAGAAACCGCCGCCTGGATTGGCGTCGCCCGGGTCTTGTTGAACCTCGACGAATTCATCACACGAGAATAGTGGGCATGCACGCGGACAACGAACAGCTCCTCGAAAGCCGACGCGGCTTCCTCACCAGCTCGGCCAGCGGCCTGGGAACCGCTGCGCTCGCCTCGCTGCTGAACGATGAAACATCTGCCGCACCACAATCTTCCAACGGCCCCATCGGTCCGCATCATCCGCCCAAAGCCAAGGCCTGCATCTTCATCTTCCTGGCTGGCGGAACAAGCCACATCGAACTGTTCGATCCCAAACCCAAGCTCGACGAACTGACGGGCCAACCGCTACCCAAGTCGTTCTTCGAGGGGAAACGGTTCTCGTTCATCAAACAGCCCGACGCCCTGTCGATGGGTAGCCCGTTCGGCTACCAACGCTACGGCGAATGCGGAACCGAGATGTCGCAACTCCTGCCGCACATCGGCAAACGAGCCGACGACATCGCGCTCATTCGCTCGCTGCACACCGACGCCTTCGACCATGCCCCCGCTGAAATCCTCTTCAGCACGGGCGTCGATCAACCCGGCCGACCCAGCGCGGGAGCTTGGACGCATTACGGCTTGGGAAGCGTATCAAAGAACCTGCCCGGCTACGTCGTGCTGATGACCGGACGCGGACCCGTCTCGCGTTCGAGCACTTGGGGGAGCGGGTTCCTGCCGACTCGTCACGCCGGCGTGCTCTTTCGAGGCCAAGGCGAACCGGTGCTCAACCTGGCCAACCCGAACGGCATCAGCGAACGCATGCAACGCTCGCAACTGGACACCCTCAAAGCACTCAACGACCGACGCTACCAGTACCTCCGTGACCCACAAATTCGCAGCCGCATCGACGCGTACGAACTCGCCTACCGCATGCAATCGGCGGCTCCCGAATTGATCGACGTCTCGCAAGAAACCAAAGCCACCCACGACGCCTACGGCACCGAACGGCTGGGCGAAGCCGGCAGCTTCGGCCGCAACTGTCTACTCGCCCGCCGACTCGTCGAACGGGGTGTGCGTTATGTCAGCCTGTTCCACCGCCGCTGGGATCACCATTCCAAACTCACCAGCCGACTCGAACAGAATTGCCAAACCGTCGACCAACCGATCGGTGCGTTGTTGGGCGACTTGAAACGTCGCGGGCTGCTCGACTCGACCGCCGTGGTGTGGGGCACCGAATTCGGCCGCACGCCCGTCACGCAAAATCAGAAACCCGGACCGCTAGCCGGTCGCGACCATCACCGGTTCGGCTTCAGCTTGTGGATCGCCGGTGGCGGCGCGAAAGGCGGGCAAGTCATTGGCAAGACCGACGACATCGGCTGGCACGCCGTCGAAGACCGCGTTCACGTCCACGACTTCCACGCCACATTGCTCCACCTGATGGGCCTGGATCACAAACGACTGACCTACCCCGTTGCGGGGTTGGATGTCCGACTGACCGTGCAGGGAGGCCGCGTCGTTGAGAAGGTGCTCGCGTAGCATGCCGAAATCATAACCCGAAGCGTGAGCGAGGGACGCTCTGGATCGTTGGATGTTTCTCCTGCGCCCCTCGCTTACGCGTCGGGTTAACTTGAGTTCTCCGACGAAGCCTGGAAAGAACAACATGACCAACTTCAGCCGCCGACAATTCGCGGGCGTTCTCCTGCTCGCCACTCTCGCCGTGGTTAACTCGTCAACCGCAGCCGAGTCGACTTATATCGTTGCCCATCGCGGACTGCTGCGTCACGCGCCTGAAAATACGATGGCGAACTTTCGTACCTGCCTGGAACTGCGACTCGGATTCGAGTTCGACGTGCAACGCTCCAAAGACGGGCATCTCGTCTGCGTGCATGACAACACCGTCAACCGCACCACCAACGGCAAAGGCGTCGTCACCGAACTTACGTTGGCCCAGTTGAAACAACTCGATGCCGGGTCCTGGTTCGGACCAGAATTCGCCGGCGAACGGGTGCCGACGATCGACGAGCTTTTCGCACTGCTCGCCAAACATCGAAGCAAGCCGGTTTTGGCCGCCGTTGATATGAAAGGCAGCGATCCGCAAATCGAAGCCGACGTTGTCCGATTGGCGAACAAACACAAGGTGCTCGACAAACTGCTGTTCATCGGCCGCACGATCAGCACCCCGGAAGTTCGCCAACGCTTGAAGAAGGCCGACGCAAAAACGCACATCGCGACCGTCGCCAACAACGCCGGAGAATTCACCGCCGCCCTGAAAGACCGCTATTCCGATTGGGTTTACGTGCGATACATACCCAGTCGCGAGGAAGTTCGTCGCGCGAAAGCGCTAGGCAAACCGCTGTTCATCGCCGGGGCAACTGTCGCCGGCGAAGAGTCAGCCAATTGGCTCAAAGTCCACGCCGTCGGCGTCACGGGCATCCTCACCGATCACCCCCTTACCCTGCGCCGCGTGCTCCGCGACGCGAAAAAATAGTCTCTGCGAAATTTTCCTTGACGACCCTGCGGCGCCTCAGTATCCTAATAGTTAATATGTTAATCTTTTCCAGTTTAGGCGGAACGTCACAGGATTCGTCATGTCGGTTGGACTGGAACAACTCGATATCAGCGCGGTCGCCGCACCCAATCTTCGGGACGACTTCCCTGATACGTTCGCACGTCGCGCGGTTGTTTCCGTGGTGCGCGGGTTCGGGACGCTACATCGGCTGATGCTCCCGCACTACGCCCGCTTCGGCCTCACTCCGCCGCAGTTCCAATTGCTCACCGTCTGCAACCGGCTGCAAGACAAGCCGCTCACTCAACGGCATTTGGCGGAAGCCCTGTATGTCTCCAACCCGAACATCACCGTGATGCTCTCACGTTTGGAAGAAGCCGGGTTAATCGAGCGCGAAGTCAATCCGAAAGATCGCCGCCAAAAATTCGTGCGCCTCACCCCCAAGGCCCGCCGACTACTGAAACGCATCTGGGCCGTCCAGCCCGAGCAACTGGAATACGTCACGCGAGGCCTGGACGACGACGAACGCAGCCAACTCGCACACTTGTTGAACAAACTGACCGCCGCGCATCAGTCACTTGGAACGACCGATGCGAAGGCTGTTGAAACCAATTGATGCCGAGACAGAACAACATCCTCTTCCTCAACCCAGGAGGCCCGTCATGTTCACCGCTCAAAAAACTGCGATCACCTGCGTTGCCGTCCTGTTCCTCGCAAGCGCAGCCACCGTTCAATCGGCCACGCTGCGTGTGCCGCAAGACCACAAGACAATCCAAGCCGCCGTCAACGCAGCCGAACCCGGCGACACGGTGCTCGTTTCAGCAGGCACCTACAAAGAACGCGTCACGCTTAAGTCGCGCGTGACTTTGAAGAGCGCGGGCGACGACGCAAAGGGAGAGCTTGGCCTGAAACGCGCCGAAGCAACGATTCTCGACGGCGGTGGTGAGAAAGGGAAAGGCCACGGCGTGACGATGGCGGCCGGGTCGACACTCGACGGATTCAGCATCACCAACATCGGCACCTACGATGAGGCCAAATGGAACAAACATCACGCCACGCAAGGTGAAGAGCACGAGAAAGAACACATCGGCGAACCGGGAATCGCAGGCATTGGTATCTCCGGCCTCATCTGCACCGTCACTAATAACATCGTGCATCACATCGGCTACACGGGGATCGCGATCTTCGGCGGGAAGGGCAAACAATGCTCGCCGCTGGTGCGCGGCAACATCACCTATCGCAACATGGGTGGCGGCATCGGATCGATGCGCGGCTCGACAGCCGTCATTCAGGCCAACATCTGCTTCGAGAACTTCTACGCGGGGATCGGCCACGCCAACGCCAGCCCGCTGGTGATCGATAACGTCTGTTACAACAACGTCCGAGCCGGCATCGGCATCAGTGAGGGATCCAAGCCGGTTGTCCGCAACAACAAATGTTACGGCAACCGCCGCGCGGGAATCGGTATCCGCACCGGAGACGACACAACCCCCGTGGTTGAATACAACGAATGCTACGACAACGACATGGCGGGCATCGGCAACCGCGACGAAGCCACACCCATCATTCGTTACAACCGCTGTTACAAAAACGCGATGGCGGGGATCGGGTCGCGCGACGGCGCACGGGCCGTCATCGAACACAATGAATGCTTCGAGAACGGTATGGCGGGAATCGGATCACGCCTGAATGCCGCCCCCGTCATTCGCCACAACAAGTGCTACAAGAATGAAATGGCAGGCATCGGGTCACGCGAGGGTGCGACGCCGGTCATCGAGAACAACGAATGCTTCGAGAACGCAATGGCCGGCATCGGGTCACGGAGCGGAGCCGCGCCGGTTATTCGTAACAATAAATGCTTCAAGAACGGCATGGCGGGGATCGGATCACGATTGTCGTCGCGGCCCATCATCGTGGGCAACGAATGCTACGAAAACTCAATGGCGGGAATTGGATCGCGTGAAGGAGCGATGCCCATCATTCGCGGCAACAACACTCATCACAACAAGATGGCCGGGATTGGTTCGCGTGAAGGCGCCCAGCCGCTTATCGCCGACAACTTCTCGTACGAGAATTCGATGGCCGGCATCGGCGTGCGAACTCCCGGCACGATGGCGATCATCGTCAATAATCGCTGCCTGGAAAATCGGCTCGTCGCCCTCGGCTTGCCCGACGGAGCCACGGCGTTCGTGCATGGCAACACGTTCAAGCGAACCGGCGGCGGAATGCCACCGCTGGTCGCTGTTAAAAGCGGTTCCACTGCCGTCTTCTCCAATAACTCAGTGACCGGTGGCGGCGTGGCTGGGCTGCTGGCACAAGGCCGCATCCTGGCCGTCGGCAATTCGTTTCATGGCAAAGGCAAGGGGCAAGGCTCGGCGATCTGGGTTTGGAAGGGGTCGATCATCGCCGTGGCCCACAACCGTTTCGACGGCTATCGCAACGCGGTCAACGCCAGCGACTCGAAAGTCACCGCCATCGATAACCTCGTCAGTCGCTTCGAGAAGGCCGCGATCGTTGTGCGTAAGCCGTCGGCAGCTTCTCATGCGTTCGAGACAACCGCTTTGTCCGACAATCCGCAATTCATCGCGGCTTCGGTGGACGGACAGAACCAGGCTGCCGGCGATAGCAACGTCATCAAGCCGACCACAGCTGCGGGCGATTTGCCTGAAACGATGGGTCGCTTCTGGCCCACCGCGAAGAAGACAGCAGTCGCCCAACCAACCGAGTCACGAACGCAAACCATCGAGGACGGCCACTGGAAACTCGTCGTCGTCACAAAAGACGGCAAGGCAACCTACCGTCTGTACGACCTGAAATCCGACCCGCAGGAAATGAACGATCGCTCCGAACACCTGGAACAAATCGTTTTCCGTCTGCGCGGGTTGCTCGAAAAACAGGCAGGCAGTGGCTACAAAGCCACTCTGAAAGGAAGGCGCCCCGGACGTTAAACGACAAACTCAGGCTAAGGATCACTTGATTTTCACGGCCACACAAGGCATTGTCGTACCCGGCAACCGATCAACATCGGTTGATATTTGAGGATGACTATCGAAAGTGTCAATATGCGATCGCTCGTTGCGTGGGACGACCCTGATGAAGCCGATTTGATCGCTCTGTATCTGGGTGTGGACGAACAAGAAGGATTCGTCACCACCGACAGAGAAGAATTCGTACGTCAGGCTGAAGAAGGTGGAAATTGGGACATCATCCTCATGTCCATCGGCACGGCCGATGATGATGCGGATTTTGAATTCTTCCGTCGCGTACGACGCCTCCTGCCTGATTGTCCGATTGTCGGTGCCTGCCACGCAAGCAATCTGATTCGGGTGGCTCGCTACATCACGAACGGCATGCGCTCGCATGTCACCCGCGACGCGGCCGGTGATTACATGTTCCTGCTGCAAGTCGCGCTGGAAAGCACCGTCGAAGCCGTTCGGGCTGAACGCGAACAACTGGTTTCCGAGCGACTGCGCGAGGAAATCGAATCGGTTCGGAAACTCCAGCAGTCGATCATCCCTAAAGATCTCGACAGCCCGGCAGGCTATCAGGTCGCGGGACGTTACGAGTCTTCACAGATTCGTGTGTTCGGCGGTCAACCGGTCGTCATGGCGGGAGGCGATTACTACGACATCTTCATGCTTGACGACAAGAGCATGGTGTTCCTGGTCGGAGACGCCTCCGGGCATGGCATGAAGGCCTGCATGTCGATCATGACGATGCATACGCTCGTCCGCATGATTCGCTCCGATGCCTACCGAGATACCGCGTCGTTCGTCGCCGAGGTGAATCAACGGCTTTGCGAGCAGGCAATCGTGCAGGATGAAGGGGGATTCATCACCTTGCTGTACGGAATCCTCAATGCCGAAACGCACGAGTTCCAGTGGACTTCGGCTGGTCATCCCATCCCGATGCTTCAAGAACTGGAAACGGGAATCGTTCGGCCGCTGGGCACGATCGACGACGGGGGCCTCCCGCTGGCGATCATCGAAGAGGCCGAGTACGACACCCACTCCTCGCACGTACCACCCAACTGCCGACTGCTCATCTACACCGACGGCCTGGAAGAAGCATTCCCTGACGGCAACCGGGACCACGACCAATTCGGTATCGAGGGAATCGAGCGGACGCTTTTGGCATCTGCGAAGGTTCCGATCGAGGAGGCAATAAAGGCTTTGTTCGACGAATCCGAAGCCTACACGAAAGGGGCCGGCCGCCACGACGATACTTCCGTCGTGCTGCTCGAAAGAGAATGACTCAGCGACCGATCGACTCAGCAACCGGTGTCACTGCGCCACTGTCACCTTTGGCGAGCTACTCGCCTCGCCGACGGTGCCGATGACACTCGCTTCCGCGTAACCTGTCTCGCGCAACGCAGCGACGATGTCGTCGCATTTCGCAGTCGAGACGGCAATCAACAGGCCGCCGGACGTTTGCGGGTCGAACAGCGCGTTGAAGGCGCTGTCTTGGCGAACCGATTCTTGGGAGATGTCGAGGCGGTCTTCCGTCTCGCGATTGGCTGGTGCTAACGTGCTCTGTAAACCGGATGCGTTTAATTCGCGGAAGCCGTTTAGCAACGGCAGCGCGGAGAGAGAGATCGTCGCCGCGCGACCCGCCGCATCGAGCATTTCTAACAGATGCCCCGCCAAGCCAAACCCCGTCACGTCGGTCAGCCCGGCCACATCGAACTCGCGCGCCAGTTTGGCACCGGCGGCGTTCGACAACAGCATGCGCGAAAGCATGCCGTCCATCCAGTCGGCTTTCGTTATGCACTCGGCATGCCCGACAAGCAGCACACCGGTCCCCAGCGGCTTGGTCAGCACGAGCTGATCGCCCGCGTTCAAATTCCCCTTAGTCATCGGCGGGCGACCGGCGAGCGATCCAATCACCGTATAACCGATTGTCAGATCTGAACTTTCCGTCGTGTGGCCACCCAACAGCGTCGCGCCGGCCAACTCGAACTCGTGCAATCCGCCCGCTAGCAATTGATACAGCAACTCAGTTTGCTGTCGCGGCTCCCCTTCGGGCAAGGTGACCATCGTCATCGCCCCGACAGGGTCCGACCCCATCGCCCACAGGTCACTCAACGCATTGAGCGCAGCCACCCGACCGACGAAATACGGGTCGTCGAGAAACGCCTGAAAGAAGTCGACCGAAATGACATCGACCGGACCGGCTGAGGGATCCAGCAAGGCCGCATCGTCCGGTTCGTTCAACCCCTTGAGTGCATGTTGATGCGCCGGCACATTAAGACGTTCCAAGGCGGCCGAAAGGACATTCGCGCCGACCTTCCCACCACAACCACGACACCGCATTCGCGGCACATCGTCGCTTGCCGCCCCGCTTTGCGCCGCCATCATTTCGGGCGACATCGGACGGTAGTCCTGGAACATCCGCATGAACTTGCGGTCGATGTGGTCTTTCCACTTCCAGACCCAACCCCCATGAAACGCCCGGCCTTTGTACTGTCCGATCGCCCGCCCGTCGCCCGTCGCCAGCATCGACAGAAACCCCGATTGCGCGTCGTAAACAACCGGCGGTTGATTGTTGAACCGGCGCCGAATGTTCTCCCACAACACCGGTCCTTCACGAACCGCATACACGCCCGCCTTGGGTAAAGGGCGATCAACAAACGTCGCCGTATCGCCCACCACGAACACGGCATCGCTGCCCGTGCTTTGCAACGTAGGCCGCGTCGCCAGAAAACCATCGTCGGCTTTCGGCAAGTCGAAGCTCTCGAGCACCGACGGCGGAGCCGCGCTGGTCGCCCAAATGACAACATCGGCGGTGAACGGGTCGGCATCCTGCAAATGCAATTGTCCGTCGGCGTAGCCCGTGACGACACAACCCGGCCGAATGTTGATACCCCGTCGTTTGAACTCACGGTGCGCTAACATCACCGCACGCGGAGTGTAGCCAGAGAGAATGTCGGATCCGGAATCAAGCAACGACAGCTCGGCGTCGATTCCCGTTCGGGTCAGCATGGATTCGAGACAGAACGTCACCTCGACACCCGCCGCTCCGCCACCAACGACACACACCCGAACCGCTTGGCCGGGTCTCGCGACTGCCGCTTCACGCAGTCGGTTATCCAAACGCGACTGAAAGGTGGCCATCGGCTTGATACTGAGAATCTCAGAGTGTGCGGCCCACAGGTCGCGGCCCGCAGGAATCGAGCCGATGCCGATCGAAGCAATGTCGTAACGAATTTCTGGACGGTCGGCGAATTGGACACGTCGGGCTGTCGCATCGAATCCGACAACATCTTCCACTATCAGGCGCGCACCGACCGTTGATGCGAACCGATGCAGGTCGATTTCCATCTGCTCGGGTTCATACAGCCCGGCCAGCGTGCCAGGCAGCATCCCGCTGTACGTCGAGCGGCTGAAGGGCGAAACAATCGTCAGCCTCACATCGGGAATCGGCTCCATCCGCCACATGCGGGCGATGTGCATGTTGGTGTGGCCGGCACCAATGAGAACTAAGTCGTGGGTCGGTAGCGTAGTCTGCATCCGATCCATAGTCTCCAAGATGCGTCGCGGTCACAACCCGAGCGGTTCCATGACTTGTCGGAAAACTTATCCGCCGAGCGCGTCCACAACGTGTGTTGCCATTTCCTCAGAACCAATGCTCGATCCACCAGCGGCAATGTCGGCTGTACGATGACCGCCATCGAGCGTTTTCTCAACAGCCGCTTCGATCGCCACCGCTTCGTCTTCGAGTTTCAACGAATGTCGCAGCAACATGGCGGCCGCGAGAATCGTGCCCAATGGATTGGCAATGCCCTGCCCGGCAATGTCTGGAGCCGACCCGTGAATCGGCTCGTAAAGACCGGGACCATCTTCCCCAACAGAAGCCGAGGGCAACAAACCCAAAGAGCCGGGCAACATGGAACCCTCATCAGTCAGAATATCGCCGAACATGTTCCCCGTGACGACAACATCGAAATCGCGTGGTCGCGAAATCAGGTGCATGGCCATCGCGTCAACGAGAACGACGTCGTATTTCAAATCGGGGTACTCGTCGGTCATCACCCGAGCTGCCACCTGCCGCCATAGCCGAGAGACTTCCAGCACGTTGGCCTTATCGACCGACGTGACCCGCCCGTCACGTCCTTTGGCTGCCTCGGCCGCGACTCGTACCACGCGCGCGATTTCCTCGGTGGAGTAGGTCATCATGTTGAACGCTT
>Ga0115002_10003503_pt1 | contig 19539 bp, 15 predicted proteins | sample ArcticOcean_MG_C_8_FD_89576 | JGI IMG/M metagenome (GOLD analysis project Ga0115002, IMG submission 89576) | Marine microbial communities from western Arctic Ocean - ArcticOcean_MG_CB11_86 | ecosystem: Environmental > Aquatic > Marine > Oceanic | place: Arctic Ocean: Canada Basin | collected... | reverse complement strand
TCTTCAGCCGTGACCGCAATCCGGCGAGCCTCCTGCCTCGCGGTCTCAGCGTCCTCGGCGACTTTCTCAAGCTGCTGTTCCAAGGCAGCCTTCGCTTTCTCGGCGACCTTGACGTGGCCGGCGGATGCCCGCAGTGCAGCATCGGCCGGCGCTGCCGCTTTTCGCGCATCTCGCACCATGTGCTTGGCGTCGCGCAACGTCCTCTCGGCAGCCTTGCGCCTCGCAGAAGGGGTCGCCTCGCCCTCTCGTTGCGTTCTCACAGTCCTCTCGCGCTTCGAGTGGCGAGGCTCGGGTCGCTGCCGAAAGGGGATCACGCGACTCGGTCCGGTCCCGCGATGACTGCCGCCCTGGCGTGGCACCAGCAGCGCCAACGCCTCGAACTCAGTCGGGTCGACGTCACGCGTCAGATGCCCGTCGGGGCCACGCGCATGGCGTTCCAGGGAGGCGTGCGCCTCCAATGTCGCGGCGATGCGGTGCGTCAGTGAGGGCGTCGCGATGTGCCCCGCGTCGCGGAGCACGCGCGCGGCCCTCGTCGTAAGCCTTCCGAGCGCGGCGGCGTGCGCGGTGGTGGCTGCTCGCAGGTCGCCCCTTCCACCAGCGAGCTTCGCCGCGTGGGCGTTGCGGAGCCGCGTAGCCGCGGCCATGAGCCGCCTGAAGGCCACGCGGTGCTTCCAGCACAGCTGGTTCACGGTCCAGGCAGAGAGCGTCGGCTTCGGTAGTGCCTTGACGGCTGCGGCTTGCGCCGCCCGTCCAGCGGCCTTCAACGAAGCGGCCAATGCGTTCCGCGCCGCGGTGAACTCAGAGAGCGGCCGTTGGAACAGCGCGTCGATCTCCGCAGGTGGCGCCATTAGTGACCTAGTCTGTCACAGGGCCTTTCTAGACTGACGTAGGGCATCGACTTCGCCCACATGCAGGAGGCCGTATGGCAGCACAGCTCGCACTCGACCATGGTTGGACCGCTCCCCCTCGTCCCCGGACACCAGCTCCACGGACACCCGCACTGTGCGCTGGATGTCAGGCCCGTGAGGCACGGTATGGGTTCCGACCCGATCAGGCCGATCCCCTGGTGGAACGGCCGCGGGCCCTGTGTTTTGAATGCTTCCGGGCCGAAATTGGGAGACGCCGCTCGGCCTCGGAGACCGTTCAGGTGCGCTTGCCGCTGGAGCAGACGCTCCAGTCGCTGCGCCTTAGACGACGTCGCGCGCAGATTGCCGCCCGTCGTGCCCTCGCGCTCAACGGCCTCTGAAGGTTTCGGCGCTGCCGGGTGCCGTGAATGCGAGCGTCTGGTCGTCGATGTGGCCAGTCACGGTATAGGTGCCGTTGAGCTGAAAGAAGTCCAGGCTGTTTGCCAGCAGACGGGAGCCGGCCGCTCCGGTTGTGATCGCCGACTCGACCTCGAACGCCACGTCGATCTCGAAGTTAATACCCCGGTTTGCCGTGACCACCACTGACTGCGGCTGTCCGTGCTCATCATTGGTTTCAGTGATTGTGACGTTGTCGGTGTAGGCGAGTGGTCCATCGGGGCCCAGCACGCCGACGAACCCCGGAATGCGATCGGGGTCAGCCGCCTCGCTGGGCGGAAACACGCGACCGTACAGTATGGACAGGTCTTCGTGTTGCACCTGCCCCCATTGCCACGACACGCCTTGCCAGAAGCCCCAGTTATGATCGTGGTACCCGGAGCCATCGGCGAAGGAGATCGAGTCTCCGTCGACCTCAAGCTCGCCGTCGAGTCGTCCGGACATGACGGGCACCACGTACCCGGAGAGCCAACCGCGGGCTCCCGTGATCTCGAGCGGTGGCACGAGGCGCCCGGCCGAGGCCTCGATCGTCAAATCGCCCACCACCCGCCCCTCCCCCTGGCCTGGCAGATCGAGATGCACGCGATACTGCATACCGACGAGACTGACGAAGCTGGCGCCGAGCTTCAGATCCGGAGCCAGCAGGGCTTCGGCGTCCGTGATCGTGTGGCTCTCGGAGAACGTCTCAAGGCGTCCGCCGCGGTTGAGCTGCAGCCGGATACCGGCGGTTCGGCGTCCGTCGGCCGTCGCAGGTCCGACAAGAAACGTCAGATAAAAGCGGGCGTCGCCCGCCCGCCCGTTGAAATACAGCCATTCTGCCCACGAGTCGGACCAGGCCGGCGCGTCCGGAATGGGATGAAAGCGGTCGATATACCGCAGCACTTTTTCAGGCGTGTCCTGTGTCCATACGATGTCTTCTTGCGAGTCCTGCCAGCCGGTGACGCCTGCTGTTTCGGGGTCGCCCAGACTGCGTTCGAGACTGGGGATGCCTCCGCGTGCGTCGACCGGCACCTCCAGCCCCTCATGGATCAGAGACAACGCTTCGGTATGGGAGGGGGCGGCCGTCCGGATACGTGAGCGTAGCGCGTCGCTCTGCAGTGCCCCGGAGATGATGAGCCGTCCAGGCACTTCTGGTGGCAGAAGGAGCATCACTTCGCCGCCACCCACGAGTGCCGGCGCCCTCGATTGCTCGAGCACGACTTCCGCCACGCCGAGCAGGATGGCCATGACCCCCACGCCGCCGCCGAATCCAGCGGCCAGCACTGCGCTGCGCACCGGATGTGCTGTGAGCGAGCGGATCGCCAGCCGTCCGATCATCGGTTGACCTCTCGTTCGATCCGACCGTCTCTCATCGTCAGCACGCGCCGCGAGCGACCAGCCAGATCGGGATCATGCGTGACGATGACCAGGGCCGTGCCATCGGCGTTGACACGGTCGAGCAGCAGCGCCACCTGCTCACTGGTCGCCTGATCGAGCTCGCCCGTGGGCTCGTCGGCGAGCAGCAAACGCGGACGGTTGGCGAGGGCACGCGCGATGGCGACGCGCTGCATCTCGCCGCCCGATAGCTGCGACGGGCGATGATCGGCGCGATGAGCGAGGCCGACGTACTCGAGCAGCTCAAGACTTCTGCGACGTCGTTCGTCTTTGCCGGTGCCGGCCTCAGCCTGCGGGAGCTCGACGTTTTCCGCTGCTGTCAACATTGGGAGCAGGTAGAAACGCTGGAAGACAAACCCGATCTGTCGCAGGCGGAGCAGACTTCGCGCCCGGTCCTTGAGCGTCGATACATCGTTGCCGCCGAAGACCAGCGTTCCGGATGACGGTGTGTCCACGCAGCCCAGCATATGCAGTAGCGTGGACTTTCCGCAGCCAGACGGCCCGCTGATCGCCGTGTACTCACCTTCAGTGACGGACAACGTGACGTCCTGCACGGCGATGACGGGACCGGCCGGCATGGCGAACTCGCGCCCCACGTGCTCGGCGCTGACGATGACCTCGCTCACCCGACGACCTCATTCCTCAGCGTGGTGGCGATAGGCAGTCGAGCAACGATGAGCATCGGATAGATTGCGGCTGTGAGGGCCGTCACCGCCAGCAGTACTCCGTGGATCCAGATCGCCTCCGGCTGAAAGACGAAAAAGTGCAGGTCAGCCGGAATACGCGGCATGCGTTTGAGAATGCTGTCCAGCCAGACTGCCATGAGCGCACCCAGTGGCAGCGAGAGCACGCCTCCGAGGCCGACGATGAGCACGGACTCCCACAGTACGTCCAGCACCACGCGACCCTGCGAAAAGCCGAGCGCGCGCAGGGCCGCCACCTCACCGAGGCGCTGATTCACCGACACGGTAAGGAGCACTGTGATGAGCAACAGGGCAAAGGCTACCGTGATGGTCGTGAGTACCGTCGAGATCTGGCGGAAGTACGTGAAGCCCCGCTGCTGCAGTTGCCCGATGGCCTCGTCGTTCGTGGATGCCAGGAGGGCGGGACTGAGCGCATCGATATCGGCCGCCGCACCGGCGGGGTCGCCGCCCGATTTGACCATGAGAAAGTCCGCCGGGATGGCCCCCGGCGTCCCGCAGGCGTCGGCAAGACTGATGTCGGTCATTCCGACACTAGACTCGCCCAGGATGTCGAACGTAAATTCGGCGATGCCGGTCACACGAAGATCCATCGGCGGCGGCGAGGTCGCGCCATCAGCGCAACGGGCGCGAACAGTGATCGACGCGCCCAGTTCGGCGCCTGTCACCTGCGAGGCGAATTCGTTAATGACGATCTCCTGATCGCCCGCAACGTCGGTGCCTCTCAAGACCGTCCACGGACGGCCAAAACCCCCGCCAACGCCGACGACTGAGCCGAAGGCTGGTCGGCTGTCGCCTTGGTTGATCCGGGCGTCCTCCCGCCGAAGTGTGATGACCGAACTCACGGACGGGAGCGTGGCCACCAGCGCCGCAGCAGCAGGGCCGTCGACAATATCCGGGCCACGACCCGGCATCTGGTCGGTGGACGTGACTCTGATGTCGAAATCCATGCTTTCCAGCATGTTCCTAGTCGAGATCATGAGGCCCTCCGACAGCAGGAGCATGTCGAACAGTAGCGCTCCTACCGCTGCGACGCCGATGACGCCGAGGGCGGTGCGCGCAGGCTGTCGCACCAGGCTTCGCCACGAACACGCAAGCGCGTTCATCGTTTGGCGAGCCTCAATCCGCCGCTTCTCAGCAATGCCCAGGACGCCACCACTGTGGCCACCGCGCCGAGAGGCACTGCGATCGCGAGGCATGTCGCCGCCACCGTGGGTGTGACGTGCACGAACACGAGGGCGGTGTCGTATTGCCACTGAAAAAACCGGTTAATGAGATCTTCAGACACCACCGCCAGCACCAGGCCAAAGAGTGCGCCAACACCGGCGAGTAGCACGCCCTCGATGAGGACCTGGACGAGAATGCGCCGGGCCGGAAAACCGATCAGGCGGAGCACACCGACGGTCGCTCGGCGCTCTTCAACGAGCATGACGGTCAACGCCAGCAGAAAGACGGTGGCCGCCACAATCGTGACCGTCGCAATCGCCATGTGGAAACGCTCAAGCACGACGAACGTATTGCCCGCCCCTGCCGCTTGCTCTGCCAGCAGCGCATACGCACCGACCACGCGGGCATTGACGTCGTCGGCAAACTCCCGTGCGTCCTCCGGGTCCTGCAATGCGATGTTGATCCCCTCGACGTGCTCGGTCCCGGTCGGCGTGGCCGCGTCGCGGGTGAGGGCCAGCAGGTCGGTGAGGTGCATACGCACGCCGCGGGACGCCACACCGAGCTGCATGGGGTCCGGCGTGGGCTCGTAGGTGTCGATGACCCGGAATCGGCGGATATCACCGCCGGGTTCGCCGCTGGTCAGTTCGACCTCGTCGCCTATTTCGATGCCTTCGAGGGCTGCAAGCTGCCGCGCGACAAGGATCGACGGCAGTTGCGCCTCCTGTGCGAAGAGCGTCGAGACGGCAAGGATGCCGAAGAGCGCGCAGGCGACGACGCGGCCCGTCACACGCGCGCGTCGCCGATGGGTGTGCATGGGTGGGCCACCCTCGGATTATATCGACACTCGGACGGACGCCGGGGTGCGCATCGGCGGGTTTTATGCCATGAACGGCCTGATAGGTGATGGCCGTTTGGGACTGCGCCCCTTCCAGGGGATTGCTCCTCGCGTCCCCGTGGTCCCCTGCCCTATGCGCGGCATTGCCGAATTCTGCGTGACTGTGCGTAACATCTGGGCTCTCGCGGACAGTTCGATGGCTGCCGGCCGAACAATCAGGTTTCGGTGATCGGACCGGATCTTGCGGCCGTCTCGATTAGTGGGTCATCGCGTAGAGGAGCACGTTGATCGCGGTCTGATAGCCTGGGATCGAGAAGCTGAAGAAGTACTGCGGGTCCTCGCCCTCCCGCTCCCACGAATCACTGACGTCCGTGTTGTGGGTCATGAAGACCATAAGTCGACCGTCGCTATCAGCAATCCCACGGGAATGTACCTCGGCGCTGTCATAGCCGCGCTCCGACGTGCCGCCTCGGCTGCCCCACCAGTAGCTGATGCCGGGAATCTGAGGTACCCCTTGAAGGTCGAACATCGTGTGGAAGATCGGATGGTCCGGTGGGAGATCGACGATCGAAAATTCGCTCGGGGGCAGCACCTTCTCGATCTGGCGCTCCCAGACATTCCATGCGTACGAGCCCCAGAAGTCGTCTACCCAGAGGAAGCCACCCTTGAGCAGATAGGACCTGAGCTGGGTGACGTCCTCATCACAAAAGAAGAGGCTGCCCACCTCCTGCATCATGATGAACGGGCACTGGAACAGCGCATCGTCAGTGAGGCGCACGATGAGGTGCTCGGGCGCTCCTGAGCTGTCGAAGCCGACTCGTGTTCTCGTGAGTTCCGCGAGTCGGATCGACAAGTCGATGTCGGCCAGCGGGTAGTCGGTGAGCCAGTTGCCGCCCTCGCCACCCATGTTCGTCCGGTACATTGCGCGACAGTAGTGAAACCGCCCGTCAGAACGGTCCGGAGCAAGGCGCGACGTCAGATCGGAGTACCCCCCGCGGCCGAACTGCGCCCACGCCACGCCACTGACCAGAAGCAGCGTTGCCGCGATCTTCACTGCTGCGCGAAGGTACATGCGAAGAGTCTACGCGGTTGCCTGTCGTCGGCGCTGACATTTCAGAGCGGCCACGGTACACTGGCCAGTCCCCTGGGTCTGGCCTCATCGCGGATACACCCGTGGTCGTAGGTCCATTGGAGAGATGTCCGAGTGGTTGAAGGAGCACGCTTGGAAAGCGTGTGTAGGGGAAACTCTACCGTGGGTTCGAATCCCACTCTCTCCGCCACTACTGCGTGCTCGCACTCGCCATATCCCATACGCTCGGGAAGCGAGCGCCTGCCCAACGACATGACACAGTCTGAGCGCTCCTGGTCGAGCTTGGCAGTCACATTATTGCGCTCGGGATCGCCGTGGGTGGCGTACCGGATTCCGACGAAGTCGCCGGCCGTTGGATTTAGCTGGCCGAGTGCGATCGACAACGTCACCGAATTCACGCTTCCTCGGTGCGGTCCTTGACCCTGATGGCCAGCACCTGGCGCCCGATGATGATCTCGGCGACACGGGGTGCGAGATTGCGGCTGAGCTGGACACCCTCAGAGGCGGGGGGGGACGGCCCGCGCCTGAGCTTCTGCAGGATCGCGACGGTGAAGTCGGCCCAGATGTCGTCGCCGTAGTCGACCGGACGCGTGCTCGATTCTTTGACGCTCGCGTGGATGTCCTCGATCACGTAGAAGCCACCCGGGTGAACCCGCGGCAGCAGGGTGCGGATCGTCGTCACCTGGTGCGAGGCCACGTGCGAGCCGTCATCGATGATGAGATCGAACGGCCCGTACTGGTCCGCGATCTCGCGCAACCGTCCCACGTCTGTCTGGTCGCCCTGCAGGTGGATCACGCCGTCCTCGGAGAGGCCGGGCAGCCAGCGCAGCTTGAGGTCGAGGCCGACCACCGTCGCCGACGGAAACAGCGCCTTCCAGAACGCGGTGCTGCCGCCGCCCTTGACGCCGATCTCGAGCACGCGCCGGGGTTCCGGCTCCATCGCCGCCAGCAGCCTCTTGTAGAACCGCAGGTGAGACGGGGATTTCTGAATGAATGTGGCATGGTGGAGCAGGCCGTCCCGCATCATCCCCGACAGCTCCGCGTGGCTTTTGTACGGCTGCACGTGCTCCATGAAGCGCGCGGCCAGACCCTGGGCCGTTTGCGTGCGCACCAGCGTGTTGACCGCGTACTGCGCCTTCTTCCAGTCGTCTTCGGTCCGGCGACGGATCTCCTTGAGCAGTTCGTTGATCCGCTGCTGGCTGGCCACGACGTCGGCGCCGCCGTCGGCGCACCGCTGTTGGATCGCGGTGAGCGCCTCGTCGATCTGATCGTGGATGCGCCGAAACTCGTCGGGTGTCAATCGATCCATCGATCCTTCGCGCGTGGAGCGCCGTGGCAGAAGTCGCGCGCGAGGCGCGATCAGGCTAGCAATTCATCATACCGTTCGGGGGAACGGTGTGGCAACGGAAGGCATGGGGCGCATGGTCCTGGACGGAGTGGTGGCCGCAAGGCGGTCTCCCCGCGGCCGTGCGGGTTCGGAATCGTGCGCCCGATCGGTGAGACCGGGCGGTCGTAACCGGAGGGCTACACGGACATCAGGCGCCGCACTTCGTCAGCATCCACGTCCGACGGCAGTCCGAAGCCTCGATCGTATCCGAACAGTTCCGCGATCGTTCTTGATCCGAATCGGCTATCCAGCAGTTCCAGATGGTCCGCGGTGATCAGGGCGGGATGCGGCACCCCGCACGCGCGGCTCAAGGCGAGCAGCTCTTTCCTCAGCGCAACGACGTAGTTGGCCAGCCGCGCGGCCTTGAGGGACGGATCCAGACCGCGGATCAGCCAGGGAAGTTGCGTGGTGATGCCGGTAGGGCAGTGGTTGGTGTGGCATCGCTGCGCCTGAATGCAGCCAATGGCGAGCAGCGCTTCGCGCCCCACGTTGATCAGATCGCAGCCGAGCCCGAAACCGAAGACCGCGGCGTCTGGAAACCCGAGTCGGCCGGAGCCGACGAAGACAATCTGCTCGTGCAGTCCTTCCTCGTTGAAGATCTTCTGCACGCGGCTGAAGCCGACTTTGAACGGGAGCGCGACGTGGTCGGCGAACACCAGAGGTCCGGCACCCGTGCCGCCCTCACCGCCGTCGATGGCGATGAAGTCGACGCCACGGCTTCCTGTCGACATCAACCGCGCGAGGTTGACCCAGAAGTTCGAGTCGCCGACTGCCGACTTGATGCCCACCGGCAGCCCCGTGGCTGTGGCGATCGACTCAACGAAGTCGAGCAGCTCATCGGCGTTCCCAAAAGCGCTATGTGCCGAAGGGCTCGCGCAATCGCGGTCGCGGGGGATGCCACGGGCCGCTGCAATCTCGGCGCTGATCTTCGCCATTGGCAGCAGTCCGCCGACGCCCGGCTTGGCACCCTGACTCAGCTTGATCTCGATGGCTCGAATCTGCGGACAGCGCTCGACCGTGTCTGTGAGTTTCGACATGCTGAAGCGGCCGTCGTCCTCGCGGCATCCGAAATACGCCGTGCCGATCTGCCAGATGAGGTCGCCGCCTTTGAGGTGATACGGCGACACGCCCCCTTCGCCGGTGTTATGCAGACAGCCGGAGATTCCCGCCCCGCGGTTGAGCGCTTCGACAGCCGGGCCACTGAGCGACCCGAAGCTCATAGCCGAGACGTTGATGACCGACGAGGGACGAAACGCCTTTGCGCGTCCACGAGCGGCGCCCATGACCTTTGCGCAAGGGATCGCGAAGTGTGGGTCGTAGGCAGGATCGCCGGGAAGAGGCATCTGGAGCGGAAATGCGCATTGTTTGATGATGAGGTAATTGGGCTGCAGTTCCATGTCCTGGTCTGAACCGAAGCCGAAGTAGCTATTTTCGCGTTTCGACGACGTGTAGACCCATCGCCGTTGGTCGCGGCTGAACGGTCGCTCCTCGTTGTTGTCCGTGACGATGTACTGACGAAGCTCCGGACCGACTGTTTCTAGCCAGTAGCGAAAGTGCCCGATGAGCGGAAAGTTTCTGAGGATCGCGTGCTTACGCTGCAGCAGGTCGTAGACGGCCACGGCGGCCAGGAGCCCGATCACGAAGAACAGCACAACCATCAGTGCATTCTATGGGAGTGGCGGTAGCCCTGCCGAAGGCTCTCCGATTCCCCACCATCTGCCGGCCCCCTGGTGTAAGCTTCTTACAGGGGTCTTCAGTCGTCGGCAGCGGGCGTTCTACTTCACATATCTAGAAGAGCAAGACGGACTGCGCACTCCCTTGCGAGGCCGGATCCCATCGTGTCCGTGGACGGCTGTGCCACGCCGTCGGCTTCCGGCAGCGCAACGACGTATTCCTCCGGGCCGCCGTCCGTGGCGTTGACCACGGACGATTTTCATTACGAAGGAGCCCTCATGAGCTTTGACGACAACGACGACGAGCAGAGATTCGGCCGACCCAACCCACTTGAGCAGTATCAGCGCGAATTCGAGGCCTGGCGTGACCGGGCCTTGCGCTCCGGCAAAGGCCTGGGCGCCATCGCGGCGGGAGTCATCGGACTGGTAGTCCTCGCCTCCTCTTTCTATCAGGTTCAGCCGGAAGAGGTCGGCGTCGTCGTGCGTCTTGGCAAATATGTGCGGACGACCGACCCTGGCCTGCGGACGAAGATTCCGTTTCTCGAGCAGGTGTACAAGATCCCCGTCCAGCGGCAGCTCAAGGAGGAGTTCGGGTTCCGGACCCTTGACGCTGATGTTCGCAGTAGCTTCAACACCGGGGACTTCAACGCCGAGGCAATGATGCTGACCGGCGACCTGAACGTGGCCGTGGTTGAGTGGATCGTCCAGTACCGCATCGCCGAACCGTATCTCTATCTCTTCAAGGTCCGTAACGTCCCTGACACCTTTCGGGCGATGAACGAGGCGGTCATGCGGCAGGTGGTTGGGGACCGCACCGTCACGGAGGTGCTGACCATTGGACGGCAGGGCATTGAGACGCGAACCGAAGAGTTGCTGAGAGAGCTGGTGCAGCAGTACGAGATGGGCATCACGATCGAGCAGGTGGTGTTGCAGGATGTCAATCCGCCGGATCCCGTCAAGCCGTCGTGGGACGAGGTCAACCAGGCGCAGCAGCAGCGCGATCAGATGATCAACGAGGCGCAGGCGGAGTACAACGCTGTGATTCCGCGCGCGGCAGGCGAAGCGCAGCAGGCGGTGCTCGAAGCCGAGGGTTATAGCCTCGACCGTGTGAATCGCGCCGAGGGCGAGAGCGCGCGTTTCCAATCGGTCCAGGAGGCCTACCAACGCTCGCCGGACGTAACCCGTCGGCGCCTTCACCTTGAGACGATGGGGCGGGTGCTGCCTCGGATGGGTAGCAAGTTGTTTCTCGATCCGGACTCGGGAGGCGTGGTACCGCTGCTGTCGCTCGACGGCATGAGGCCCACGCTCGGTGCGGCGGCCGTGAGCGCCGCGTCGCAACCGGGATCGCCGATCGGAGGTGGACAGTGAATCCTCGATACATAGGGCTGGGCGTCGCGCTGGCCGCGGTGGTCGTCATTGGCGCTGCGTCGTACACCGTTGGCGAGGCCGAACAGGTCATCATCACGCAGTTCGGCGAGCCGACGGGCGAAGCGATCACGGATTCCGGCCTGCACTTCAAGGTGCCGTTCATTCAGGAGATTCACTCCTTCGAGAAGCGGTTTCTGGAGTGGGATGGCAGTCCCAACCAGGTGCCGACGAGGGACAAACGGTTCATCTGGGTCGACACCTACGCGCGCTGGCGCATCGTCGATCCGCTGCGCTTCTTTCAGCGGCTGCAAGACGAGCGGGGCGCCCAGTCGCGGCTCGACGACATCCTGGACGGCGAGACCAGAAACGCCGTTGCCCGGTACGATCTAATCGAACTCGTGCGTAACAGCAATCGAAGTCCGGATGACATTCCCGACGAGATCGTCGAGGAAGAGTTGGAAGTGATCCTGGAGAACATCGAGAAGGGGCGCGATCAGGTCTCACGCGAGATCCTCGAGGTTGCTGCCAGCCGGACGGCGGATCTGGGCATCGAGCTACTGGATCTTCGGATCAAGCGCATCAACTACGTCGAAGAGGTGCAGCAGGACGTTTTCGCGCGGATGATCGCTGAGCGGAAACGGAGCGCGGAGCAGTACCGGTCCGAGGGGCAAGGCGAGGCGGCGCGTATCCAGGGCGAGCGCGAACGGGATCTGCAGCGCATCCAGTCCGAGGCGTTCGAGGCGGCCGAAATACTGCGGGGAGAGGCGGACGCCCAGGCGACGGAGATATACGCCGCCGCCTATGGCCGCGATGCCGACTTCTATTCCTTTACGAAATCGCTCGAGACCTACGAGAAGGTCATCGACAACGGCACGACCGTCATCATGGGGACCGATAGCGAACTGCTGAGGTATCTCGAGCGAAGCCGGTAGACCGCCGCTGTGTATTGCGCTGGCAATGCCAGCATCTAACGCGCCCGCATGCCAAGACGGCGTGCGGGCTGGAGGAGTTCCATGTCTGCGATTGTGATCACCTTGCTCGTGCTTCTACTCCTGGTGGTCGTCGCCGTGACGGTCGTGACGGGTATCTACAACAAGCTCGTCACGTACCTCAACCGCTACAAGAACGCCTTTGCGCAAATCGAGGTGCAGCTCAAGCGGCGCTACGATCTCATCCCCAACATGGTGGAGATCGCCAAGGGCTACATGAAGCACGAGCGCGAGACGCTCGAGGCCGTTATTCAGGCCAGGAACCAGGCATCCAGCGGGCTTCAGACAGCCGCGCAGGACCCCGGCGACGCGACCGCGATCGCCGGCTTGGCTAGCGCCGAGGGTGTGCTCAGCGGGACGATCGGCCGCATGTTCGCGCTCGCGGAAGCGTATCCCGACCTCAAGGCCAACCAGAACATGATGCAGCTGAGCGAGGAGCTGCGGTCCACAGAGAACAAGGTGGCGTTCTCGCGGCAGGCATTCAACGACAGCGTGACGCTATACAACACCTACAAGCAGACGTTTCCGACAGTGGTGTTTGCCGGCATGTTCGGCCATGGCAACGACGCGGCCATGCTTGAGTTCGACAGCGAGCAGATCGCCGACGCGCCGAAAGTATCTTTTTAGAGGCGGATGGCCACCGATTTCTTCGAGCGCCAGGACATCGCCCGGCGTAATACGACCCGCCTCGTCATCCTGTTTGCGCTGGCCGTGCTGACGTTGATCGTGTCAATCGATCTACTCCTCGCCGGCGTCTTGGGCTATCTCGGCCGGAATCCGGATACAGGCGCAATCAACTGGGCGCTGGCTGCCGATCCACAGGTGCTCAGTCTGTCGATCATCGGTACGCTGCTCGTGGCTGGCGGCGGCAGCCTGTTCAAGATCGCCCAGTTGCGGGGCGGTGGCCAGGTCGTGGCGGAGCAGCTTGGTGGCCGGCTCCTGAATCCGGACAGCACGGTGCCGTCAGAGCAGCAGTTGCTCAACGTCGTCCAGGAGATGGCTCTTGCGTCCGGCGCGCCGACCCCGCCGGTCTATCTCATGGATAACGAAGCTGGCATCAACGCCTTTGCCGCTGGGTTCACGCCAAGTGACGCGGTGATTGGTGTTACGCGCGGGGCGGCCGAGGCGTTCACGCGCGACGAACTCCAGGGGGTGATCGCGCACGAGTTCAGCCACATTCTCAACGGTGATATGCGCCTCAACATTCGGCTGATCGGCTTGCTACACGGCATCCTGATCATCGGCATGCTTGGCTACTTCGTCCTGCGCATGGCTGCGTTTTCTGGCGTCGGGCGGAGCCGTTCCCGCGAGAACAGTTCCCCGCTTCCCATGCTGGCGCTCGGCGCCGGCCTTATGGCCGTCGGTTTTTTCGGGATGCTGTTCGGCAATCTGATCAAAGCAGCGGTGAGCCGCCAGCGCGAGTTTCTTGCCGATGCGTCCGCGGTGCAGTTCACACGCAACCCTGGTGGGATTGCTGGCGCGCTGAGGCGGATCGGCGGTGCGACGACCGGCTCTGGTATCGAGAGTCCGAATGCGCCAGAGGCGAGCCACATGTTCTTCGGGCTGGCCACGAGTGGCTTCAGCGGGCTCTTTGCGACGCACCCGCCACTGGCCGAGCGGATTCGCCGGATCGATCCATCCTGGGATGGCGCGCTGGCAGAGGGGGAGGCAGGAGCGAGTACCCAGCCTGCGACCGCCGGCGCTTCAGCGTTCGCCGGCGGTGCCGCAACTGTCGGAGCCCACAGTGCCGGATCCCCGCGTGTCGATCAGGTTGGGCAGCCAGCCGGCGAGGCGCATATCCAGTACGCTGCGCGGCTCGTCAAGAGCCTGCCGGCGCAGCTTGTCAGCGCTGCCCACGAAACGTACGGTGCACGTGCGGTGGTCTATGCACTGTTGCTCGATCACGAAGCGGAGCCGCGAGAACGCCAGCTTGCACACCTGAAGCAAGCGGCCGATCCGGGCGTGTTCGAGGAGACACTTCGGCTGATGCCGCTCGTCCAGCAACTCGATACGCGGGCGCGGCTACCGTTGCTCGACATGTCGCTGCCGGCGCTGCGCGGTCTCGTGCTAGCCCAATACTATGTCTTCAAGGGTAATGTCGCAGCCCTGGTCGAGGCCGACAACGCGATCGATCTGTTTGAGTGGGCGCTGCATCGGATCCTGCTCCACGATCTCGAAGCGCACTTCATGCCGCACAGTGCGCCGCGGGTCAGGCACCGCACGCTCGCCGCCATCCGTCCGCACGCGGAACTGCTGCTCTCGATGCTCGCGTATGCGGGGCACCGGAACCTTGAGTCTGCCCAGCACGGGTTTGAGCAGGCCAGGAGCAGTCTGGGTCTACCGGATGCGCGACTTCAGCCTGCCGAGGCCGTGAAGTTCGAAGCGCTCGACGTGGCGCTGGCGGCCGTTGAGGAATCGGCGCCCAAGGTCAAACGCCGGGTGCTGCGGGCGGCCGTCGCGTGCATCGCGGCGGACCGCACAGTCACCGCCACCGAGGCCGAGTTGCTCAGGGCGATATCGGCGTCGGTTGGTAGCCCCATGCCGCCGTTGCTGCTCGACTGAGCACAGCCGGTCGGGCCGGACCGGGAGACGTCGCGCGCCGAACGTCGGTCAGGTGTTGTGAGGTCAGGCGGGTTTGCGGACCACCCACGTGCTCATACTCCGCTGGTTCTGCACCACGGTTGTCTTGAGCGGATCGACCAGCGTGCCTCCCAGATCCGTGGTGACCTCTTCCAGCAGGGCCGCATCGACGAGATAGCGATCAGACCCATCCGGGAGTCTGCATCGGCGTCCAGCGATCTGCTGCACCAGGTGTTCAGTCCCGATCGACGACGCCAGCCGGGTGAACAGCAGCCCCCCGGGCCGGAGCACGCGCCAGCACTCGTTGACCATCCCACGAAACTGCACGTCATCTAACGCGAAGTGCAGCACGGCGCTGGCCACGACGACGTCAGCGTGCGCGTCCGGGAAGGACATGCGTTCGACAGGCTCGACGCGAAAGTTGTCGGGCGGCCGGTGCGGCGCCAGTCTGGTGACGAGTCGCCGAACAGCGTCGATAGCAGCGGCATCGGCATCGCAGCCGCACACCTCGTAGCCAGCGCGCAGCGCGTACACCAGATTTCTTCCCCCGCCGCAGCCGGCGTCCAGCACGCGCATGCCTGGGCGGATGCGTCCGCGGAGAAACTGATCGAACAGATAGATGTCGATTTCGCCGAACTGATCCCGCAGGTCAGACGTTCGTGTATCAGGCATCGGGATCAGTAGTATAGGGGCCGGTGGGTCAGGCACAGACGGCGACTGGCCCTCGGCAGGACCGGAACCCAGGGAAAGGCGACGTTGATCGAAACAGCTGGTCTCACCAAGCGCTACGGCGATGTCGTCGTCGTTGACAATCTGTCGCTGCACGTGTCCGACGGCGAACTGCTGGTGCTGCTTGGCGGATCGGGTTCAGGCAAGACCACGACGCTCAAGATGGTGAACCGGCTGATCGAGCCGAGCGCCGGGCGCATCACGATCGACGGGCAGGACACTGCGACAATCGAGGCGCACGACCTGCGGCGGCGCATCGGGTACGTGTTCCAGCGGGTCGGGCTGTTTCCGCACATGACGGTCGCCGAAAACGTGGGGGTCACCGTCACGTTGCTCGGCTGGGATCGCACGCGCGTGCGCCGCCGCGTCGACGAGCTGCTGGAGCTGGTCGAGCTGGACCCGGCGCTGGTGGGGGACCGGAGCCCATCGGAGCTATCGGGCGGCCAGCAGCAACGGGTCGGTGTGGCTCGAGCGCTTGCGGCGTCGCCGCGCGTGATGCTGCTCGACGAACCGTTCGGCGCGCTGGATCCGCTCACGCGCGACCGGCTTCAGCAGTCGTTTCTGCGCATTCGCAGACAGTTGCACCTGGCCGCGATCTTCGTGACACACGACATGGTGGAGGCATTACTCATCGGCGACCGCATCGCCGTTATGCACGAAGGGCGGCTTGTTCAGATCGGCACGCCGCGCGAGCTGCTGCGGTCTCCGGCCGACGACTACGTGCGCCAACTGATGGAGACGCCGACGCGTCAGGCCCGCGTTGTCGACACTCTGCTTGAGGACAGCCCCGCATGAGCGAGCAGCTCGCCCTCCTGCCGGGCTATCTGACGGCGCATCTGCAGTTGACGCTCTTTGCGTTGCTCATCGGCACGGCATTCAGCGTCCCGGCTGGCGTGCTGGTTACCCGCATGAAGTGGCTCGACCAGCCGGTGCTCGGCACGGCCAGCGTCATTCAGACGATTCCCAGCCTGGCGCTGCTCGCCATCATGGTGCCGGCGCTGGCCGCCCTCGGCGTGCAAAGTATCGGCTTCCTGCCAGCGTTCATCGGGCTGACGCTCTACAGCGTCTTGCCGATTCTCCGCAACACCGTGACCGGGCTTGCTGGCGTCGATCCGGCGCTTGTCGAAGCCGCCCGCGGGGTAGGCATGACGCCGATGCAGCGTTTGCGCCGCGTCGAATTACCGCTAGCGATGCCGGTCATTCTCGCTGGTATCCGTACGTCAACGGTGTTGACCGTCGGTGTCGCGACGCTCTCGACACCGGTGGGCGCGCCGAGCCTCGGCAACTATATTTTCAGCGGCCTTCAGACGCGCAACCTCACGGCCGTGCTGGTGGGCTGTGTCGCTGCCGCTGTGCTGGCGCAGGTCCTGGACGGTCTGGTGCGCGGGCTCGGCGCCGCCTTCGCTCGACGCAAAAGAGGCTGGGCGGCCGTCGTGCTGACAGTGATCGGCGTGCTCTACGCGTACACGGGGGTATCGCTCGTTCGCGATCTCGGTGCGCGTGATGCCGGTCAGGTCGTCGTGGGCGCCAAGACGTTTACCGAGCAGTACATCCTCGCCGAGATCCTGGCGGGACAGATCGCTGAGACGACAGGCGCCGAGACCGAGGTTGTCTCGTCACTCGGATCGACGGTGGCGTTCGATGCGCTCCGGGCAGAAGAGATCGATGTCTACGTCGACTATTCCGGCACCATCTGGGCGACCATCATGCAACGCGCCGCCGCTCCCGAGGGCCGCGACGCCGTGCTCGGCGAGGTGACACAGTTTCTGCGTGAGGAGCATGGCGTCGAGGTGGCGGGCGCCCTCGGCTTCGAGAACGCGTACGCGCTCGCGATGCGCCGCCAGCAGGCGGAGGAGATCGGCGTCAGCGGTATCGGCGATCTGACTGCCTACGCGCGGCGTCTGGACATCGGCGGAGACTACGAGTTCTTCGGCCGTCCGGAGTGGGCCGCCATCCGCGACACCTACGGGCTGGCGTTCGCGACCGAGCGCACGATGGACGCTTCTCTCATGTACCAGGCGGTGGCCAGCGAGCAGGTTGACGTCATCAGTGCGTTCTCGACCGATGGGCGCATCGCTGCGTTCGACCTGGTCGTGCTCGACGACGAGCGCGGCGCAATTCCTCCCTACGACGCGCTGATTCTTGTCGGGCCGCGTCTGGTGCGCGAGCGACCAGATGTCGTGGCCGCGCTACGTCAGATCACAGGCACGATCGACGCCGACCGCATGCGCCGGATGAACCTTGCCGTCGACCAGGATGGCGCAGGTCCCGCGGCCGTCGCCGAGTCGTTCCTGCAGGAACTGCGTGCGGCGCGGCGCCCGCAGTAGGTCCACTCCGAATGACTCCGCTCCAGATCACGCCATTCCGGCCCTCCTGCTGGCCCTGTCACTACACCAAATATGCAGCCGTAAGTGTCTGCGAATACAGGACGTCACGTATCGAAGTTTTGAGATGGGCTCAAAGCTGTCCGCTCATGCAGAGCGCTGGGGCGATACTGCCGATCTTCGCCCTGTGATGTGCAGGTAGGACGCGGCGAGGGCTCGTCGTAACATGCCCGGCCGTAGGCTGGGGGGCAAAATCCTACCTGTGTTCTTCCGATTCCAGGTCGTTTGGGCAGGATCTAACCCGCCGTTGACGAGAGACGCTACTTCACAAGACCACTAGAGCGCTTTTCCATTGGGCTCTAGCGCGCAGGATTCAGCCTGCGCGAGCGTCCGCAACGCGGGGGCTGAAGCCGCCGCGCCACGGTGTTGTGAAAATCGCTCTAGCGGTCCGTTAGTAGATCGGCAACTCCAGCCGGCTAGAGTGGACGGAGTCCCGGTGAATCTCGTAGACAGGCGGCGAGGCCTGATAGGGGTGCGAGAAGTTGGTGGCGTCGTGGCCAGCGAACGACAGACGAATTCGATGTCCGGCCTCAAATTGGTAAGACGTTGGCAACAAGTCGAAGAGCAGTTCGGTGACCTGACCGGGTACCATCTCCTGCGCGTCGGCCCTCAGAAAACTGCGAACCGGGGTCAGGTCGCCCGGTCCAAGGGTGGCCTGCCGATGGATCAGCCGAAGCTGGCCCTCGGTGACATAGGTGACGCGGCCATCAGGCGCAACGTCCTCCAGATAGGCAAATACGGCTCCGTCGGTCGAGTTTGACGCGAGGTATACCCGTACGCGGGGGTGTTCCGTGACCTCCACGGCCTCAGGGAGCGGGGGGGTGGTATAGGTCAGCATCCCCGATTCGAGGCGCCGACGGTCGTCGTAACCCCGCTTTGCGTTGGTGCCAACCACCAGGCCCCATCGTGATCCGGGCTGGCTCGCGAGCGCGGGATCGACCTGGTAGGTATCCGCCGCTTCGCCGTTGGTGGCCGGCGTGGCCGTCATGGCGCGTTCGACGTCAAGGTACCAGGACTGCCACGTGGCTCCCGGCGACGAGCGCGCCGAGTTTGTCTGGCCCGAGGGGTTTCTCGACGTTCCCACGACGGCCGTCATCGTGGCCGCCACCGGTGAGAAGAGAGTTATCGACATCGGCGTGACACAGACGTTCCGTGGTCGTCGCAACGAGATGCTGTACCTCGATTTCAAGTTTCCGAGCTGGGCGCCGGGCGAGGAGCTGTTCTACTAATAGCCAGCCGGATCCGTCGGATCGGCCAGATCCTTCGGCTTCTCCGATCTGGCGAGCTGCAATGACACCCTTCGGCGACGCTGCACGATGTGTGGCGTCGCCTTGCCTGACAGGTCCGGCACGTGTCTGGGCCTTGTGTTGACCGGGCGTTAGGCCGGATCCCCCGTCGCCCAAGATCGATCCCTCCAACGACACACCCACCGGCCCCGTTTGGGGCCCTGCGCTCGTGATTGTCGCGCCTCGGCCCGGCATGACACGAAAGTGGCCTTTCCATGGCTGGTACAATTTGGGCAACAATGTGCCGCATGACGGCGGGGAACTTGTGAGCGGGGCGGCCGATTGGCATCCTGGAAGGCGGGTGTGACCGACATTCAGGCGCCAGCGCCTTCCGATCTGGCTCAGGACGATGCTGGCGCGGAGCCGGACGGGGGCTCGACCAGCCCCGAGGTTCGGGACGACGCGATGCAGCTCTCTGTCGGAATCGATATCGACTCCGCCAGCACCAGGTCGTCTTCTCCCGGGTGCATCGCCGGCCACGCTCTGAAGAGCCGACAGGTCGGTCCTTCATGGGGAGCCACGAGTCTGTGTACCGCTCGCCGGTCACGTTCACGCCGTATCTCGGCGAAGGGCATATCGACGCGCAGGCCATCGGACGCTTCCTTGACGAGGCCTACACGGTTGCCGATGTTAGTCCGGCGGCGGTGGACACCGGAGCAGTCATCCTCACCGGCG
>Ga0115002_10003496_pt1 | contig 19554 bp, 20 predicted proteins | sample ArcticOcean_MG_C_8_FD_89576 | JGI IMG/M metagenome (GOLD analysis project Ga0115002, IMG submission 89576) | Marine microbial communities from western Arctic Ocean - ArcticOcean_MG_CB11_86 | ecosystem: Environmental > Aquatic > Marine > Oceanic | place: Arctic Ocean: Canada Basin | collected... | reverse complement strand
GCGTGGCAAATTTGATGAGGCATTATTGATGTTGGGGCGGTTGGATGGTGTTTCCACATTGTTGCCAGACATTTCATTATTCCTATACATGTATATCCGCAAGGAAGCCGTACTCTCTTCTATGATTGAAGGAACACAATCATCTCTTTCAGATCTGCTTCTTTTTGAGATAGACCAAGAACCGGGTGTACCTTTGCACGATGTTCAAGAAGTGAGCAACTATGTTGCAGCCTTGAACCATGGTGTGACACGTCTCAAAGAAGGATTTCCACTCTCGTTGCGATTGCTCAAGGAAATTCATGGTATTTTGCTGTCCAAAGGACGTGGGCACCACCACGCACCCAGTGAATTTAGGCGAACGCAAAATTGGATTGGAGGCACCCGTCCCGGGAACGCTGTCTTTGTGCCGCCGCCGCCAGATCACGTATTGGCGTGTATGGGCAAGCTGGAACTGTTTCTTCACGACCAACCAGAACAAACGCCTGTTTTGCTCAAAGCTGCTTTGGCCCACGTGCAGTTTGAAACCATTCATCCATTTTTAGATGGCAATGGTCGCCTGGGTCGCCTGTTGATCACGTTGTTGTTATATGAACAAAAGGTATTGCGCGAACCCATGCTCTATTTAAGTCTCTACTTTAAGACACATCGCAAAGAATATTATAGTTTACTCAATATAGTTCGTGAAACGGGCGATTGGGAATCTTGGTTGACATTTTTTGCCGAAGCCGTCATTATGACCGCAACGCAAGCAGTAGAGACAGCGCAACAGCTTCTTGGTTTGTTGGATAAAGATCGCAATCAGATTGAGAGCTTAGGTCGCGCAGCGTCTTCCACATTGCAGACGCATCATGTTTTATTAAGGCATCCCGTTGCCACTGCGAGTTGGTTAGCCAAACACACGAATCTCACACCCGCTACCGTCAATAAATCGCTGAGGCACTTGGAACAACTCGGCATTGTGCGTGAACTGACCGCTCAAAAACGCAATCGCATTTTCAGTTATGTCCAATATGTGAATATCATGAATAGAGGCACTGATTTTGAATAGTTGAAAGCTGCCTATTTGAAAATGCATCAGGCTGGCGCACACTATGTGGTCGATGGCATTGAAAATGTGCCTGCGATATTAGACGACATCCAGAATCGATTGGCGCGTGGTGAACGACCTTAGGTCCATTACGCCACCGAAATCACAGGTGAAACACTCGCCCGTTTAAACAAATCGTCAAACTCAGCACTCTCGTCATCTCGAATCAACTCCGTATGACAGCCCCATTCATCCACGGGCTGATTGCCATTCCCATAAAACACCCACATCTGTCGTGAATTTTCAAAATACACATTCACCCCACCCGGTCGGCTTGTCTTAATCACGTGCCTGGGCAAACTGTGATCGGCTTTTTCAACCCGATATTTCTCCAACGCATCTTCATCCAATTCAATACCCAACCCCGGCGCTTCAGGCACGCGCGCATAACCACCCACCACAGGCATACGCTCCTTCAACAAACTATGTTCATATAATTCATGACACGTAATCGTCGGCCACTGCGCGTGTGTCAACACCGCACTCAAATGCAACGACATCGCGGTGGTCGGTCCCGCACCCACCATCTGCAAAAAGAACGGCATATTCAGCGACCCAGCTGTTGACCCTTGTTGCATCACCTTCGACACGCCCCCACCCAACACCCACCCATCACACACGCCCCCCATCTCCAACCCTTCACGCGGTGGAATCATGCCATAATGATGTGCAATGGGCGTTTCAATTTGTGTGCGCATATACCGATTGCCCGACGCATCGTTACGCGGAATCGGATCTTCAAACATCTTAATCTTCGGAAACGTCGTCTCCAACTCACGCAACACCGGAATTGCATTGGACGCATTGTTCAAAAACGCATTCCAATCGGCATCAATACGAAAATGATCGGGCGTCACCGCACTGATTCGCCGAACCGTCTCACGCACATCAAACCAAGGCCGCGTCTTAATCTTGATACACGTATACCCCAACGCAACCGCCGTCTGAGCTTCCCGTTCATAGTTTTCGGGCGACATATCATGATCCCAAAACGAGATCGCGCACCAATCTCGACACTTATCCCCAAGCAACCGATACACCGGCACCCCCGCCAACTTACCCGCCGCATCAAACAGCGCCATTTGCAAACCCGCACCCAGTGAATCATTCCACATCGTCTCAAACGGCGTCTTGCCTATCACGCGCTCCTGCGCTTTTACACGCCCCCACGTATAATTCTGAATCGTCTCCCCCCACCCCACAATACCCGCATCGGTCTCAACCCGTGTGATCTCCAACTCAGACCACGTATGAATGCCCGCACGTTCCATCTCGGTGCGTACACGATCCACAAACGGCACTTGCAAGGTAAACCGGTCAACTTGTGTGACTTTGGCAGACATAAGCAATCCTTTTGAATGAGGCGTTGGACAAGGTATAAAACTGGCACTCATGATACCACGAACAGCATCTGTGCGCCAGCGTTGGAAAGACAGGCGTACAAGAACACGCCTTTAATTTAAAAATTGTATCCTACGCCCGCATATATTATGTTCAAATTTACTGAACGAACTTTCTCAGACATCTTCATGGCAGGTTTATCGCAGGAGCATCACGCGTGAAAAACATCCTCAAAAACCTTCCGATCTCCATTAAAATATGTGGCTTGGCCACGAGCATACTCATCTTACAAGCCACATTGAGCTTTGTGACATACAATCGCGTGAGCCAGGTGACCAAAAAGTTAGTCGACATCACAGACTATTTGGTGCCCATTAGAGATGCGATTGTAGAAGCCAATTTGCAGGCCACAGAGCGCAAAATTTATATGGAACGCATGTTACGTCAATATGAAGATGTCTCATCTGACGATACGCTTTTTAAGCAAGAGTTAGACATTTGGAAGGAACACGGCCTGCGTTCGGATGCGGCCATTGATCGCGCCATACAGCTGTCGAACAAAGGCATTGCACATGTATCAACAACCGAAGACATCGTTGCTTTTGCGCGTTTACAACCTGCCTTAGAAAATTTAAAAATGGCACACCGAGACCATCAAGAATTGGCCCTTGACATTTTACACCTTCTCAAAAAGGGAGACCATGCATCTGCCCACTTGATGGAATTGGACTTGGAGAAAAACGGCATGATGCTCGACATCAAAGCACAGAAAATTCTCGATGAATTGGAAGATTTTTTAGGTCGATCCATTCGCGTGAGTGTGGAACATGAACAACAAGCCCTACAACTCAGTTGGATCATGGTGGGCATTGCCGCTGTCATTGGAATCGCCTTTGCTTCAATCGTCACAATGGGCCTGGTACGCCCCATCAAAAAGTTGCTTGCAAGCACAACAGAAGTCGAAGGCGGAAATCTAAACGTGGATGTTCCCATTGTGTCAACAGACGAAATGGGCGAGTTAACGGGCATCTTTAACAACATGGTACACGGCATTCGGGACACCCAACAATTAAAAGCCACATTTGGTCAATACGTCGATCCGCGCATTGTTGAAGAACTGCTTCGACAGACCAACAAAGTCGACGAGCACCCCATGAAACAAAACATGACAGTGTTTTTTTCAGACGTGGCCGGTTTTAGCAGCATCAGCGAGAAACTCACCGCAGAAGGCTTGGTGAAACTGATCAATCAATATTTGACTTTGGCATCAGAACCCATTAGCGACACACACGGTGTGATTGACAAATTTATCGGCGATGCCATCGTAGCCTTTTGGGGGCCCCCTTTTACAGATGAGACGACCCATGCCACATTGGCCTGTCAAGCCGCATTGGCACAAACCATCCAACTTAAAAAATTGAACCGCATGATACCCGATCTCATGGGCATTCGCCAGGGCTTGCCCCCTGTCCAAATTAGAATTGGCCTCGCCACCGGTGAATTGCTCTTGGGCAACATGGGTTCTGAGACATCCAAATCGTATACTGTGATGGGGAATACAGCAGGGTTGGCAGAACAACTCGAAAGCGCAAGCAAAGTGTATGGCACCCATATTTTGATGACCGAAGAAACTAAGAATCAAGCAGAAGGTTTTGAATGTCGCCAAATAGACACCCTTCTCAATGCCGAGAACGGCCAACCCGTTCGCATTTATGAACTGCTTGCAGAAGAAGGAGATTTGGATTTGGAAGTTAAAAAGGTCTACGATGTATTTGAACAAGGCCTAAAAGCCTATCGCAATCAACAATGGGATCTATCGGTCACCCATTTTGAACTCTGTGTGAAACAACAAAATGATGCCCCATCCAAAGTATTTCTAGAACGGGTTGAGGCATTGCAACGCACCCCCCCAGCGGAGGATTGGCATGGCATCTGGGCTTAAAGTGAGGGAAAGCGAAACACCCAAAAAATCAGGTTTGTCGTTGGGCGCACGAATCTTCGCACTGTCTTTGACACTCTTGATCATTCTCATGGGCGTGGCCTCATTTTCTTTATATCGGTTGAGCAATGTGAGAGACGGCATTGATCGGTTGAATGACTATTGGTTTCCGTTGACCAAAGTGGTTAGCCAAACCGACGAAGCCATTTTGGTACAGCGGCTGTCTTTTGAGCGCTTAATAAAATTATATGCTTTCAAGCCAATACCAACAGATCAAATTGCCCAGGAAAAACAAACGTGGTCACAAATTGGCAGCCAAATTGATTCTTTGATCACATTGGCCAACCAGATATCTCCCGCAGTAGCTCACGAAAGTGACCAAGACAACCTTGAATCACTCTTGGTGGTCATCGGGAAAATGGCGACCCGTCAACAAACCATGCAAAATCAGGCGCAACAGGTTATAACCATGTTGTCCGAAGGTCAGAAGGATGAGGCCCATCAACTCATGGACGCTGTGGAAAAAGACGAAGAAATTTTTGAGAAAACCGTTGAGATGAGACAACAGATCTTTGAAACTGCATTTGGCAATGCCGCACGCAGTGCCGCACAACACGAAACGCAAGTGTTGCGCGTTAACGCAATCGTAACCCTCGGTGCAGTGATATTTGGCCTCCTTTTTGCAATCTTGACAGCGGCAAAACTCACAGCGCCCATTCGCCAGCTCATGGAAAAAATGCGCGACGTTGAAAAAGGAAATTTGGAGGTACATCTACAACCCACCTCCCGAGATGAAATTGGATTGTTGACCACATCCTTTAACGATATGGTAGACAAACTCAAACAGAAAAGCATCATTGAACAGACATTTGGAAAGTATGTCGATGCAAGAATTGTGGAACGATTGATGGAACACACAGAGGAACCACAAACCGGTGGCAAAAATCAGGTCATGACGGTGCTCTTTCAAGATGTGATGGGGTTCAAAGATTTTACACAACACCTCAGCCCCGAAGCGTGGTTGGCAATGACCAACCAGTATTTGACCCACATGTCCAAACCCGTGACAGATCACGGTGGCATCATCGACAAATTTATCGACACAATGGTAATGGCCTTCTGGGGAATGCCCTTTACGCCAGAAGAAGACCACGCACACATGGCATGTGGGTGTGCATTGGCACAAATGGCCCTCATGCAAGAGGTGCACCAGTGGGTATCTCAGGTGGGTGATGACAACCCCACACCCATCGCACTTCAAGTGGGGTTGACAACGGGGCCATTGGTCGTGGGCAACATGGGGTCTGAGCAAGCCAAATCGTATACCGTCATGGGCGACACCGTGAACATCGCCTCGCGACTCAAGGGTGCCAACAAAGCGTACGGCACACAGGTATTAATGACCGAAGAAACCCAACAAATGGCCTCTGAGCATATGGCAACACGCGAAATTGACTTGATCCAAGTGGTGGGAAAAGACGAACCCGTGCGCATATATGAATTGTTGGGACGCATCACAGATACAAATGCCGAAACAACCCAATTGAAAAACCTGTTTCACGAAGGTTTGATGGCCTATCGCGAACAGACCTGGAACAAAGCACAAGAGAACTTTGAACAATGCCTACACCTTTGTCCAACAGATGCCCCATCCAAAGTCTATTTGGACCGCATAACCACATTCCAAAAAACCCCACCCCAAAACAATTGGGATGGGGTATGGCAACTCACCAAAAAATAAAACATCACACGCCTGCATTCACACATGCGTTCCATATAAAAAACGAACCCATCACGACACCGCAGCAAGCACACGCTTTACAAATCCATCAACCTTTGTTCAAAGTGAAGAAACTGGCAAGACACCCATCTAAAAATCGTCCAATTTGCAATGGCATTGCAAATGAGACGAAAAATCAGGCTTCTATAAGAGAAACAGAGTAATGCTGAAATTGTGCATCACGCGTAATAATTGTCAGATTTTCAACCTGAGCTTGGGCAATCAACATACGGCCAAATGGATCACGATGATGCATCGGAAGCTGGCCAACAGCAAAGGCATGGGTTGGCGTAACATCAAGATATTCAAACGAGCCCTGTTGCAAACTGTCTCGGAAATTGTCAGGCAATTCCAATTTGCCAATCGCGTGTTTGATCTGAATTTCCCAAATCGTGACGGCACTGACAAAAATTACATTGCGACCATTGGAAATGGTCGCAATGGATTTTATAGACAAGGGCTGATCATCATTCAGCCACCATAAAAGAACATGTGTGTCAAGTAGACAATTCATGCGTCAATCACCCCAAACGCTTGTGCAATATCATCGGGCAAATCATCAAAATCGGGGGCAATCTTAATTTGGCCACGCAATGCACCTGGAGAACGTGGCGTCTCTTGATAATCGTACCGTACGAGCTTGGCAACAGGTTTGCCTGCTTTGCCAATAATCACTTCTTTGCCACTTTGCACATGCTCAACCAATGCGGAAAGCTGTGCTTTGGCTTCTGAAATATTCGTAATCTGCATCTTGAACACCTCCTTTTAAGTATAGTCTGACCAGACCAGACCAGATTGTCAAGAGATATTTTTAATATATTATTGTATCAAGTAGTACCTTATACAATAAAATGCATTACCTATAAGGATTTTTTTCTAAAACTGTAATTTGTTTTCGAGAAGATTATTTTATAATACGTTTAAATTATTCGATATTGTATTGGCTAAAGTATTTAATCCACATTTTGAAACTCAAAAGCCCCCAAATCCACTTGCTGGCGCACCAAACGTTGTCGGCTCTTTTGGTGCTTGAAATATTCACGCGCAACCACGTGAGCTTGTACTTCGGGCGGCAAATTCACCCCAGCGTCAATGCCTGGCGAATCAGCCTTCAGTTCAAAGTTCTGGGCTCCCACGTTCACAAATCCTGGATCATCTCCACCCAACGTACCTAAATCCACCACTTTCCCTGTCAAAGCATCAAAACCCGCCACCCACCCAGACTTGATCCAATTATTCTTCAAGTTCAACAAACCCGCCTCGTTGCTTAAAGACAAGCTTGCGCCCGGCTCAGTTGTGTAAATAATATTGTTAAACATTTCACACGACTCGTCATTCGTAGACAGTCGAAACAGCGTCGTGCGATCCTTGCGCGTAGATACCACCGTATTATTATAAAAATACAACGTGCCCTTTCGGTATTGATCCATCTTGCGAGAATCGCCCCCGTAGTGCACCATTTGTCTATTGCCCTCACCATCGCCTTCTACAAGCACATTCCCGTACACAAACGTCGCCCGATACGCCGGGTTTTCGATCAGCTCCGTGTGATCGCTGTCCACCAAATCTAACTGACGGTTGCCGTCTTCAATCCAATTGTAGCGAATCACCGTGCCAACCGAACGATCCTTCAAGTTATTGCCCCGACACCCGTCGCGCAACGGGCCAAAATGATTGTATTGAAACACAATGCCATTGGCCTCTGTGTAATTGTTGTGCTCATAAATCCGCCCCTCAATCCCATTGTCAAAAATAGAGCAGCCCTCCACCAGCACATTGCTTGACTGACTTGCGCAGAAAAACCCATTGCCACAATCGCGCAACACACAATTGCGAACCGTAATGTGTTCGCCCTTCTCAACAAAAATGGCCGCACTGTTATTTGCGTACTTCTCAACGCCGTTCCGTCCCATAAACGAATAAGGCGGACGCCCCGAACGAATTTCTAAATTCTCCACCACAATGTGTGCAGGTATTGTATCCTCCGGCACATTCGCCCCCCCAATCTTAATCACACCACGTGGCCCATTCCAATAATCCAAGACCTCGCGCGTGGTGGCATTGCGCCCGTCAATCACCGGTCGATCACCCTTTTCATTCATGACACCACGCACCACAATCGGTTGCGCTTTTGTGCCACGCCGACAAATCACCCATTTCTCGTAATAGGGCTCAGGTCGCCAATGAATGACCACGGTATCACCAGGTGCGAGGGTTTCCCAAGGCACGTCACCGATGTTTTGAAGGTGCGCATTCGGGCCAACGACGTACGTCTCTGCCCAGGTCGGCGGTGCCATTAAAAACAAAAAAAACGTCAATAAAATCATAATACTGCTTTCTATCAAAAACGCGTTGATCAATCGTAATTGCTCTTCTTGTGATCTCCCATCAATCGCATTTGACGCGGTGTGGCTTGTTCGAGAATTTGAGGGTCAAATTGAAACCGATTCAAATACGGTGGAAACTTTTGTGCGATCATTCGCTTGGCATAATGCACTTGTAAAAGATAACGTGTCTGATCACTCGCATTGGCCGTGCCACGATGCCATACCTCACTGCGAAAAATCACCACATCCCCCGCTTTGCACATAATCGACTTCTCGGTTTGTCCCTGCCACTCGGTAGCACCATTTGGGCTACACCCCGAAAGATGGCTCCCCGGAATAAAATTTGTGGGTCCCAATGCTTCCGTTAAGTCATCCAAATAAAAATGAGCTGTCGTAATAAAAATCGGCACGCGCACGCGCGGATCGGCCAAAACATCCGCAGGCAAACTGATCGGCAACCAATCGGTGTGTAACTTTTGGTCGGGGCGTCCGGGTCCCGTCATCCAAGCCGTCATTCCAATAGAGTGACAATCGTCACCGTGAATCCCCTCAGCAATGTCAATCACCCCAGCGTAATCTAAAAACTTCAAGAATAAGGGGTGGCGATTGAACGCATTGTTAATGTGTTTATTCAAAAATTCATGGTCTGGAGGTTGTGTACTTTTATCAAAACTCTCAGGTCGCGGTTCCAAAATATCCATTTGTTCTCGCAACGCTGCCATTTCTTCTGCGTTTACCACAGAAGGCAAATAAGTATACCCATCTCGATAAAGTGCTTCCACCTGATCTTCAAGTGTATCGTAGGCAACAAGGGGTAAGGGTTCTGCCATATTATACCTCCACGTAGTTTGCCAGATCGCGCAGTGCAATCACAGTGTATTGATGATCAACCAAGTGTTGTACACATCGTTCGAAAAATTTGGGGTCTGTATGTACCCACGCATGATCCAAATCGGGCACGCCGTGAAACGTTAAAACCGCTGCTTTACCATCTTGCGCCAAATCAAGTGCCCACAAAAAATCATCAAAATCCCAATGCGGGCCACTCGCGCCGGTCGTTGGAATCAACAACGGATCGTGAAAGTTGGGATCATAAGCAGGGCCTCGCCCACCTTCGCGATCATAAGGAAATTCCGGTTCCATGCCACGTCGAGAAAATAGGAACCCCCGTTCGCGAAGCACCTCAACTGCTTTGGGTGTATTCGTATACCCCGGATAACAAAATGTCACGGGCAAAGGAATGCCGTTCTCTTCACATTTACGATCAATGTATTCAATATCATTTCGTAGTTCTTCAGGCGTTTGTTTGGCCACGCTTGTGTGGTGCTGCGTGTGATTGCCAATTTCAAAACCTAGGTCGTGCAATTCTCGCACTTCGTCCCAGGTGAGATAGCGCGTTTTGTCTTTCAAAAAGTTCAGGCCTTCAGAAATATAGAATGTTGCGCCAAACTCATATTGCTTGAGCAATGGCGCAACAAACGTAAGTTGTGACTTCACACCGTCGTCAAAGGTGAGCACAATCAGTTTGTCGGGGAGATTCATTGTTTGGGTTTCTTTCTGTGTGCTTTCGTGTTTTTCGTGATCCAGAGGGGTTGGGTTCCGTGTTCTTCCTCGTTATGTTTCTTCGGTGTTCTTCCGTGATCTAGTAAGGCCACACGTTCAACCCTTCACGAACCATTTCCACAAGCGTGTCTGCGTGTTCCGTTGTCATCGGTAAAGATGTACACCCACCTTGGCGTGTGACAATGCCGTGATTCAGGAGATAAAAATTCAACCAACTGTGTTTCTCTTTGCTGTCTTGTGCGGCTTCGCGATAATTGCGGGGTGGGGTATCTAAAAAGTAAATGCGAAACAGAGATCCTGCGACAACAATCGTTGCTGTCACACCCGCCTCTTGGAACACGTCTTCAAGACCCTTTGCAATACGCTGGGCCAACCCATCAACGTGTTCATACGCCTCAGTCGTCATCATTTGCAACGTTGCCAAACCTGCAACAGCAACCAGTGGGTTCCCGTTATAAGTGCCCGACTGTGGAATAGGTGCTGACCCTGTTGTCGGATCGTACAAGGCCATCACATCAGCACGCCCCCCAAAAGCCCCACCAGGTGTCCCACCGGCAATCACTTTGGCCAAACACGTCAGATCCGGCGTGATCGAATATGCTTGTTGCGTCCCTCCCGAAGACATTCGAAAACTCACAATTTCATCAAAAATGAGTAAAATGCCGTGTTGTGCAGTAATCGCTCTGAGCGTATTTAGAAATTCCGAATCGGGCAATGCCAAACCCGCCGCCGTCGAAAGCGGATCAATAATGACAGCCGCCAGTTCACTTTTATGCCGATCAATTAAACGTTCACACGCCTCGGCATTATTAAACGGCAACACCACCACACTCTCTGCCGTGTGCGGTGCCAAACCCACTGACGAAACCACCGAATTGGGTTCCATTTCATCACCGAGTGCATCCGTCACAGGGGGCACATAACTGATCAAAGCCGGGTCATCAATGCCGTGATAAGCGCCCTCAAACTTGGCAATCTTATTGCGCCCCGTAAACGCACGCGCAACACGCAACGCATTCATCACCGCTTCAGTGCCCGAACTACAAAACCGAACCCTTTCCATAGACGGCACCCGCTCACGCAACAGCTCTGCCCACTCAATCTCAAGCGCCGTGGGTCCAAAAAAAGCCGTGCCTTGCGAGATACGCTCACGCAACGCATTGGCCACCTTCGGGTGTGTATGACCCAAAATCAGCGCCGTGGCATTGTTCACAAAATCCAATCGTTTATTACCATCCACATCCGTCACATACACACCGCCACCCTTCTCCGTGTAAATCGGAAAGGGATCAACATAAACCCCCGTGCGTGTATTACCACCCGGCAACGAATCCTGTGCCCGGCGAAAAAGCTGCTGCGACTTTGCATTCTGATCACGATACTCAGCAATCAGCTGATCAAGTGTAAGAGACATTATTTACCCACCTTTAAAATTCTGTGATGATTTGCTTCCAATGGTCTTAACTCTACGACTTTGATTCGAGAGGGGAAAGGGCTGGGCGTTGTAGGCTTCGCCTGTGCGCCTGTGCCGTGATCCAAGATAATGCGCCCACAACAAAAAACCTGCAAAAAAATAACCCAGTGACTTTAAATTGCAAAATCATCAAAACAGCTTTATCATAAATACCACATTTTAACCCTTCAGCTCACATTATTTTTCAGAGAGAATCAGATGTCCAAAGACAACCTCTTGAGATTTATTGCGCAAAACGACGTCCAAGTAGAAGAAATGCCCTGGGGAGTACACGACTGGATTTGTCGCCCCGGCCTCACGGGCGCAGAAAAATTAATGCTCGTGCGTGTCAATATGCCACCGGGGCAAGCCCACAAATTTCATCGCCACCCAGCAATGGAAGAAATTATCTACGTTATCTCTGGCACCGCCGAACAATGGGTCGACCAAGAAAAACAGATCCTCGGCCCAGGAGAAAGTGCACACATCCCAACCGATATGATTCACGGCACCTACAACGCTGGCGACACAAACCTCATTTTTCTCGCCATTCTCTCACCCGCCATCTTCGAAGGCCCAGCTCTCATCGACGTTTCCAAAGACGCACCGTGGGCAACACTGCGAGACGAATAACCTATGAAGCGCAAACACATACGTTTGTTCAAACATCTGCTTCTCATCACAAGCTTCTGCCTGGCTTTGAGTTGGCTCCTCCACGAATCATTTGCACCAGACCCATCTCCCACCCACCAGACATTCAACCTCGAAAAAGAACTCCAAACCCTACCCTAAGAGCAAAGAGACGCCGCCCGCACCAAATGGCAAACCCTAACAGAAACCGAACAACAACAAACACAAAGAGTTATTCAGAACCTGTCAGAAGAACAAAAGCAACAAGCCATCAAACAACTTCAAAGTGCACCCAAATAAAGACGCCCTCGGCTCAAAACCGAGGGCGTCTTTATTAAACTTGTCTAAAATTATATCAGCTCATTTACAGATGCATCCCGTTTCAGAAAAAACCTGACACTTCTCAATCAACCACACTTTAAACACAGTTTTTTGCCTGTAAGGTAGACGGGTGTGGCTTCGTGTTTTTCGTGTGAGTGGGGTTATGGTGTGGCGTTTGTGCTTTCCGTGACTCCTCTTGACAACTGCACGTATGTTCACTATATTTTGGCAGGACATTCGGCTCTCCCAAAGATCCGAAACCAAACAGGCCGGTTCGTCCCCACCGAACCGGCCTGTCTTTTTTATACCACAGAGGAATCTATGCAGACCGACCCATTCAAGTCCATTCTCAGACCCCGCATTCGCGAGCAACTCCCCAAAGCCCTTAAAGAAGCCAGTCCCATTCAATTGGCGCGTGCCCTCATCGAAAACCACCGTGCATGACGTGTACGCTTAGCCCGTGCAGGCAAAGGCACCGTCATCACCCGATCTGGCCTCGACTGGATGCACACATCCAATATTGAAACCGGCATCGCCATTACGGGCATTGCCGAAGAAGAAGCCGAAACACAACTCACCGACGCCTTCACCTTTTTCTCGCGCAAACGCAACCCCATTCCCGTCACCATCACCGCAGGCGACAGCTCTGGTCCACCCGACCTCATGGGGCGCCTTGCCGCCTGGGGCATTCAACCCACTTTTCAACCCGGCTTGGCCGCCAATCTCAATGCCCTCAACAAAAACCTTGAACACCTCCCCAAACTCACCCTATCCTTCACCCAAGAAACAGACACCCATCCTGAATGGCACCCCCAAATACATCGCATTTATGAACGCACCCAAACAATGCGCCCAAAACGGGTCTGGCATTTGGTCGCCCATCACAAACGCAAACAAGTTGGGCATATCACCCTTCACATTGGCGCAGGTGTTGTTGGCCTCTATGACCTCATTGTTCATCCCGATGTACGCCGCCAAACCATTGGAACCACACTTACTTTGGGTGCCTGTCTTTTCGCCAAAAAACTCGGTTACCACTATGCCGTCTTAACCACACCCCAAACAGCCCTCTTTCGACACATTGGTTTTGGCAAAGTGAACCAAATGCTCATCACCACTCAGCCCTCCACCGACCTACGGGGTCGCCCCCACGAACGCGACTTGGCCATTGCCCAAGCCGCCAGTTTGGGCGAACGCGGTCGTTTTTGCAAACTCCTACATCAATATCCCAAAGCCCTCACCTGGAAATCGCGTGCTGGCCTCACCCCACTCCACATTGCCATTGCCGCAGGCCGACCCGACTTTGCCTGCTGGCTCATCGACCGAGGCGCAACCATCGACGCCCAAACAGCCCACGAATTGGGGTTAAAGTAGATTGGATCTTCCGGGATTTTGGCGGGCTATTGCATCACGATGGACAATGGACGGTTGGCGATGGTAAAAAACGCCTCAATCTATCGTCCATCGTCTATTTTGCACCCAGGCACTGACTTTCCGCCAAAATGTCGGATGAACCAATAGGTGGTCACCTTCTACCAAGCATCCGCCTGACAAAACAGACCCGACAACGTCAGCGATCGGGTCTGTTTTATTTTGTGCAGGCCCCCAGATTATCTCATATTAAACCAAAGGTTATTGAGACATCTCCTAATATCAAAATATCCGAGCACGCATTCAATTTGCTCGAGCATAAATGATATCTCAACGGAATCTAACATGTATGAGGTCTAATCATGAAACCCCTCTATCTTCTCCCAATCGTTTTAACAATCTTATCGTGCGAAGGTTTGCCCAGTGAACCCGATGGTTTGCGCGCCTTAGCAGACAAAATGGAAACCCAACAAAACACCTACGACAAAGCCTATGACAACTGGGGTTCCGGTGATGTCGCATCCACATTCACCGCCTACCTCAATGGAAACGCCGTTGCATTCATCGAAGAACACATGACACGCGGCACATCAGGCCGCTCCATCAATCGTTATTACTTCTATGACGACCTGCTCTTTTGTTATCGCGAAAGCCGAAACAACAGTGACACCACCCATGTTGAAGTCGAAATCATATTTGACGCCAACGGCGAAGTACTGGCCGCAAAACAAAAAAAAGACAACCAACCCATCGCCGTAGACAGTTACAGTGCCCCAATGGCCAAAAAACACGGCCAAACTTTACGTGAACTGGCCAAAGACGCACCCCATATGCAATAGCCATTACTTTCTCAAGTCGAGGTCATTAACCAAAGGGATACCTATAGACGAATCTCACATGGGGTGCGTCGGTGACATCGCCGACGACCCACACAACACGAAGTAACCTATCGATTGTACCACCAAAAATCCAATCCCACCCACTCAAACCCCATCCCTATCCTTCATATGAGAACCCACAAAGGATACCCCATGAAACAAAACCTTACACTCCTAACCTGTATCCTTCTTCTCTTAGGATGTCAAAACAAAGAAGAAACACCCCCACCCATTCAAAAACCCACCCCCGAAACCTATCTCACCCAACATCAATACCAAGAATCCGCATGGGCCTTTCGTGCACAAGGCGACACCACACGGGCCGACTCTGTCCTCACCGTCTTAGAAACTGTCTTAAAATCCCAACCCGATTCCCTCAGCGAATGGGCTGGCAAAGGCATCACACGCCCTTATATCGTCTTCTTCCCCAATAATGTATGGGGCCTATTTAAACGAGCAGGCTCAGACACCGGTGGCACCGTCAAAAACGAATTGGCATCCTACCGCATAGACCGCCTATTAGAAATCGACCTAATGACCATGGTCGTCCTACGCGACATCACGCTACCCAATGGCAAAACCGTTTCCGGTTCCCTCTCCTACTTTATCCAAGACGCCAAACTGGCCGACAAACTCGGCCTGCGCACCACAGACCAACCCGCCAAACTCATCTTCTTCGACGCCGTCCTTGCCAATGCCGACCGCCATACCGGCAACTGGATGGTACACAACAAAACAGGTGAAGTCTTTGCCATTGACCACAACCGCACCTTTTATCACGACCTCGGCTGGACATGGTGGGATCGTGTGCAATCCATTTCAGATCCCATGTCTATCAACACCTACCACAACCGATTTAAAAACCTACCCGACAAAACCTTCAAAGACGCACTCAAGAACCTCATCACACCCGAACAATACAAAAACTTTCACAATGCGCGCAAAACCATGATCCGTTATTTAGACGCCAAAATGAAATAAGGATTTAAAACATGGCCGAAGAAAACACGTATTGTTGGGTGATGACAAAGAGGCCGCTGAAGCAGGGTTGATGGCCTCGGCAAAATGCATGCTGCAACAAATTGATAGCTGCTTCTATCTACAAGACCCATCAAACAAAAAAAGGTTACTCAATCTAACAAAGAGCTGAAAAACTACACGCATGTTCAGTATACTTAAGTGCGCAATGATACCCAAAACCTGTTTTTACAAAAACCGATACCGGAGGATTCATGAAACTCACACCCGAAGCCTTTGACCGCGCCAAAGCATTTATCCAAAATCAAGCCCGTCCCCTCGAACAAGCCCTATTTACCTACCATTTTGAAAACGGCTCACAAGATGCCGTCCTAAATGAACTCTCCAAATTCCAACACGAAAGACGACCTCCAAGACGAAGTACAATTAAACCTCGATCACGAAGTCGAAAACCAAAAAGAAGACGGCGCCTGGCACCCCTTCTGGTCTTGGGACAATGAATACACCAAAGCCTGGGAAATCGCCAAACAAGAATGGAAAGGCGTCCTCACCCTCAAAACCCTCCTCAGCCTGAAAGCATACGACAGATTCTAAACCAAAAATATCACGGAAGAACACAGAAACCCACCCCCTAGCCCCTAAAGGGGGAACAAAACCAAAACCTGAATACGACCTCTTGGTGGGGTGGGCCGCTGTGCAGAAGGAGGGGTGTGATGGGTCGGATGGGTGGCGCGTGGAACGCGAGGTGGGGTGTGGGAACTGCGCGGGCTGGTGAGGGTGGTCTCAGCCCGTAAAAACACTGAAGCACATTTAAAGCCTCACGCAGTGACGGCTTTCTTTGCCTACTTTCTTTAGCTGTTGAAAGAAAGTAGGACGCCGTAGGCAGTTCCAATAACCAAACATTACAATCGCCAAAAAAAAGCCCCTGAGTTCCAAAACTCAGGGGCTTTCCAACACAAGATACGCATCTCTTCTTTCTTCCTACTTCTTTCTTCTTCCTTCTTACCTGCCGTCCATAAACCCACCCATATTCCCAATAAACTGCGGCATCGTATTCCAAATCGTCTCCACCACATAAACCGCATACGTACGCCGCCCATCTTCATTATCATCCCAATTGGGCACAACCTCCCAAATATCTTTAATCGGTTTATCAACCCCCAAAGCAACCTTGTTAAACAGCGGCACCTCACGCCCAAACTGCGCCCGTATAAAATCCTGATGATCCACCCCCATCGCCACCGGCAAATCCACACCATCCAACATATCCAATGTCAACCGACGCTGCACATGTGCCGAAGGATCAATCCCCAATTCAATGACCCGATCTTTCACCGGTGGATACATCAACTGCACATTCGCCTCAATCCCTGCCGACGCACTTTGCACAGACACATCTTTATTCTGTGCGCGAAATGCATATTCTGCCGTCATACTTCTAAAAATATTTCCTGTACATATAAATAAAATTGTTTTCATCCCATTTACCTTTTCTGATCATCTATAAATCCAAGGGACCCCGAAAACCCACCACACACACAAAAGACCCAATCTCCAAAGTACAAGACACATGCTCAAAACCATGCGCGTCTAACAACGCCAAATGCCGCTCCGCAGGCATCCGCCCCGGTTTTTCAGGCGTGCTTAAATCCGCATTCAAAAACAATCCACCTCGTGTTAACGCATTCTTTGCCAAACCATAGACCCGATCTACCGCAACCTCATCTCCCACATCGTGCAACGACTGCATCGACACAATCGCATGCACAGGATCAGGCAACAAATCTTCCCAATCCCCATTCAAATCCACCGCGTGTAACCCTACAATACGTTCTTCAAAAACAGACAACCGCTCCCCTGTAAAATCAAGCAACGATTGCGATGCGTCCAATCCCCGATAGGTAATTCGCAAAGACTCCCGCAACAAAAATTCAGCCAACACGCCTGCACCACAACACAGCTCCACCACATTCGGTTTTAAAAAGGGCACTTGCAATAATTGCGCCCCAATATGTCGCATCACCTCACGTCGCTCTGGCCAACGATCATCCAAACTCTGCGACCAAGCAACCAGTTCCTCGGTGTTTGTAAACTCTCTGGCCATTACACACCATCCCAATTCATTTCCAACCCTAAAACCGTCACAAGTTCTCCCTTATTGCAAACTAAAATGTGATTACACACAATTCCACTCACGCGCTCAATATGTGTCTGATCTCCTCCACAAACCTATCTGCTTGACGCTTGAACCCAAGATCCGTTGGATGTGATCCATCAACCGTATCATCTCCATCTGCTCCCAAAAGCTTCGCACCTTCAAGATAGGAAATACCACTGACACCATCTGCCATCAGTCCTGCGTGGACATCTTGAAACGCTTTGCGACTCGTTTCATTGCGCACCTGCCGCGACACCACAAACCACGCATCGGCATAGCTCCGATCCTCAACCAGTAAAATGGGCGTATCCGGATGTTTCGCGCGCAAAGTCGTCACCAAATGGGCAGCGCGCTCGGTAACGATCTCACCCGTCATATTGGGCAAACAGTCAACGACATAAACGTCCGGATTGAGCTCTGCCAAAAAATCGGCCACTTCGGGTTCCATCATCCCCTGTCCAGCAAATCCAAGATTGAGCGTCTCACAGTTCAGCGTTCGCCCTACCCGAGCAACATGGCACGTGCCCGTCCGAGAGGCACTTGCGCCGTGTGTGATCGACGTCCCATAAAACAGCACCGTCTTCCGATCCGGCGCACGCTCGGTAGCCACGATAGACGCCCCTTCCGGAACACCAATCTCGACATTGGACACACCATTATAGAGAGGCAAATACACCGTGCACGACATCTAACAAACCACGCCCCCGCATCCAGTCTTCACACCGCACAGTCCAACTGCTCGTCGCGCCCTTGGTCTTGGCCAAACCAAAACCATGCCCACCTTTTTCATACAAATGAAGTTCCACAGGCACGTGATAAGATAATAGTTTCTGATACAGAGTAATCGCCTGCACAGGGGGTGTCGTCGTATCATCACTTGCCCCAGCAATAAATGCAGGCAATGCATTTTCAGCCGTGATCTTTTCCACATCCAAGTTCTTCAAAGACACATATATCGGCACCAAAAAATTAGGCTGACTTGCAGCATCATTGTTCATCATCAAATTCACACTCAAATGCGCACCAGCCGAAAACCCCATTGCCCCTACCTGATCAGAATCTACACCCCATTCCTCCGACCGCTTGCGAATCACCCGCATCGCTTCTTGTGCATCTTGCAACGCTTCATCCCGGTCCAACCGATACTTCAACACATAAGCCGCCACACCCAACGTATTCAACCAAGCCGCAACCTGATGCCCTTCTTTCTCAATTGCCAAATGATGATACCCACCACCAGGACATACCAAAACGGCCGCCCCCGTAGCCAACTCTCTCGGTGGCAAATGCACTGTCAAAGACGGCTGATGCACTTTCCGCACCCGCTCATTCACCACCTCCTCTTCATTCGTTCGCCCTTCTGTTCCCGGCGCATCCCCCGCCCAAATTGCAATCTCATCACTCGCCTGAACAGAAGGCACCTTCATCATCAATCCTCCTATTAAAACCACCGAAAATAAAACCCAACTCATACATACCTCCCTATAGAATAAAAACCCCATTACACCAAACGATCACCGATTTTCCGCTTAAGGTTTAATAACACACCCACACCAAACACCTACAACAAAGCACCATCCCCCAGAGCCACCCGCGATTTTCCGCACTATTCCGTCCAGCAACGTCCCTCTTAACCCCATCTACATTTGCAGGCTATTTTATTTCTTGCATCCCCTGAGGGTATCTGCGGAAAATCAGCCCTCCCGGCACTTGAGGGACGGCCTTTTT
>Ga0115002_10003495_pt1 | contig 19563 bp, 19 predicted proteins | sample ArcticOcean_MG_C_8_FD_89576 | JGI IMG/M metagenome (GOLD analysis project Ga0115002, IMG submission 89576) | Marine microbial communities from western Arctic Ocean - ArcticOcean_MG_CB11_86 | ecosystem: Environmental > Aquatic > Marine > Oceanic | place: Arctic Ocean: Canada Basin | collected... | reverse complement strand
CGTGTCATCGTTGTAGCGCCATGCGCGGCCTCGCCCGCGAGCGTCGCTGTGTCCCGCTCGTAGAGGGCTTCGATGCCGCGCTCGCGCAGCCACGGGCCCAGTCGCGCGAGGTGCTCGGATGCAGCCACGAGGCCTTGCTTTGCAACGATGCCGACGCACTGAATAGTCATGACCGCACGTGGAGGAGGAATTCGACGTTGCCCTTCTGGCCGCTAATCGGCGAAGGCGTTGACGCCGCCCGAATCAATCCTACCGCACCGGCCGCGACACGTATCTCTTCGACCACGCGCATGTGAATCGCCGGATCGTGAATCACTCCTTTTCCCACTTCTGCGCGTCCGGCCTCGAATTGCGGCTTGACCAGGAGAATGACGTCAGCGTTGGGGCGCAGCAGCGGCGGGATCACGGGAAGAATCTGTCGCAGCGAGATAAATGAGACGTCGATGCACACCAGATCCACCGGTCCCGGCAAGTCGGCGAGCGTGAGGTGCCGCGCGTTGAAGTGTTCGACGACCACCACGCGTGGGTCGCTGCGCAACTTCCACGCCAGCTGATCGTGGCCAACGTCGAGCGCCACGACACGAGGTGCGCCGCGTTGCAGGAGCGCGTCGGTGAACCCACCGGTCGACGCGCCGATGTCGAGGGCATCCCGTCCGTCGACCGCAATGTCGAACGTGTCGAGTGCATGCGCGAGCTTCAGACCGCCGCGCCCGACGTACGGGTGGTCTGGGCCCAGCAGCGCAACGTCGGCGTCGGAATCGACCTGAGTGCCGGCCTTGCCGATCACCTGGCCATTGACGCTGATCTGCGCCGCCATGATCAGGGCGCGTGCGCGTTCGCGCGAGGGCGCGAGTCCGATCTCGGTGACCAGCTGATCGAGGCGAATCTTGGGTGTCAATTCGACCTGTGCACGATCCAACGACCGATCTGCAGGAGCCGCGAGTCCGGAAGCTTCGCCGCTTGTAACGCACTTTCGGCGCGCTCCAGACACTCGGCCGCCATCCGGCGTGCAGAGTCCAGGCCGTACAGCGCCGGATACGTCGGTTTGCCGGACGCGGCGTCCTTGCCGGCCGTCTTGCCCAGATGCGCCGAGACACCCTCCACATCGAGAATGTCGTCGACGATCTGGAACGCGAGGCCGAGTTCGGCGGCAGCGGTATCAATGTGCTCAATCGTGCCGTCGTCGGCGCCCCCCATGATCGCGCCTGCCACGGCAGAGACGCGGATGAGCGCACCGGTCTTCTTAGCATGCATGATGCGCAGATCAGCGGCATCGAGGTGAGGCGGGGGCAGCGCGTTCTGGCCGGAGGCACTGGAGGAGATGCCGGAGGAGGCACTAGAGGAAACACTGGAGTGGAGGTCGATGGCCTGCCCCCCAACCATGCCGATCGGGCCTGCAGCAATCGCGACGAGGCCAACGACGCGGAGCTTGCGCGCAATCATCGCCGCGTCTGTTGCCTGCGGCGCACGCGCGAGCAGCGCAAAGGCTTCCGTCAGGAGGCCGTCGCCGGCGAGGATGGCGATGCCTTCGCCGGCCACCACGTGCAAGGTCGGCTTGCCTCGGCGCATCGTGTCGTCATCCATGGCAGGCAGATCATCGTGCACGAGCGAATAGGTGTGGATCAGCTCAAGGGCACAGGCAGCCGGCATCGCGAGTTCACGGCGGCCCCCGACGGCGTCTGCGCTCGCCAAACAGAGCACGGGCCGGAGCCGCTTCCCGCCGGCAGTGACGCTGTAGCGCATGGCATCGGCCACCACCGATGGGCACTCCGGCGGGGTGGGGAGGACATCGGCCAGGGCCGCCTCGATCTCCGCACGACGTGCGTCGAGGTACGCCGGAAACGGTGAATCCAGACGCGTTACCCTTTGGTGGAGGACGGGCGATCGCCGTCTTCTGTCAGCGCCGTCGGCGCCGACGTGAGTTCCCCGCGTTCGTTGAGGACCTCAATACGGCGTTCCGCCTCCTCGAGGCTGGAATGACAGAAGCGGGAGAGCTGGACGCCGCGTTCGTAGAGTTGCAGTGACGTCTCGAGCGGCAAGTCGCCGTCCTCGAGCTTCTTGACGATCGATTCGAGCTCGGCGATTGCCGCCTCGAAGTCCTTAATCGTGGGATCGGTTGATGACATCGCAGTCCAATTCACCTTGTGCCAGTGTGACGCGCAGTCGGTCGCCGGTGGCAACCGCTGCCGAGTCGCGGATGACTACCGTGCGGTCCGCGTTCCAGCAGACAGCATAGCCCCTGCCGAGCACGGCTAGCGGGCTCAGGGCATGCAGCCGCGCGGCGGCACTGCGCAGGCGGCTATCAGCGCGGTGCCGAGCGTGCGCGCTCGCGCCAGCGAGCCTGCCATCAGCTTCGATAAGTCGTGTGCGAACGCCGCCCAGCCGTCGACGCAGGTCGAATGTCTCCAGCCCTAACCGAAGAGCCTGGTAGGCGCGCTCGCACGTCGCGACGCGTGCGCGGAGACCTTGACGCAGCTGGTGCGTGAGCTCGGCGGCGTGGCGACCACGCATCGCGACGCGGCCCTGCACGCCCGCGTAGCCCGGCCGTGCCAACACGGCTTGCAGGCGCGACTCGTGGCGGCGCAGACGCGCGTCGAGACTTGTGCTCGCGCGCTGCGCCAGTCGATCAATGCGCGCACCGACATCGTCCTTCCTGGCGACAACCATCTCTGCCGCCGCAGAGGGTGTGGGTGCGCGGAGGTCGGCGACGAAGTCCGCAATGGTGACGTCGGTCTCGTGTCCGACCGCCGAAATCGTCGGTACCGGACACCCCGCGATCGCTCGCGCCACGACCTCCTCGTTGAAGGCCCACAGGTCCTCGATCGATCCCCCGCCCCGCCCGACGATGACCACGTCAACGCCCGGAACCTGGCCGATCGCAGCCAGTGCTCGCGCGATCTCCTGGGCGGCACCGTCACCTTGGACGCGGGTCGGGCGGAGGATGATGTGCGCGTTTGGGTATCGACGTCGGAGTACATGGATAATGTCGCGGACGGCCGCCCCGTCGAGCGATGTGACGACGCCGATTTTCCGCGGAAGCGCTGGAAGGGGACGCTTGCGGTCCGCGTCGAACAGCCCCTCAGCCGACAGGCGCTGTTTGAGTTGGTCGAAGGCCAGCTGCAGCGCACCGAGTCCTTCGGGCTCGAGATGCTCGCAGACGATCTGGTACTCGCCCTTCGGGTCGTACACGCTGACCCGGCCTCGTGCCACCACGCGAAGGCCGTCGCGTGGCTCGAATCGGAGGGCGCGCACCGCAGACCGGAACATGACACCTTTGAGCTGCGCGCCACCATCCTTGAGCGTGAAGTACATGTGGCCGGTAGTCCAGACGCGACTGTTTGACAGCTCCCCTTCCACCCAGACTTCGACATAACGATTCTCGAGCAGCGCGCGGATCTGACCCGTCAGTTCTGAGACCGTCAGAATGCGTCGCGCGGACGGCATCTCAGGCGCCGGCACCGTGGCCGACGATATCGCCGGCGCCTCCGCCACCACTGGCGCAGTCGTCGTCAGCGGATCGGCGTCGTCCTCGAAGAGGAGGTCAAACTGAGAGTTCATGCGTCCGTTGTTTCCGCCAGCTCTCGCTCCGAGCAACTGATGCGCGTGATCCGAGTCGCCAGGCCCGTCTTTTCGTCGGCTTCAATCACGGCGCCATTCAGCCGAGGATTGCCGGTGGCTGGCTCGAATCGAGATGGCATCGCGTTGAGAAAACGCCCCAGCGACGGCACCACCTGCATGCCGATGATCGAATCGTGCGGACCCGTCATGCCAGCGTCGGTCAGGTATGCCGTGCCGTTCGGCAGGAGCCGTTCGTCGGCCGTCTGCACGTGCGTGTGGGTACCGAGGACGGCCGTGACCTTGCCGTCCAGATGCCAGCCCATCGCCATTTTCTCGCTGGTGGCCTCTGCATGGAAGTCCACAATGATGATCCGGGTCTGGTGGCGGATCTGCTCGATTTCGCGGAGCACGACGGCAAAGGGGTCGTCGATGTTGAGCATGAATACCCGACCCATCACGTTGATGACGCCGACGGCCCGCCCGTCTCCGGTCTGAGCCACATACGCGCCCCGCCCGGGCGCGCCGGTAGGGTAGTTGGCCGGGCGTATCAGCCGCGGTTCGCTGGCAATGTAGGGTATCGCCTCCTTTTTGTCCCAGATGTGATTCCCGGACGTCATCACGTCAACGCCCCATTCCAGGAGTGTGTCGCCGATGTCTTTTGTGACACCGAAACCCGCAGCGGAGTTCTCAGCATTGGCGATGACGAGATCAATGCTGTGTCGGTCAATGAGCCCTCGTAGCCCCCGACGAATCAGCTCACGGCCAGGCCGGCCAACGATGTCTCCGACGAAGAGAATGTTCATATATTCAGGTTTCAGTTCTCGCTGGGCTTGGAGTCAGGACTGGGTCAACAGCATCCTTCATGATGCCATACGGATCCAACGCTGACCAAAATCGTGCTGCTCGCCACGCTTTTTCTCCTATCGACTCGAAACTCGACCTCTTCTTAATGCGAAATACAGGGATCGCATTTATCAAAATATGAGTTGAATACACTCAGTTTAAATGATGTTAATTGACTAACTTAGTGATATGATTCGTTCTCCAGTGGGCGTTGAGCCCTAGCCGACAAGAGAATTGATGCAAAGAGGAGAAGAAGAAATGGCCATTGTCCGAGTTGATCCGTTTCATGAATTTGTGACCCTGCAGGACCGGGTGGACCGCCTTTTTGGTGGTGTGCTCCCGAGGAACGAGAGCGTGACCAGGCGCGGGACCTGGGCGCCGCCGGTCGATATCTACGAAACCGATAGCCACGATCTCGTCATTACGGCCGACCTTCCGGACGTAACACGCGAAGAGATCGAGGTCACCGTTGAGCACAACACGTTGACCTTGAAGGGCACCCGACAGGCACCGAGCGACGTCAAGGAAGAACAATTCCGCAGAGTCGAGCGTCGACATGGCGCGTTCAGTCGGTCCTTCACCCTGCCGGAGACTGTCGATGCCAGCAAGGTGAGCGCCGAGCACAAGAACGGCGTGCTGACGGTGAGATTGCCGTTCCGAGAGGAATCCAAGCAGCGGGCTATTCGCGTCGAAGTCGCGGCGTGACACGTGGGCTCGGGGACTGGGGGTCGGGGAGCGATTGCGCCCCGGCCCCTCCGGGTCCTCAGTGCCGCCCTTCCTGAGTCTCCCCCATTGCACCCTGTGCTAATCTCTTCAGCCATGGAAACCGTCGATGTCGTAGAGCAATCCGCCGATCCGGACGCGCCTCAAGAGCCCCGTCCGAAGGCCGAACCAATCCTGAGCCGCTTTTTGTTTGTTGATGTGGCCGCCATGCGCGCCAAGCAGCTGCGACGCGGCGCCTTGCCTCGTCTCGATGACGATCCGCACTCGTCCGAGGCAGGCCGTCCTGATCCTCTCAAGGCCGAGCGGATCGCCATGGAGGAAGTTCGTCGTGGGCTGGTCCTCTATGACGTGGTGGGACCGACTGAAGACGGGAACTGACAAGGTTTCACGCCACCGTTCCGCCATCTGATAGTCTCGGCGGCATGCCCATCTGCCGCATCCTTCTGGCGTGTGTGCTCGCGGCCGGCCTCCTGACGCCGACGGCCGCCCAATTCCGCCAGCCACCGCCGTACCGCATCCTTGTCACCAGTGATGATGGGCTACGCACACCCGGCATCGCCGCGCTCGCGCAAATTCTGCAGGCGATCGGCACGCCTATCATCGTCGCCCCGTCCGAGAATCAGAGCGGAGTGGGCCACGCGATCGTCACGACTGACGCAGTGGTGCGTGAGGACGTGACACTCTCCAACGGCCTCATGGCTATCGGCCTGACGGCGACACCAGCAACGACGATGAATATCGCGCTCCGGAATATCGTCGCGCCGCTCCCGGATCTTGTTGTTGCCGGTATTAACCGTGGACACAACGTCGGGCTGACGGCGTACCTGTCGGGTACGGTGGCTGCTGCGCGCGAGGCGGCAGCCCACGGGGTGCCCGCGATCGCCGCGTCTATGCCCGCAGCGGCTACGGCGGGGGACCTGGCGTTTGCTGCTGAGGAGGTGCTCGGTGTCGCCCGTCGGGTGAAACAATACGGCCTGGCGCCCGGCACGTTTTTGAATGTCAATGTGCCTGGAGCCGATCCGACCGATGGGTATATGGGTTACCTGATTACCGTGCAGGGCACAGTGCGCGGCGGCGACCAGCGCTTCGCGGAAATGCAGGCCCCCGCCGGTCGCACGGTGTACTGGAGCGTCTTCGACGACGCGAAGAGCGCGCCACAGCCAGAGGGCACCGACATCTGGGCGATCGAGCACGGCTATACGTCAGTCACACCTATGCGGCTTGGCGAGACCGACCGGGGTCAGGTGGCGACGCTGGGTCCGATCTTCGAGTAAGGGCTCGGGGGGGAATAATAATGCCGCCTTGACCACCGATGCCTCCCGCCGGACTGCGTTGCTCGTCGCTTGCATGCGCCCGGCATGCCCGCTCCTCGCTCCTTGCCGGGTAGGCGCCTCGACGTCCAAGCTGGCAATCCTATTTCCACCCGAACCCTAAGCGGCACCCTCAGGGAGGCGGCGTCTTCAGTGAGGCGCTCTCAGGCAGGACGTTGCGTGTGCCAGTCGGTGAGCCGCTGGTAGGCGTCGGCGGCGTTGAGCACCGACGGTTCGTCGAAGAGTCGGCCCGTCAGTTGGAGCCCCACTGGGAGACGTTGCGACGGATCGGATCCGTCCGACGGTGTCACGAATCCGCAGGGGACGCTGATGGCTGGCAGGCCCACCAGGTTGGCGCTCACGGTAAACACGTCAGCCAAGTACATCTGTAGCGGGTCGTCCGTTTTCTCGCCCAACCGAAAGGGCGGCGTAGGGGTGGTGGGCATCGCCACCACATCCGTTTTGTCGAAGACGGCGTCGTAGTCCTGGCGCAGCAGTGTGCGCACCTGCTGCGCCTTCAGGTAGAACGCGTCGTAGTAGCCGGCGCTCAGGACGTAGGTGCCGAGCATGATGCGTCGTTTGACCTCGGTCCCAAACCCCTCGTCGCGTGTCCGCCGGTACATGTCCTGTAGCCCTAGATGTCCGTCGTCGGCCGTGCGATGTCCGTAACGCACGCCGTCGTACCGCGCGAGGTTCGAGCTTGCTTCCGCTGTGGCCACTAGGTAATAGGCCGGGATGGCGTACTTGGCGTGGGGCAGGTCGATGTCGACAAGCTTCGCGCCGGCGCGCCGCAGTGTGTCGAGGGCTTCGTCATAGGCGCGCCGCACGCTGTTGTCGACACCGTCGGCGACAAACGCGCGTGGAACACCGATGCGCAGTCCTGTGACGTCGCCCGTGAGTGCGGCCGAAAAATCGGGCACCGGCTGCGGTGATGACGTGGCGTCGGCGGGATCCGGTCCGGCGAGCGCGCTGAGGGCGAGCGCAGCGTCAGACACGGTGCTGCTGATCGGCCCGATCTGATCGAGCGAGGACGCGAAGGCCAGGAGGCCATAGCGCGACACACGGCCGTAGGTGGGCTTGAGCCCGACGACGCCGCAGAACGCCGCCGGCTGACGGATCGATCCTCCGGTATCGGAGCCAAGCGCCAGCGGCACGCACCGCGCGGCGACTGCGGCGGCCGAACCACCGCTCGAGCCCCCGGGAGTACGATCGCGCGCCCAAGGATTGAGGACGGGACCGTACGCGGAATTCTCGTTCGACGATCCCATCGCAAACTCGTCGCAGTTCGCCTTACCGACGATGACGGCGCCAGCCGCCTCCATGCGCCGCACCGCCGTGGCATCGTAGGGTGGGACGAACCGTTCCAGGATGCGCGAGGAGGCCGTTGTGCGCATTCCTCGCACGCACAGGTTGTCCTTCACCGCAATGGGTACGCCCATCAGCGGACCGGCGGACACGCCTTGCGCGCGCTGCCGGTCAATCTCCTCGGCGCGGGCGAGTGCGCGATCGGCGGCGATGAGGTTAAAGGCGTTGAGCGACGGATTCACCGACTCGATCCGTTCGAGAAACGCGCGGCACACATCGACCGCCGAGATGGAGCCGGCTGCGATCTCGTCGCGAATGACGCGCGCACTGCTGTTGAGCATGTCAGCCGCCGATCACGCGAGGCACCCGGAACAATCCGGCATCAGGCGCCGTGTCGGGTGCGTTGCCAAGGGCGTCAGACGTCGACAGCGACTCCCGCGGATCGTCCGATCGTTCAGTTTGCTGTGCGGCGTGCACATGCGCCGTCGCAGGCACATCGCTGGTGTCGATCGCCTGCACCTGCTGGGCGTACGCGAGGATATCGGCGAGCTGGCGAGTAAAGAGCACCTGTTCATCGGCGGTCAGCTCAAGGTGCGCCAGGGCCGCGATACGTTGCACGTCTGCAATCGTGAGGGCAGGAGCCATGGTCGTCGATGCTATCATCCGCCGTCGAAGCGACGCCATGGATAACGTGTGTCACACGCTGGTCGGCGCCGCCTTTGGGGAGGCTGGTCTCAAACGTCGCACACATTTTGGCAACGCGACCCTCATGATCGCGGCCAACCTCCCTGACCTCGACGTGCTTGTGTTCGCCACCGATGTGCCAGCGGTGGCCTTTCGCCGCGGTTGGACGCACGGCACCCTCGCGCAGCTGTTGCTGCCCATCGTACTGACGGCGGTCATGGTGGCTGTGGGTCGGTTCAGTCCCGCTCGTAACGATCGGACGCCACTGCGCGCAGGGGCGCTGTTGCTGCTGTCGTATGTGGGCGTTCTGTCGCACGTCGGGCTCGACCTACTCAACACCTACGGCATACGCCTGCTGATGCCGTTTTCCAACCGCTGGTTTTACGGCGACACCGTGTTTATCGTCGATCCGTGGCTCTGGCTGACGCTCGGTGCCGGCGTGTGGTTCGCGCGGCGCCGGGGCACCCCGGCAGTGGCACGCCGTGCGCTGATCGTCGCGGCTATCTATATCGCGGCGATGAGCGCGACGGCTCGACTGGCGCACGACGTGGTGCATGACGCATGGCGCGCGGCGCGCGGCGTTGAGCCACATAGCCTGATGGTCGGGCCGACTGCCGTCACTCCTCTGCGGCGTCAGGTCATCATCGATGCCGGTTCGCACTACGAAACGGGCACACTGGAGTGGTTTCCGGTACGCGTCACGTTCGACGCAGAGACGGTGCCCAAACACGACAGCGATCCTCGAGTCGCGCGCGCGCGCGAGTCGCCGAACATCCGCGGCTTTCTCGTGTGGTCGCGGTACCCCTTCTGGATCCTCGAGGACGCATCAGACGGCACCCGCGTCACCGTCAGCGATATGCGCTTTGCCGGACGGGGAAGTCCGTTCGTGCAGACGGTCGTCGTGCCGTAACGCGCTCACTGGGGCGTGTGATTGGTCCGCGCAGCGCGCCGTGACCTGCCGTAGCGGATTTTCGATACACGTCTCTATAATCCAGGGATGCGGATAGTCGTGGCTGCTCTCGTCGCCATCGTGATCAGCGGGCCGACTCCGGCCGCGGCTTGGGGGTTCGAGGCTCACCGGTTCATCATGGACCGCGCGATCGCGCTGTTGCCTGCGCAACTGCGCCCACTATTTGAAGAGTACCGCGCCACGCTCGTCGAGCGCGTGGTGGATCCTGATACATGGCGCATGGCGGGATTCGGGGAAGAGGGCAAACATCACTTTCTGAATCTGGATTGGACCGGCTACGGGGAGTACCCGTTCGACGCATTGCCGAGGGATCTCACCGTAGCCGTAGAGAGATTCGGGCGAGCACGCATCGACACGAACGGGACTCTCCCGTGGCGCGTCGAGGAATTTCATGATCGCCTGCGGCGCGCGTTCGATTCGTACGGAAGGCGAGGCGTGTCCGGGCGCTTTGACGTAATCTTCTTTTCGGCGGTTATGGCGCATTACGTAGCGGATGCCCACGTGCCGTTTCACGCGGTGCGCAATCACGACGGACAGCTCACGGGTCAGCGAGGCATCCATGCGCGCTTCGAATCGTCACTGTTCGAGCGATATCGGGCCAGGCTCGTGGTCGAGCCGAAGGCGATTCCGCCAATCCGGAATCCCCGCGATCGTATGTTTGACGTCCTGATAGGCGGCACAACGCTTGTGCCGGAAATCTTGCGGGCCGATCTGGACGCGATCGGCACTCGCGATACGTATGACGACGACTATTTCGGCGCGCTGTTCGCGGCGAACCGCCGCGTCCTTGAACGGAGACTCAACGAATCGATAGCGATGACGGCGGCCATGATCGCCGGCGCATGGGAGGCGGCCGGTGAGCCTGATGTGCCGACCGAGCCTGCGCCACTGCCGCTCCAGCGGCGGCGACGATAGCAGAGACCGCAGGCACCGCCGCGATCTCGTGGGCACTCGTCAGGGCAAGCGACCTCCGTGGCTATCTTGATTCGACCTGTGCTCGCAGCCTACGAAGAGTACCCAGGTTCTGCGTGTCGAACGGATCGGCCACGATGGCGCCGGGTCTCCCGCTCGCCTTCGTTTTTTCTGTCTCGATCAGGATCGGAAGTCCTGCGAACCTGGAGTCATGCAGCAACCGGCTGAACGGTGCTTCGCCCAGATGTCCCTGCCCGATGTGCTCGTGGCGATCGACGCGGCTCCCGCACGGTTTCTTCGAATCGTTCCCGTGAAAGACTCTGAGGCGTCCGAATCCAACGGTCTGGTCGAACGTGTCAAACGTCTGTCGATAGCCTGACGCACCGGCGATGTCATAGCCGGATGCCAGTAGATGGCAGGTATCGAGACAGACTCCGACCCGCACGGAGCCTTCCAGGTGCGCAATGATCGTCGCGAGATGTTCGAAGCGGTAGCCAAGTGTCCGGCCCTGTCCTGCCGTGTGCTCGAGGAGCACCAGCGCTTCGCCGCGTGGCCGCTCCCGAAACGCCTGCGCGATCGCCTCGGCGATCAATCGTAGGCCGTCGTCTTCATCACCGGCCGTGCACGTGCCCGGGTGGATGACGACCCCCATGAGCCCAAGCGCATCTGCTCTGTCGAGCTCGTCGATAAACGCCGCGATTGATCGTTCACGCAACATGCTGAACGTCGTCGCCAGATTGATCAGATAGCTGGCATGTGAGACCACTGGCGTGATGCCGGTCTCGGCGATGCGTGTGCGGAACGCTTTGATGTCCTGCGGATCCAGCGGTTTCGCGGTCCATCGGCTGGCGTTCTTGGAGAAGATCTGCAGTGCCTCGCAGCCGTGAAGTTCTGCGCGATCCACTGCTTTCGAGACACCCCCGGCCACCGACATGTGCGCGCCGATACGGAGCATGGTCGGCCACTATACCGCGCTCGGGACCAGGGGGCGACGCCTCCCCTCCAGCCCGCGAGCCAAGAATTTGCTATCGTCAGTAATGATGGATGTGTTCGTGATTCCGACCGGTCGGGCTCGGTACGAGCTGTATAGCGAAGTCGTGAGCGATGCCGAGTTCGCCGACGAGGTCCCCGCCTCTGGCCTGCTCGGAAGAATCCGGCAGTATTTCGTGGTCACCCTCCGCGAGGTCGAGGCCCGGCAGCATGGGAGCGGCGGGGCACGCGAGGCCGGCGAGGGTGGTCGCGTCGAACCCCGGGTTGGATTCATTCAGTCCATCCAGAACCGGATCCTGGAATGGGCCGGGCGGCGCCTTGCGGAGGAGCGGCTTTTGTGGAGTCTGAGGCGTCAGACATCGGTGGTGGCCGTGCACCCGCAGGACATGCCGTTCGAGCAGATCCTGCCGCAGATCCACCATGTGCTCAGGCGTGACGGCGATCGTCACCGGTTGTGGTTTGTGGTCCACTTCCTGGGATTCGTGGCGTCTGGTCCGCTCGCGATCGTACCGGGACCAAACCTGGTGGCGTATTTCTTCGCGTTTCGTATGGTCGGGCATTGGCTGTCGATGCGCGGCGCGACGCACGGCCTGCGCGGAATCTCGTGGACGGGTCGCCCATGCCCGGCGCTCACAGACCTCCGCGAGGTGCCCACTCTGGCGTCGCCGGCGAGAGACGCGCGTATCTCCGACGTGGCGGCTCGTTTGCAGTTGTCGCACCTCGCGAGGCTCTTCAGGCATGCGGCGGCGCAGCCCGTGATAGATTCTTCCCCACAATCGTGAAACTACGGGAATTGGCCGATCGGCTGGCCTGCAGCCTCGATGGCGACGGCGACATCGAGATCACTCGTGTTGCGGGTATTCAGCACGCGGAACCTGGCGATCTGACGTTTCTTGCAAACGCCAAGTACGAGGCGGCGGTTGCCAGCACGCGTGCGTCGGCGATCTTGCTGCGAGACGACGCTCCAGCTCCGCCTTGCGCGGCCCTGCGTACCCCCGAGCCCTATCTGGCCTTTGCTCGTGCGGTCGCGCTATTTGCGCCAGATTGGCGACCCGCGCCGGGGGTCCACGCACAAGCCGCGGTGGCCGCCGATGCACGTATTGGCCGTGGTGTCTCGATCGGTGCCTTCGTGTCGATCGGGGAAGGCGCTGGCATCGGTGACAACACCGTTGTGTTCCCGAACGTGACTATCGGTGCCGGCGTCGAAGTCGGGGACGATTGCGTCGTGCATTCCAACGTGGCCATTCGCGAGCGTGTTGTCATCGGCAACCGTGTCGTCCTGCAGAATGGCGTGGTCCTCGGGAGTGACGGCTACGGCTTCGTCCGGCGCGGCGACGGCACGCACGAGAAGATTCCACAGATCGCAGGCGTGGTCATCGAGGACGACGTCGAGTTGGGAGCCAACGCCACCGTCGATCGTCCTGCAGTCGGGGAGACGCGCATTGGGTGCGGGACCAAGATCGATAACCTCGTGCAGGTCGGCCATGGCGTGACCGTCGGTCGGAACGTGTTGATGGCGGCCCAGGTCGGGATAGCCGGATCAACGGAGGTTGGCGATGACGCTGTATTCGGCGGCCAGGTCGGCGTGGTTGGTCATTTGACGATTGGTCGGGGAAGCGTGGCCGTGGCACAGGCGGGCGTGTCGAACTCGCTGGATCCTGGCGCGATGGTCGCCGGCTCGCCCGCGATCGACAGCCGCGAGTGGCGAAAGTCGTCGGTCCTGTTCAGACGGTTGCCTGAGCTGAAGCGTCGCATCGAAGAACTCGAAGCGCGCGAAGCAGCGCTCGTATCGCGCCTCGACTCGCGCCGGACTCCCTCCCGCTGATGCGAAATGTGCTGTTCGCGCTGGCCGTGCTGGTGGCAGCCCCGGGCGTGTCGGCCCAGACGATCTTACCGCCCGCCCTGGGCGCGCAGGGCCAGACAATCTCGCCGCCCGCCTTCTCCACGCAGCCCTCCAGTCTTGAGTTCTTCTCCCGATTCGATTCCGCCATCAGCATCGAGCGATTCTCGGCCGCCGAAGACGAGCGCTTCGTGTGGTCTGGCATTATCGGTGTTGATGTTGACGTCATGGACTATGGCCTCGGCCGTACTGCAATCGTGGCGAACTACGAGGTCGTCATGGGGCGGGAGTTTCGGCCGTTCGATCCGAACCAGGGCAACTACATACTTGAGGCCTCGACGTCCGCCCGCACTGGTGCGTTCGAGCTTGCGGCTGTGTTTCACCACGTGTCTCGGCACCTGAGCGACCGGCCCAAACGCCGCTCGGTAGACTGGAACATGGTCGGTGGCCGCATGAGCGGCGACCTGCAGCGTGGACGGGCGTCCTTGCAGGGGCGTGCGGATATTCGAGGCGTGATCCGGAGAGGACTCGTCGATTACCGTTGGGAAGTTGATACCGAGGTCGCGGCGCGAGTGTCTCTGCGGCCGAGGCTTGCCTTGATCGCCCGGAGCGGCGTCCGTGTACTTGGCGTCACGGGCGAAGCCGACCGTGGCACCCAGTATGGCTACCGTGGCGAGGGTGGTCTCAGCTTCGAAGGACGTGGGGCGACGGTTGATCTGTTTATTGCCGCCGAGCGTCGTATCGATCCGTATCAGCTCGAACTGTCGACCGCCACCTGGTTGACCACGGGGTTCCGTATTGCAGGGATCGGCCCATCGCGCGCGCCATGAGTGACACCACCAGCCCGCCGGTCTCTCTGCGCGTCGCGGTGTGTGCGGTGATGTCGGTTCTGGCACTCGTGATGCTGGCGCCAGTTCAGGCCGCGGTCCCTCCTCCCAAACTGCAGTACCAGATCACGACCTTGCCGAACGGGCTGCGCGTCATCCTGTCCGAGGATCACTCGACGCCGATTGTGCACGTGTCGGTCTGGTATCACGTGGGCTCGAAGAACGAGCGCGAGGGACGCACGGGCTTCGCGCATCTCTTTGAGCACATGATGTTCAAGGGATCAAAAAACGTCGAGCCAGAGGGCCACATCTCGCTGGTGGCTGGGGTGGGTGGGCGCAGTAACGCGTATACAACCGAGGACGTGACCGTCTTCTGGCAGACACTGCCTTCCCAGCACCTGCCCCTGGCGTTGTGGCTTGAGGCCGATCGGATGGCGACGCTGCGAGTGGACGAGGCGGCCTTTCAGCGAGAGCGAGAGGTGGTGAAAGAGGAGCGGCGCCTCAGGATCGAGAGTCAACCGTACGGCCGCCTCTCGGAGATCATCTACGACACGGCGTTCGTGACGCATCCGTATAAGCATCCGACCATCGGCAGCATGGCGGATCTCGAGGCGGCATCGATCGCGGACGTGCGCGACTTTCACCGCACGTACTACGTACCGGAGAATACCACTGTGACCATCGTCGGCGACTTTGATTCTGCCGAGGCCCTACAGCTGGTCACGCAGTATCTGGGCCGGGTCCCGAAGGCTACGCGGCCGGTGCCTCGCGAGATTCCCCGCGAACCACAAATGATGGAGGAGCGCCGCGCGGTCGTGGAAGAGGCGTGGCCGCTCCCCGCCGTCGTCGTCGCGTTTCACATCCCCTATGACGGGCACCCGGACTCGTACCCGCTTCACATCACATCGAAAATCCTGTCCGACGGTCAGAGCGCCCGGCTGATCCGCGAGCTTGTGTACACGCGCCGTCTCTGCCTGAGCGCCTTCGGTGCCGGCAATCTCATCGAGGATCCCAATCTCTTCTACGCCGTCTGCATCGTGCAACCTGGGCAGAGCCCGGAGGCGGCGGAGGCCGCGCTGATCGACGAGTTCGAAAAATTGAAGGACGAAGGCGTTACCCTGCAGGAAGTGGAGCGCGCGCAAAACCAGTTCGCGCGCGACTACATCCTGAGCCGCGGATCGAACGAAGACAAGGCGATGCATTTGGCCCACGCGGCGGTGATCCACAGTGACGTCACGACGGCCGACGGCGAGTTCGATATCTTCATGTCAACCACTGCCGTCGACGTGCAGCGGGTGGCGCGGTCCTACTTCAACGAGTCGAATCGGGTCGTCCTTCACGTGCTGCCGCGCGGAGCGCGACCATGACGCGTCTGCGATCAGGCATCGGACCGACATCCTGGATACTGTGCCTTGCTGTGTGTGCGAGCGTCGCTGGTGCGCAGACCGTCGACTGGCCGTCCGAGCGTCCTCCGCGGCCCCTCGAGGCGCGAAGGGCGACGTTCCCGCCATACGAGGTGCGCACGCTCGCCAACGGTCTACAGGTGATTGCGGTTCTGCACCATGAGCAGCCTGCGGTCAATATGCGGATGCTGGTACGCGCCGGGTCTGTCCAGGATCTGCAGGGCAAGGCCGGTGTTGCGACGCTCGCCGCGGCGTTGCTGGATCAGGGCACGACGTCGAAGAGCGCTGAGCAGATCGCGGATCAGATTGATTTCATAGGCGGCGCCCTGGGCACTGGCTCCGGATCTGACCTCAGCTTCGTGGAGGTCGTTGTCATGAAGGATTCGTTCAACGTGGGCATGGACATGCTGGCCGACATCGTGCGACGCCCGGCGTTCGCCCCGGAAGAGATCGAACGCCAGAAGGAGCAGGCGACGTCGAGTCTGCAGGTGAACCGGGAGGATCCCGCGTACGTGGCGGGAGCCGTGATCGATCGCCTTGTGTACGGGTTGCACCCCTACGGCCTTCCGAGCACCGGGACACCAGAGACGCTGGCCGCCATCACGCAGGCCGACCTCCAGGCGTACCACGCGCGCAATTTCGTCCCCAATAACATGATTCTCGGGATCGTGGGTGACGTGAGCGGCGACGAGGCCTTTGCGGCGGCCGAGCGCGTCTTCGGGGGCTGGCCGGCAGCGGAGCTCACGCCGCTGAGGATCGTCGATTCGCCGCCACCGACGCGCCGGATCGTCATTATCGACAACCCCGATGCTGTACAGACCGGGATCCGAGTCGGCCAGCTCGGCATCCCTCGGAACTCCCCGGACTACCTGGCCTTCGATCTGGCCGTGAAGATTCTGGGCGGAGAGGGGGCCAATCGCCTGCAGCGCGTCCTGCGCTCGGAGCGGGGTCTGACCTATGGCGCCTCGGCCGACCTTGCGGCGCGGAAGCGGGCGGGCGACTTTGTCGCGGAGACCGATACCCGCACGGAGACGACGGGCGAGGCGTTGCGGCTGATGGTGGACGAGTTTTCGACGCTCCGACGCGAGCGCGTCTCGCAGAGAGAACTTTCGGATGCGCAGGCATACCTGGCGGGCACGTTTCCGCTGACGATCGAGACGCCCAATGACATCGCCACGCAGGTACTGAACGTGGTGTTTTACGAGCTACCGATCGAGGAAATTGGCACGTTCAGCGAGCGCGTGCAGCAAGTCACGCCTGGCGACATTCAGCGCGTCGCGCAGCGCTACGTCTTGCCCGATCGCCTGTCGATTGTGCTCGTGGGCAACGCGGCGGCGTTTGTGCCGCAGCTCAGGCGCGTCGGCTTCTCCGAATTCGAGATCATTCCAATCGATGAGCTTGATCTGATGTCCGCGACGCTGCGCCGCCCGGTCCTCCAAGGCGGGTCGACCGATGCGCCCGTCGACGGACCGTTGCTCGCGCGACAATAGCGGGTCGAACCTCTCACATGCGCATCATGATCTCTTGCGGTGAAGCGTCCGGTGATCTGTACGCCGGTGCGCTATCTGCGGCGCTTCGGGCCCAAGCACCAGGCGTCGAAGTCTTCGGACTCGGAGGTGACCACCTGCGGGCGGCTGGCGCGGCGCTGGTAGGTGACTTTGCGGGTCTGACGGTCACCGGCCTGACCGAGGCCGTGCGGGTACTCCCCCGGTCGTACGCCATGTACCGGCGCCTGGTGGCGGCCGCGCGCGAGCGCAAGCCGGACGTGTGTGTCGTGATCGATTTTCCTGACTTCAATTTTCGTCTCATGGCGGCCATGCGACGGCTGGGCGTGCCGGTCGTCTATTACATCAGCCCACAGCTGTGGGCCTGGCGGTCCGGACGGATGAAGACGATGCGTCGTCTCGTAGACAAGGTACTCGTCATTTTTCCATTCGAGGCGCCGCTCTACGAGCGGGCAGGCATTCCGGTGCAACACGTGGGGCATCCGCTTGTGGATCTCGTGCGGACGGGGCAGACGCGGCAGGCGTTTCTTGGTGATGTGGGTCTTGCCCCGGGGGCACCGACCGTGGCCCTGCTGCCGGGTAGCCGACCGAACGAGGTGCAGCGCATGGTGCCCGGCCTCGCCGCGGCCATTCCGCTGATTCGGTCACGCGTCCCTGGCGTACAGTTTGTGGTGGCCGCCGCGCCCGGTCTCTTGCCTGGCGCGTTCGACCTGTTGACTGAGCAGAGCGCCGCGCTGGTCCACCATCGCGCCGATGATGTGCTCGCCGCGTCAGACGTTGTCGTGACCGCTTCGGGCACGGCCACGGTCCAGGCTGCTCTCCATGAGCGGCCGATGGTTGTGGTGTACCGCGTCTCGCCCCTGACCTACCGGCTCGGCAAGTGCCTCGTGAAGGTCGATACGTTCGCGATGCCGAACCTGGTGGCGGGGCGTCGCATCGTGCCTGAACTGATCCAGGACGACTTCACGCCAGATCGTGTGGCGGAGGAGACGGTCGGGTTGCTCACCGACGACGCGCACCGCGCGCACACCAGCGAGGCGCTCAGACGGGTTCGGGAACAGCTCGGCGTACCTGGCGCGAGTGCGCGGGCGGCCGCAGCAGTTCTAGACGTGGCGGCCGGGACGTCGCGTCGCGCCCGATAGCGAGTTTCCACGCACGCACACGCAAGGTATGATCGGGCCTCCTGGTCTCCGGTCCGTAGCCTCGTCTCTGCTCCAGATCCGGCCACGAAAGAGACACACAGATAGCCCAGGGCAAAGAAAGTCATCCATGACGACGTTGAACAGCTTCGGCGCACGCACCGAGATCCGCAGTGGCGGCAAGCCAGTGCAGATCTACAGTCTCCCGGCGTTGGAACAGGCCGGCTTCGCTGGTGTGTCGCGTCTGCCGTACTCGATGAAAATTTTGCTCGAGAATCTGCTGCGGCGGGAGGATGGCGCGTTTGTCACGGCTGACGATATCCGTGCCGTCGCGGGGTGGGAGGCGACCGGGACGTCCCAGACCGAGATCTCGTTCATGCCGGCCCGTGTACTGCTCCAGGACTTTACTGGCGTGCCCTGTGTCGTTGACCTCGCGGCAATGCGTGACGCCGTTGTCGCGCTCGGGGGCGACCCTAACCGCGTGAATCCGCGCCAACCCGTCGAGCTGGTGATCGACCACTCGGTACAGGTGGACTACTTCGGGCGGTCCGACGCGTTTTCCCTGAACGCGGGGCTGGAGTTCTCGCGCAATCGGGAACGCTATGCCTTCCTGCGCTGGGGGCAGCGCGGGTTTCACAATTTTCAGGTGGTCCCGCCAGACACCGGCATCGTGCACCAGGTCAACCTTGAGTACCTGGCGCGCGTCGTGTTTTCGGAGACAGTTGACGGCGAAACCGTGGCGTACCCGGACACGCTGGTTGGCACCGACTCCCACACGACCATGGTCAACGGGCTCGGGGTGGTCGGCTGGGGCGTCGGAGGCATCGAGGCCGAGGCCGCGATGCTCGGTCAACCGGTGTCGATGCTGCTGCCACGTATTCTCGGATTCCGACTGATCGGGGCGTTACCGAAAGGCACCACGGCCACCGACCTCGTTCTCACCATTACCGAAGCGCTGCGGAAGCGTGGTGTGGTCGGCAAGTTTGTTGATTTTTTCGGCGAAGGCCTTCGGCATCTGACGATCGCCGACCGGGCGACGCTTGGCAACATGTGTCCGGAGTACGGCGCGACGGTCGCGATGTTTCCGATCGACACCATGACGCTCGACTATCTACGTTTGACCGGTCGCGATGATTCCCGTGTGCAGCTTGTCGAGGATTACGCGCGTGCGCAAGGGATGTTCCGCTCGGACGACAGCCCCGAGGCCGTCTACTCCGAGACGATGGAGCTGGACGTGTCGACAGTGGAACCGTGTATGGCGGGTCCGAAGCGGCCACAGGATCGCGTCGCATTGACCAATGCGAAAGCGGCGTTTGCGAAGGCCTTACCGGCGATGCGGGTGAATGCGAAGCCCCCGCAGGGGGGCGCCGCCGTCGCGGTCGCCGAGCCGGTGCTCGGGAAAATTGATCACGGTGCCGTGGTCATCGCGGCCATCACGAGTTGTACCAATACGTCCAACCCGAGCGTGATGATCGGCGCCGGCCTGCTCGCAAAGAAGGCCGTCGAAAAGGGACTGACCTGCAAGCCGTGGGTCAAGAGCAGTCTCGCGCCGGG
>Ga0115002_10003491_pt1 | contig 19565 bp, 15 predicted proteins | sample ArcticOcean_MG_C_8_FD_89576 | JGI IMG/M metagenome (GOLD analysis project Ga0115002, IMG submission 89576) | Marine microbial communities from western Arctic Ocean - ArcticOcean_MG_CB11_86 | ecosystem: Environmental > Aquatic > Marine > Oceanic | place: Arctic Ocean: Canada Basin | collected... | reverse complement strand
ATGCCAGGTTTCGCTAGTGGATCTGGTGGCCCCATATACAGCAGATGGGTTATTCGACCATCAGCAAGCCACCCCGGACGAGTTATGGCCCAAGCCTGTAGGCTACTTGATTGTCCGTGAACCTCTCCTCTTTCCATGGCAAAAAAAACGTCGTTGCTGCTTTCATAGCCTGCAACAATATTGAACTTTAAATTGAGCAGTGCCTTAGCCATCATGGGGAATTGATGAGCGGGGGAGCCGCGTCCTGTTGTGCCAATAAAAAGTTCTGTGTCTTTAGCTTCCTCGATTGTTGTAGCAGGTGCCGTACTCATCACCGAAACGACGCCTGTGTACTTCAGTGCGGATCCAATCCAGTTAAGTTGTCGCCCATCAAACTTAGCGCGTTTTGGCTCCATCATTTGTGCGGTGATAATGCCGGGAAGCGAATAACCCAGAACTGAACCATCCTTTGGTGCTGAGCGATAGAGGTAGTTTGTCATTGTGACGCTTCCTCCGCCTGGAAGGTTTTGCACAATGATTGTGGGGTTTCCAGGAATATGACGTTGCAGATGTTCTGCAAGGACTCGAGCAGAAATATCTGTCGTGCCGCCAGCCCCTGATCCAACAAGGATCGTTACTTTTCGTCCAGCATAGAAATCCCCTGTTGTTTGGGCAAAACTAATACCGCTGGCAAGGAAAGCCCATAATAAAAGATAATGTTTTTTTGCTGACAACAGGCTGTCTTCTCATACACGTAGTGCCTTCGATAGTTTATTGTTTCTTTTTTTTGCGGGGAAGGATAGTTTTCACGTAATGAATACTGATAAAACAACTAACACAGCAGAAACTAAACCTTCTTATCCGGATTTCCAGGATCACCTTGCTGAGTTGGAGTTACGCGGTCTCCTTAGGCGGGTAGACCGGGCTATTAATAAGGATACTGAGTTACATCCATTAGTTCGATGGCAGTTTCAGGGTGGTTTGCCTGAATCAGAGCGTTCTGCATTTTTGTTTACGAACGTTACCGATGGAGCAGGCCGAAAATACGATATACCTGTTGCGGTTGGTGCGCTTGCAACAACGCCAGAAATTTATGCGATAGGAATGGGCGTATCTGTGGAAGACATCGGTGCTAAATGGATGCATGCCATTGCAAATCCGATTCCACCAGTGGCGATTGAGTTACCTCCATGTCAGGAAATCATTATTCAAGGTGATGCTTTAAAGAGCGGGGATGGTCTTGAAAGCCTACCTGTACCAGTCTCGACTCCCGGTTATGACTCAGCACCTTATTTGGTTGCAACGGTAGTGATTACCGAGGATCCAGAAACTGGAGTGCGTAATATGGGAACGTACCGCGGAGCGCTTAAGGCATGTGACAGGCTAGGTATCCGGATGGCGACTCGTGTGGGGGGAGCTGGGGGATACCTTCATTGGAAAAAGTATAAAGAGCGCGGAAAGCCCATGCCTTGTGCTATTGCTATTGGCGTACCTCCTGCTGTTGCCTACAGTGGTCCTCAAAAGTTGGCAGTTGGTCAAGATGAGATGGGTGTCGCAGGTGGGCTTGTTAATTCTCCAATTCGGGTTGCTAGGGCCGTGACAGTGGATCTTGAGGTTCCAGCCGATGCTGAAATTGTGATTGAAGGATTTATAGATACAGAGTTACTTGAGCCCGAAGGTCCGTTTGGTGAGAGTCACGGTTACGTTGCACTAGAAGACTTCAATATGTCTATGCAGGTGACTGCAATTACCAGGAAACGCTCGCCTGTCTTAGCATCTATAGTGAGCCAGGTTACACCGAGTGAGTCGAGCGTTATGAAAAGGGTCGCATATGAACCTCTTTTTTTGACGCACCTGCGAGATGACTTGAAAGTAGTTGGGATACTCAGTGTGACAATGCATGAGGCGCTGACTAATATCAGGCCTGTTATTTTTCTTCGTTTTAAAGATGATTCACCTCGAGAGGAAATTTGGCGAGGGCTTGAAGGGGCCTCAACCTTACAAGCACAGTGCGGAAAAATAGTTATAGCGCTTAGCAGTGATATAGATGCTCTAAATATGGACGCTATTTTTTGGTCTCTTGCTTATCGCATGAATGCTTCTGATGACCTGCGCATAGTGACAGGGAGGAAACGTGGACATGGCCCTAAAGGCAGTCAAGGCGAGGAGTCAGGCCTTTTGGTGGATGCAACGCGCAAAACGAAGATGACGCCATTAGCCTTGCCCACTCGCGAGTATATGGAAAATGCCCGTGTTATTTGGGATGAATTAGGATTTCCTGAATTGTCACCTAAAGTTCCCTGGCATGGCTACTCGATGGGTGACTGGAGTGACGTTTGGGAGACCTTTGCTCAGAATGCCGTAAACGGGCGTTGGGCGGAAAGTGGTGCACAGACCTTAGAGCGCAGACGTGCAGGGGTGGTGCCAGAGACGCCTGCTAGGATGGTGGAAAATGATGATTGATGACTTGTGTTCATGACGGCCTATTTCGACCAAGACAGCTTCAAATCTATTGGTAAGCCCATCCCTCGTAAGGAGGATGAGAGGCTTGTCCGTGGCCAAGGTCAATTTAGCGATGACTTTAATCTTGTTGGTCAAACTTATGCGGTGATGGTTCGTTCTTTCTATCCTCATGCCCGTATCCGGAATATTGATGCGTCTACTGCAAGGGAAATGCCGGGTGTTTTATTAGTGATTACAGGTAGCGATTGCAAGCAGGATGGACTGGGCCCTCTACGTCACAATCCGGTGCCTTCAACCCGGTCGGATCTCAAGCTGACAGCACCAGATGGTGGTAAAATTTTTGAGGGTTCTCACGAGCTTTTATCTGTTGATAAAGTGCGTTATGTAGGAGAGCCCATTGCAATGGTCGTTGCTGAGACATATATGCAAGCAACTGATGCTGCGGAAGCTGTGTTTGTGGATTACGATCCGCTTCCATGGGTGACTAACAGTCAAGAGGCTGTAAGCGCTGATGCGCCAACCGTTTGGGATGATGTACCAAATAATATTTGTGTGGATGCAGCTTTTGGTGATCAAAAGGCTACCGATGCTGCCTTTGATAAGGCAGCACACGTTGTTAGCATGGCATTTAATATTGGCAGGGTTACCGGCGTTCCGTTGGAGCCCCGAGCTGCATTGGCTAGTTTTGATTCTTCAAGTGGTCGCTATACGTTATATGCAGGAAGTAACGGGGCGGTTCGGCATAAACACCAGATTGCTGCGACATTGGGAGAAGATTCAGAAAACCTTAGGATTCTATGCTTCGATGTAGGAGGAAACTTTGGTACTAAAAATCGTGTTTATTCGGAGTTTGTTTTAACTCTTTGGGCAGCTAAAAAAATTGGTAGAGCGGTTAAGTATACGGCTACCCGGTCCGAATCTTTTTTAAGTGATTATCAGGGGCGCGATCTTAAGACCAGCGTTGAGCTGGCTTTGAGCGCGAACGGTCAGTTTTTGGGCTATAGGGCATCGAACCTAAGTAATGTTGGGGCTTGGATTGTATCGCTTTCTCCGCTTGGTAAAGGGATTGCGCTTGTAACGGGTGGGTACACCATTCCCACAGCAACGGCCCGGGCAAGGGCCGTATTTACAAATACTGTTCCTACACAGGCTTATCGCAGTTCAGGACGTCCCGAGGTGTGCCATTCTCTTGAACGATTGATCGATACAGCTGCGTATGAGCATGGCTTTGATCCTATTGATCTACGACGAAAAAACCTTATTACATCCGATGCCATGCCATATACCAATCCGCTAGGAATCACCTATGACAGTGGTGACTACAAGAAGAGTATGGATATCGCGCTCGAGCTGATTGATTGGTCAGACTTTGTAGAGCGAAAAATTCAGGCTAGTTCGCGCGGAAAACTTTTAGGCAGAGGCTTTGCGAACTACGTTGAGTCCTCAATAGGAGCGCCTGGGGAACGCACTGATATTACTGTTAAGCCAGAAGGTGTTGTTGAGATTGTTATTGGCACTCAACCGACAGGCCAGGGCCAGGAAACCAGTTTTTCCCAGGTCGCTGCAGACTTTATGGGTATTGATGTAGATCTTATAAAAATTATTGTTGGGGATACTGATATCGTGAAGTCTGGTGGTGGGTCGCATTCGGGTCGATCTATGAGGCAGGCTGGTACGGTCATCTATCTCGGTTGTCAGGATCTAGTGGATAAGGGCAAAAAAATCGCAGCTTTTCTTTTTCAGGTAAATCCTGATGAAGTAGAGATATCGAATGGTGTGTTTAACGTTCCTCATCTTTCTAAAACTATAGGTTGGTTTGAGCTTGCTGAAGAGGCTAGATTACTTGATTTGCCAAATGATATTTCAAGTGGACTTGAGGTTACGCGAGAAAATGAAATGGACGTTGCAGTATTTCCAAATGGGTGCGCTGCTTGTGAGGTTGAAGTGGACCCAGACACGGGAGTGGTGACTATACAACGTTATGTTGCGGTTGATGATGTTGGCCGTGTGATTAATCCTTTAATTGTTGATGGGCAAACGCACGGTTCTATAGCAACCGGAATTGGGCAGGCGCTTTTTGAACAATGCGTTATTGAGCCGGATTCTGGTCAGCCAATTTCTGGATCTTTGATGGACTATACCTTACCTCGTGCTCATGATTTACCCATGTTTTCAACCGCTTTCAATGAGGTATTTTCGCCAACGAATCCGTTGGGGATTAAATCTGGCGGTGAAGGTCCAACAACACCGGCTCTTGCGGTGGCCATTAACGCTATTGTGGATGCACTTAGAGATTATGGTGTGCGTGATATTGAGATGCCAGCAACCCCTTTTAGAGTATGGACTGCGATCCGTGAAGCACAGGAATTCAGTAGAGATATTTCATGAGTTCTTCAAGAAAATTAAATCTCATTTGTTTTCCTGGCGCACCAAATCTACCAATCTTTGTTGGCCTTAAGCTTGGACTTTTCGAGGCCGTTGATTTAGAAGTTCAATTGGAAATAACGCCTAGCTCAATTTATCAAATCGAAAATTTGGTGGAAGGGAAATTCCATATTGCCGGAACCGCTTTTGACAATGTAGTAGCTTATTGCGAGGGGCAGGGTCCAATCGCGTTCGATGAGCCGCCTGATTTATTTGCCTTCATGGGCGCAACGCGCATTGAACTTTCTTTTGTGGTTTCGCCTGATATAAAAACTTATGAAGATTTGCGAGGTCGCTCTATTGCGCTGGATGCGCTTGCCACAGGATTTGCCTTCGTGCTCTATGACATGATGGAAAAAGCAGGGCTGTCGGTTAATGATTGCGAGCTGATTCCTGTTGGAGCTACACCGAAGCGTTGGGAATCAGTTCGTTCCGGAGAACATGTGGGGACACTGACTATAGAGCCTTTTACAAGCATTGCTGTCGCAAATGGATTTCGTGTTCTACAGACTAGTCTTAATACAATGCCAAGCTATCAGGGCGGTGTCTTCGCAGTAAACCGTGCATGGGCCGCAAACAATACTGAGAAAATAGCCAGTTTTATTCAAGGTTATCTTGCCGCTCTAGAGTGGACTTTGGATTCAGCTAATTATGAGGATGCAAAAGAGATTCTTTTGGCGAATATGCCTGCTATCAAGCCGGGTGTGGTAGATGCGGTTATGCAAAAGCTTTTGAATCCTGCCACTGGTCTCACCCCTGCTGGTGAGATGGATATTGCAGGTATTGATACTGTGCTTGGCTTGCGGTCTCGATACGCTATACCATCGAAGCAACTCTTCGACCATTCTGCTTATATTGATCTCAGTGCCTACAAGAATCTTAAAAAGTTCGATTGACGGCTACATGAGTGATAAAAAGCGGTGGTATTGAAGTCGTTCAAGTTCTATGCTCTAGGCTTAAAGAACCGTCCGCGGGCGCCTTGGGGCTCGCCTAATTGGAGGTTGAAACATGAAGTCTCGAGACAAATCTTTACCTGATGTAGCTGAGAAAGGTAAAAGCGAAGACAAGGGTATTAATCGTAGGCAGTTTCTTTCATCTGCTACTGCAGCAGGTGTAGCAGCCGCATCTGTAACTACACCTAATAAAGCGGTAACTCAGGAATCTGCTCAGACATCACGTGCCGCGGTAACGCCCCCAAGTGCGCAGCAGGAAGCGATGGAGTATGACATTCCTGTCGGCTATAGCGCTGAAGAAGCAAAAGACTACTTTGTTGGCAATCCTGGTTCTGACTTCATGGTCGATGTTCTGAAGAAGTTAGAATTTGATTACATCACCACAAACCCTGGATCGAGCTTTCGAGGCATACATGAGTCCATTGTAAATTATGGGGGAAACAAATCTCCTGAGCTAATTGAGGCTACCCACGAAGAGATAGCCACTGCTATGGCCCATGGCTACTATAAAGTTACTGGCAAACCTCTGGCAGTACTGGCTCATGGGACAGTGGGGTTACAGCATGCCGCGATTGCGGTTTATAACGCTTGGTGTGATCGCAGTCCGATGGTTATTCTTGCTGGTAATCATCTTGATGTTGCACATCGGCGTCCGGGTGTCGAGTGGTCACACTCAGCTCAGGATTGTGTAAGGGTTATACGAGACTATATTAAATGGGACGATAGCCCAGTTTCATTGCAACATTTTGCTGAGTCGATGGCTCGTGCTTATAAGATTGCTATGACGCCACCGATGGGCCCGGTTGCGATTGTGCTGGAGGGGCATCTTCAGGAAGCTGAGCTAGGTAATCAGCAGGTTCCTATCCCTGCAATGACTCCTACCCAGCCGCCTATTGGTGACACTAATGCAGTTGAAGAAGCAGCCCGTTGGTTGGTAGAGGCCGAAAATCCCGTAATTGTGGTTGATTTGATGGCTCATGATCAGGAAGGAGTCGATCGTCTAATCGCTTTGGCGGAGGCATTGCAGGCTCCGGTAGTAAACCAGTTTGGTCGAATGAACTTTCCAAGCAATCACTACCTATCTCAGGGTGCAAGTGCTGTGGCTCAGGCAGATGTCATTTTAGGATTGGAACTCTATGACACATGGGGGACTATTAACAATATGCGGGATCGTGTGCATAAGGATGTCCAAAGAAGAGCTCGATCAGATGCTCGAGTGATAGACATCGGTGTAAAAGATTTATTCACGAGATCTAATTACCAGAGCTTTCAGCGTTATTTTGCTACGGATTTGTCAATTGCCGGTGATGCGCAGGCCACGCTGCCAGGCCTAACGGAGGCGGTGCAGTCAGCCATGTCTAGCTCAAGACGTGCTTCTAACGCTGAGAGAAAGACGCGTTGGCAAGCGGCCCATATTCGACAGCGAGAGCAAGACAGAGACTGGGCACGTTATGGATGGAATGCGAGCCCTGTTAGTACAGGACGACTTTATGCTGAATTGTGGAATGTCGTGAAGGATAGAGATTGGGCTCTTGTATCTGATGATGGCCAGCAAAATCGTTGGGCACGACGCCTCTGGCCGATAGATAAACATTACCAATGGATTGGTCGATCCGGTGGCGCGGGTCTTGGATATGGAGCGCCATCTGCATTGGGCGCCGCATTAGCTCATCGTCCTGAAGGTCGTTTGCCAATTAATGTGCAGCGCGACGGTGACATGATGTATGTGCCTGGTACGTTTTGGACTGCCGCACACCATGACATTCCGATGCTGACGGTAACTCATGATAATCAAGGTTATCACCAGGAGTTCATGCACTTACAACGCATGGCTGCTAGACGGCAGCGAGGGGTCGATGGAAGTTCGTGGATTGGTAACGAACTGCGTAATCCTGAAATAGATTTAGCAAAAATTGTTGAGGGTATGGGTGTCTGGTCAGAAGGTCCCTACTCAGATCCGAAAGATGTGGGTCCGGCAATTGCACGGGCACTCGACGTTGTGGAGGCCGGCGAGCCTGCTTTTGTTCATGTACGAACTCAGCCGCGATAGGGGATCCTGATGATAATTACGAAGGGCTTTTGCCCTCTCCTTGGTTTAGCGGCTATGTGCCTATGGGGTGGAACGGCTATTGCTCAAGACTCCGAGGATGCGATAGAAGGCCAAGCACTTTTTGAAACATATCAGTGTTGGCAGTGTCATAGCTATCAGGGACAGGGTGGGGCACACGGTCCTAGGATTGCACCTACACTGTATCCTTTTGAAGTGTTTTCTCAATTTGTTCGACGTACGAATCTAATGCCTGCTTATTCTCCGAATGTGCTTAGCGATCAGGATCTTAGGCTAATCTATGAGTATGTTCGTTCAATCCCTGAGCCACCCCCTCTTGAGAATATTCCCAAGCTAACATTCTAATAGCGACTTGTAATGTTGTAACTGATTCGTAGGAGAGGCTTATGTTAAGACGACGTTTTCTTCAGGCTTCAGCCCTGTTTAGTGCAGGTGTGGGGGGTGCTGGAATGACGTCTGTTCGTGCTCAGACGACTGATTTAGGTCGTGGACCATACCGCATCCTTATGTCTGGTTATGGTCCACCAACAACCAGTTTTAGTTTGGCTCTTAAACGAATAGGCGATCGACTTGAGGCGCGGTTTGGAGATGCAGTGGACGTTAGATACGTCTATAACATCATGGATCTTGGTTATCGTGGATTAGATATTCTTAGTCTTGTGGAAGAGGGTGTACTTACTCTTGGGTACCAGTCTAGTAGTTATCTTACTGATCGGGTATCTGATCTTGGTCTGGTAGATTTACCATTTCTTTTTTCAGACAATATTAGCGCACGTGAGGCTATGGACGGGCGTTTAGGTGAATTGCTTACTGAGAGCATTGAGGCACAGACCAATTATCGGATTCTCGGGTATTTTGAAAATGGATTAAGGCATATTTCTAACCGTGTGAAAACTGTCAGAACTCCATCAGACTTGAAAGGCATGACAATTCGTGTACTGCCAAGTCAGGTGCATGCTCGTACGTTCGAATTGCTTGGGGCCGAACCAGAAATTATGGATTTGACTGAGGCTATTGAACGAGTAAAGGCTAATACGCTTGATGCTCAGGAGAATCCATTCGCCAATACGGTGACCTACGGTGTACATAACTTTCATCAGTTCCATACTGCGAGTAATCATTTTTATATTTCTAGACCAATTTTTTTGCATCGACCTACATTTGAGTCCTGGCCAGAGGAACTACAGCTTGAGATGCAGGCAGCTGTCAGTGATGCCGTGGTCTTTCAGCGTAGCTTAAAAGATGGAGAAGAAGAGGCTGCGGCCCTTGAGATTCGAGAATCAGGTGGAGAAATTTCCGAGCTCACACCTGAAGAAATTCGAACTTTTGTTGATACGGTAGCTCCTATCTACGATGAGGCTCGAGGCCAGTACCGACAAGAGTTGCTGGATCTGGTGGGTCTATAAACTATTAAAGAAGGGGGTCGGTGTGGAAACTAAGATGTGTATAAAGATTGTGCGTATTGGTCTTTTTCTCAGCGCTTTCTTCGTTTCAGCGAGCGTCTTAGCAGATGCCCCTGAATTGATTCGTACGCTCCAATCTGGAGGGCATATCGCGCTAATGCGTCACTCAATTGCACCAGGCTCGGGCGATCCCTCCAATTTGCGTATTGGGGATTGTTCTACCCAAAGGAACCTTTCGGATGACGGAAGGGCTCAGGCTTCAGGTATTGGACAAATATTACGTGAGAGTGGATTGATGGAGGCTAGATTGGTATCTAGTCAGTGGTGCCGATGTCTTGAGACGGGACGACTGCTGTCATTAGGAGAGGTTGAAGAACTTTCATTTTTGAACTCGCTTATCGCCTATAGAGGACAGAACGCTGAAATTACTGCTAGCCTTAGCAGTTGGATAAAAGACCAAGATCTCAGTACCCCAACGCTGCTTATCACTCACTCAGTAAATATAGGGGCCTTGATTGGCAGCTATCCACAAGAGGGTGAGATTGTTTTTGTAGAGAGATCTGACTCAGGTGACTTACATGTGATTGGTTCTATACAGCCGGAATAAAGTGAGTTTGTAGGATACATCCCTGATAAACCCCATCGTCACCTTGTACTTGATGGTAGTACGGTCGGTAGCGTTATAGCTACCGACCTAACATACGATTATTACGTTTGATTAACCGGATTAAAATCCTTGTAAGACGTAATTTTTTTAGGAAGATTTTCAATTTGCTATTTTTGGGTTAGGTACCAATCGAGTATTTGAGATCCAGTCCAGAAGCAAACATCAGGTTTCTTCCTGAGTTCTTCATATATCTTTCGGAAGTATTTGATGCGGTGAGGCACTCCGAAAATATACGGATGGCATGACAGTGCCATGACTCGAGGCTGATCCGCTGATTCTTCGTAGAGGGTTTCAAATTGATCCAATGCTCGGTCGGTGTACTCTGAGGCTTTATGGTGTTGAATAAGCATCATTCCAACATCATTGTTTTCTTGTGTATAAGGAATATTGACGAGAGATCCTGAGCGCGTTTTCAGTTCTACTGGCTGATCATCTAACACCCAGTCAGTTACATACTCAAAACCTTCCTCTTGCAAAATATCTACAGTCTCAAAAGTTTCAGTTAGTGCCGGGCTCAGCCATCCTCGTGGTTGTTTGCCCGAGAAATCCTTGATGGCATCACGAGTCATTTGAATGTCTTTTCGCTCGTCTTCGACTTTTTGCATGCTCAGTTGCGAGAACCCATGACCCATAAGCTCCCAGTCTGACTTTAGGGCTTCTTCAGCAATTCGAGGGTATGTTTTGCAGACTCCCCCGTTTAACGCCAATGTTGTAGGTACCTCAAATTCATTGAGCACCTTCATGAGTCTCCAAAAGCCTATTCTGTTTCCATATTCATGCCATGCCCAGTTTGGTATATCAGGAATCGGAGAACCACCCCCGGCAGGTGTGATTGTCATGCGAGGTTGAGCTTTTGTGCTGTCCCAAACTTCAACATTAACGATTGTCCATATGATCATTCGGCAACCATCAGGAAGTTTTAAGGTAGGGCGATCGATGATTGGGGAGTATTCCAACCGTTCGTCTGGACGCATGTATTCGGTCATTAATTATTCCTCTAAACGTGAGTAACAGTTTTTTAGTGCCAGCATATTAGTAAACGTGTATCAATAATCACAGTTCTTTTATTAGGTTAATTTTACCTATCTATTTTTATAAATCACCCTAACTTCAGGTGCTAGTGGGCCTATAATGCGGAATGCTTGTTCCCACAACATAAAGCCTAAGTCCGGAACTTTCTTAGGGACGATCAGTAAGATGAAGAAATGATCGAGGCTCTGGGCCAGTATAATCGGCAGCAGGCCTTATAAGTTTGTTGTTAGCTCGTTGCTCGATAATGTGTGCTGCCCATCCGCTAATGCGAGAACATACGAAGATCGGTGTAAAAAGCCCGGTCGGTATGCCCATAAAGTGATACGCGGAAGCACTAAAAAAATCTAGATTTGGGAATAGCTTTTTTTTATCCCACATCAGTTTCTCAATGGCTACTGAAATGGGATAGATCGTCGTATCACTTACGTTTGTTGCAAGCTTTTCCGACCAAGATTTAATAACCTGATTGCGCGGGTCAGATTCCCGATAAACGGCATGGCCAAAACCCATGATTTTTTCTTTTCGTTTTAGCATTTCGTTTAAGCCACTTGTGGCGCTTTCTGGGTCAGAGAACTGCTGAATCAGATCCATAGCAGCCTCATTTGCACCGCCGTGAAGTGGACCGCGCAATGTTCCTATCGCACCGGTAACAGCTGAGTAGAGATCTGATAGAGTCGCCGCACAAACTCTTGCCGTGAAAGTGGATGCATTAAACTCATGTTCGGCGTAAAGGATTAATGAAATATCCATGCCTCGTTCATGTAGGACATCAGGGCTGTTTCCATGTAAAAGATTAAGGAAATGCCCTGCTAGGCCTTCCTCATCTGTAGAGGTAGCGATTCGTTTTCCACTGGAGGAAAAGTGATGCCAATACATCAGTATTCCCGGAAATATAGCCATCATACGATTGGCTGTATCCAACTGCGTAGAGAAATTCTTCTCCGGCTCAAGGGTACCGAGCATGGAGCAACCTGTGCGCATAACATCCATGGGGTGAGCGCTTGCGGGGATTCGCTCTAACACTGCTAACAATTCGGATGGGACTTCCCGTAGTTTCTTTAACTGCTGTCGATATTCGATAAGCGTTTGGTTGTTTGGTAGTTCGCCGTAGAGAAGGAGATAGGCCACTTCTTCAAAAGAGGCATACTCAGCTAAATCCAGAATGTCATAGCCACGGTAGTTGAGCCCATAGCCATCCATACCGCAGGTTGCTATCGCTGTTTCTCCAGCTGAAATACCTCTGAGTCCTTCGCTGCTACTCATTTCCCAACCTCACTTCCAAACAACTCATTTAACTTGTCCTCATAAGAGTGATAGTCCAATACTGCATATAGTTCATTGCGTGTTTGCATTTGGTCAAGCACTGCTGTCTGAGTTCCTTCGTTACGGATAGCTTGATAAACCATCAGCGCGGCATTACTCATTGCCCGAAATGCGGATAAAGGATAGAGCGCTATGCTGATGCCAACTTCAGCAAGTTCCTCGACCGAGAATTGTGGAGTAAGCCCAAACTCCGTTAGATTGGCAAGCACTGGTACGCTAACTGCATTGGTAAAAGCTTGATAGTCATCCAATGTGTATAGAGCTTCTGCAAATATCATATCAGCGCCTGCTTCAATATAAGCCGCTGCCCGATGCAGACTCGCTTCCTGTCCTTCGCTAGCAAAGGCGTCGGTACGGGCCATGATCACAAATTCCTCGTCGGTACGAGCATCAACAGCCGCTTTTATACGGTCGCACATTTCCATAGTACTAACGGTTGATTTATTGGGTCGGTGTCCGCAGCGTTTTGCTTGTTCCTGGTCTTCTATATGCATTCCCGCAGCGCCAGCTTTAATCATTTCTCTTGAGGTGCGCGCGATATTAAAAGCGCTGCCCCAGCCAGTATCTGCGTCTACGAGCAAAGGTAAATGCGTTGCCCCAGTTATTCTGCGTACATCTTCTAGAACATCATTCATGCTGGTTATTCCAAGATCAGGCATGCCAAATGAAGCATTGGCTACACCGGCTCCAGAGAGATAAAGCGCTTCAAATCCAGCCTGTTGTGCGAGTAGTGCGCAATAGGCATTAATCGTGCCAGGAATCTGAAGGGGCGTGTTGCATGAGACGGCAGCTCTAAAGTTTTTTCCTTGTGATTCAGTCATTTTTTTTCTCATCAATTATGGCATTAGAGCCTTTATTTTTTGCAAGTTGTAGGGCAATATTTTTTTGAGTGATAGCGATATGTTGTTGCATCAATTTTTCTGCAAGTTCTTTGTCTCTTGTTGCGGTTCTGTTTAGGATCTGACGATGTTGAGCTAGTGCTTTTTGAGGTTTTAATTCAATACGACTAGATCGGTAGCTGTACATTCGGACAAGTTGATACAGCTCGCCACAAAGCAAATTAACAAGCTTTTCATTTTCGCTGCCACGCACGATACGAAAGTGAAAATCTAAATCCCTTTCATCCTTAAAGTATTCGCGTTCTTCAAGAAGTCGAATTGCTTCTCGCAGCGGTCCTCGGTTGACAGAATCTCGATTGGCGAGTTCAGGTTCGCTGATTTTAGCTCCGACAGGGATTTTTCCGCTTACAATTACATGAGTGAAATTATCAGTCAGCCGTCCTAGAAGGGTCCGATGCCCTTGCTCAGTAAGGTTCATATCATGTGGTCCACAGACTGATAAAGTCTTTGACCTTAATAGCCTCAAGTTCGATTTGTCCATTACAGGCATTTGAGATTTTTTCAGCCTGTTCGGGTTTGAAATGACCGAGAAGACTTTGCTGAAATTTCTCGAGGAGTAATGGGATGCCCTCCTGTCTTCGTCGCTGATGTCCGACAGGATAGCTTATGCTGACTTGATCAGTTTGTGAGCCATCATTAAAAAAGATCTGTACAGAGTTGCCAATTGCACGCTTTTCAGGATCCATGTAATCGATGCTGAACTGCTTGTTTTCGGTAACTTCCATTTTCTCTCTTAATGCATCAAGATCTAGATTTTCTGCAATACTATCTTCATAGTCATCGGCCGTGAGTCTTCCATGAATCAGGGGAATTGCTACCATATATTGGAGGCAGTGATCCCTATCAGCAGGGTTCATTAGTGGACCAGTTTTATCGATTATCCGAACTCCAGCCTCCTGTGTTTTAATTACCACGCGTGCTATATCTTGCAGCCGGTCCTTCACTAAAGGATGAAGTGAAATTGCTGCTTCGACTGCGGTTTGAGCATGGAATTCTGCAGGAAAAGAAATTTTGAATAGAATGTTTTCCATAACATAAGAACCGAGTTCCTGCTCGAGCTCAATTGTATTGCCACCAAAGAGCACATCCTGAAATCCCCAGTGATCTGCAGTTAGGGCGGATGGGTAGCCCATTTCATCTGCGAGTGACATAAGGCCAAGACGCACCCCTCTGCTTGTGGCGTCTCCGGCTGCCCAACTCTTGCGCGACCCAGTGTTTGGAGCATGGCGATAGGCGCGCAAGGCGCCGCCATCTATCCATGCATTAGATACTGCATTGATGATTTGGTCCTTCGTTCCTCCGAGGAGTTGGGTTATCACAGCGGTAGTGGCAACTCGAACTAACAAGACGTGATCAAGCCCAACTCGGTTGAAGCTGTTATTAAGTGCAAGTACACCCTGAATCTCATGAGCTTTAATCATCGCGGTTAGCACATCGCCTATAGTCAGGGGTTTTTTCGAGAAGGTATTGTTATTGCGATCTAGATAATCGGCTATGGCAAGGATGCCACCCAAGTTATCTGACGGATGTCCCCACTCGGCGCCCAGCCAGGTGTCGTTGAAGTCAAGCCAGCGAACCATGGTTCCAATATTGAAAGCCGCAGTGACCGGATCAAGAGAATAACTCGTGCCAGGCACTCGCGATCCGCCCAAGAGTTCCGCTCCGTCCACGATAGGGCCTAGTAATTTTGTGCAAGCAGGATAACCAAGCGCGAGCATGCCGCAGCCGAGAGTATCCATTAGGCAGTAGCGGGCCGTGGTGCGCGCGAGGTCACTATCAGCGTTATAGGTTAGAACATAATGCGCGATCTCGCTTAGAAGTGCGTCAGGCGCGGGTCGGCGAGTGTCACGGGTACCCATATTCGTCATAAGATATCTCCCAAAATACAGGCAATTGACTTAATTGAAACCTATTTTCCTAGATAACACCGGATCACAATCATACGTAATCATTTCAAGGTGTGGCGTGTACATTAATTCCTTGCTTGCCGAAAACGGTTCGGCTAAATATTCTGGATCTTCTAATAGAAAGTCGACAATTAATCGGGTTCTATCGTCACTAAGACGAAAACGTTCAATTAAATGTTTGCTCGCGCCAGCTGGAACGCCCCTACCATTCGCATCGGGGTGGTCTGAAAAAAGAGTTGTATCAATGACTAAAACATCGTCCTCCCAGTGGCCTATTGAATGCCCCTGATTAGTTCGCTCCCCATTTTCAGGATGCCCACTGCCATCCATATAGACAGTTCGAACTGTGTCGAAAAATTCGCTACGAATAATGATCTGATTGTCCATAACCTCAATTTCGTTTAGGTAGACGATGGACCCGATAACGGCGTCAGGTGTCTGCGGTGGAATACAGTCAGGAACAAGGCTGTCGTCAAAGTAGCTGAATTGTTCTTTTGCCACATTCCCAGCTGTCGTCAACGCATGCGCGTTTAGTTGGCTGCGGAATGCACCCGTTGTCGCTCCAATACCCTTCCAAATGCCTGAGATACTAGTGGCAGTTGCGGTAGCCTCTTCATCCACTTCTATCTGAGACCAAACGCTTCCATCTGAAGTCTCCAAGACATTAAGGATTGCCTTACTTGCGCCGCTACGCTCTGGATGTACACGAACGGTGACCACATCACCCAGACTCAGCATCGAAGCCGTCCAACCGCTCCGGCTCATAATCGGGGTAGACCCAGTCTCGATCTCCCACTCTGTTATTCCGCCTAGCCCATCTTCTGTTTCAACGTGGATGATGATGTGAGGATTCCGAAAAATATAACGACTAACCACGCCTTCAAAAGTAACAAGACGCTCATGATCATATCCAGCATCGCTGTGATGGGCTGAGACTGGACAAACCACCCCAGCAATAGCTAGACAGGCTAATAGATATAAATCTTTCATCAGATTCTTCTCCTATTTTTAATTGTCTGCAATATTGAATTATATTCGCTAATGCCAGTCTAATTTTAGCTTAATTTTTTGTGTTGCAGGCAATAAGTCAGGGTAGCGCATGCCCACCTTTTATGATGATTTCGTGAGATTGAGGGCTTTGCAGAAATTTAATAAATTCTAAGGCGGCAGGGTTTGATGTTCCAGTATTTAGCAATACTGCATCCTGCCGAATCGGCGAGTAGTAGCTTTCTGGGATTAGTACGCTTGCACCATTTTCAGGATGCGCCACTACACTAGAGAGTGCAATTAGCCCTATTTCAGCATTGCGCGTAGATACCATTGCATATGCTTGACCAACATTTTGGCCGAAAACAATTTTAGGTTGCAAAGAGTCCCATTGGCCTAAAGCCAGGAGAGCTTCTCTTGCTGCAATTCCGTAGGGAGCCAGCAGTGGATTGGCAATAGCTAAGTATCGATAATCACCGCTAATTGTATCCAGATTTAGGGTTGCCTCTAATTTTTTCTCATTAGTCCATAACGCCAGCTTCCCTAGCGCATAGGTAAATTGTGAGCCGTCCACGGCAGCCCCATTAGTTAGAAGATGTGCGGGGCGCTTTTGGTCTGCAGCTAAAAAAAGATGGTAAGGCGCTCCATTTAAAATTTGCGCATAAAGTTGTCCGGTTGAACCAGACACTATCGTCAGTTGGTGCAGTGTTTTAGCTTCAAAAGCGGTCTCTAGCTGCTGCATCGTCAGGACAAAATTTGCTGCAACCGCTACACGCGCATGATCACCGTAGGCAGCTAGGGAGACTAACCCGCCTGATGCGATCAATATATGGCTAAGCCAACCTCTCACGTTCATCCTGTATTGAATCGTTTTGCTAACCCAATCAGCCTAAAGTTTTTTGTCACAGTTATAGGGAGCTATTGAATGCCTCGGCACAGTCCCAGTTTTCTCTGAGGTTACTTGGCCAGTGGATCTGGTCGCACTTGGAAGTGCACCACCAGTGGGCGTGTTCCTACACCGTTTTCCTTAAGCCATGGAGTTCTATCTCCACTTGCGACCCAAATACCGCGTCCTTTCCAACCAGTGTTTGGATCATCAATTCGACCATCAAAGCCCTTGCTGTAGAACCCGAGTGGGTACGGAAGGCGCATTGTGACCCATTCGTCATCCACTAGAGCATGTATGCCATCATAGAGATTAGCCGTAGACATTGGTGTATTTTCACCGAGTCCTGATGCATTGTGCTGATCAACCCAAGAGTAATAACTTGCCTCCACGCTGAAGTCAGGTCGTTCGGGGAAACCAGGGCCTGGGTAGGAGTGGAAGATCCAGCCCTCGGGGCAGTGGTCACCTGTTGCCTCTGGGCCATTGAGTGGTCCTTTACACTTTCTTCGATCAAATTCACCTAAATGACCACTTCCAAGGGAGGTCCACACGACCCCATTTCTATCAATATCAGCCCCACGGGCACCAAAACCTGGCAAGGGTACGTTGTATTGTTCGGCTAGGGCGGTCGAGGGAGGATTTTCGCCGGGATTGATACGTACAAGTCGTCCGGGAAATTCAAAGCTCGTTGAGCCCCATACGGAGTCGTCTGCCGGGTTAGGCATTACGGCATAGAATCGCGGATTGATGCGCTTGTCCCTTGCAGGATCCACCGGTTCAGTTAATCCTGCATAACCTTCGTCCCGTTTACCATTGCCATTCGTGTCTAGAATTGCTGCTGTCCACCCTTGGGAAATAGCCGCATTTTTTGTTTCCATGAATTTATTGGTGTTGACCCAACCTACCACCTCACCGCCTCCGCTTGTCCACATTGTATTGTTATCATCCTCGACGAAGTTCATGTGATGTGTTGAGAAACAGATATCTACGAAATGGTACTCACCTGTTTCTGGTTCATAGACTGAGAGGTGCCTACCGGCACGGCCCATAGGAGTTAGTTTAGCCGACGGGTGATCAGAACCTTCTCTACAGAAGTCAGGGTTGTTTGGTGCCCGGATTCTCGCCGTAAACCATACGCGCCCATCTTGATCTAGCATCGGATTGTGCAGGTTAGCCTTGCTATTCCATATGCGTTCACTGCCCCAGTAGGCGGATGGCGCGCCTATCGGGTCGCTATAGGTTGTGGGGGTATTGTCATCACGGACTGGCGCCAAAAAAGTTACATCAGTATTAGACATTGGATCTAAGATGGGGAAGTGATCTGTGCTGAGTTCCGGAGCACCGTAGATTTTTCCATAAGCATTCACCGTGGGGTCACGACGATCTGTGGTGATTAGGTCGTGCAGATAAGACTTAGAGTCTCCCCAGTCTCTAACTGTTGCCACGATATTGCGTTCGATACCCTGGGGGCGTTCGGGAATGAAAGTGGGCAGTTCTCCCGCTTCAATTCGATCTGTCCAATCGGCCAGATATTTGAATGGGACTCCCCTGAGTCGTGCCGCCAATGGCTCAATCATTTGGTGAGCAGCTTGTCCTGATTGAACCCTGCGCATCCAGCGTTGTTCGGAGTTTTCAATATTTTTAAAAGCATCGGGGAAGGTCCGTGTCGAGAGTTGCCCGATTTGATGACAGCCGATGCAGGTTTGGTTTGTCATGGTACTGATGTACTCGTTAAGCCCACCACGTAGAAAATCAACTTCACTTTCATCTGGTAGATGCATCATGGAGTACCATGAAATTGCTGGGTACACCTGGGCCGCTACTTCAGCATTGGGGGCCAGGATGGCCTGTAGATCGAGGGAGTCACCTGGGTTAGCGGTTACTTGTTTAGAATCCGCAAGACCGTAGCCACGAACCCATACGCGGTAGTCGGCATCTGGCAAGTCTGGAATTACGTAACGACCATGATCGTCAGTGACAACAATTTTTGCGTAACGAGTTTGGAAATCGTCTGTTTCTGCTATTACCCAGACGCCAGGTTCCGGCCCGATATCGCTGATCACAACGCCCCCAATATCGTTATTGTCTAGGGCTACTTCTTGAGCTATTGCAGTCGATACCCACGCTATAGAGGCAATAGCGGCTCCGGTGATAAATCGCTCAATACCATTTGGCCTGCCCATGCTCGTTCTCCTTGTTTGATTCTTTCTCTAAAGCGTCTACGCTTCCTGTAACAGCAGGAACGCCTAAGCGTTAAATTCTACTTCATAAGGACAAGCCTCAGCCGATGAAATTTGGAGGCTGGATGCATAACGGCACGATATTACTGTGTATAGGGTTATACATCGATTCGCAGTAAAGCGGCCAAATTCCCTCCAACGATCGCTACTTTCTCATCATCGCTAAGAAAACTTGCATTAAGAATGAGGTCCAGTGTATCAGGCCAGTTGAATGGGATATCAGTCCCATAAACTACCTGTCCAGCACCTACTTCTGCTACCAGATGTCTAAGCGCTTCGTCGGAAAATACCATAGTATCAACCAGAATCTGGTTCTTAAGATAATCACTGGGTT
>Ga0115002_10003488_pt1 | contig 19579 bp, 11 predicted proteins | sample ArcticOcean_MG_C_8_FD_89576 | JGI IMG/M metagenome (GOLD analysis project Ga0115002, IMG submission 89576) | Marine microbial communities from western Arctic Ocean - ArcticOcean_MG_CB11_86 | ecosystem: Environmental > Aquatic > Marine > Oceanic | place: Arctic Ocean: Canada Basin | collected... | reverse complement strand
TTCTAGTTTCTTCTAGTTTCTTCTAGTTTCTTCTAGTTTCTTCTAGTTTCTTCTAGTTTCTTCTAGTTTCTTCTAGTTTCTTCTAGTTTCTTCTAGTTTCTTCTAGTTTCTTCTAGTTTCTTCGGTTCGCTCGCCAATTGAGGAAATTGAGGAGAAGGCTGGCTGGCGACTTCAGAAATCGATCGAGATGTCGTCTTAAACTGATTGCAGGTCCAAATTCGAACAGTATAGTATTTTGTGCATGGTAGCGGCGTTTTCAGTTGTGATCGGATTGATGATATCGAACCCAATTCCATCACGAACCGGCATCCATCGAGTCAGCAAGTGAGGACGAGTTCATGTCCGAACAGTTCGAAGCCTTGGTCACGATTACGAAAACGGGTTCACCTGACGTCACTGTTCGACTCGACGCCGATACAGGACAGATCACACTTGGCGGCCAGTCGACGAATGGCGAGATCGTCCTCCAGGACAACTCTGGCGACACGAGAATTCTTCTGAATGCCGAGGGCCAGGCGCTGACCATTCAGCGAGGCGATGGCACACATGTTGTTGAGTTAGGCCCCCATGGCGACCTCATCCTTGGTGGCGGCTCGGACCGGACTCCTGCCGGCGGCCAGGATGGTGACCTCGTGATCAATTCGGCCAGTGGAGATGCCACGATTCATCTCGACGGTAGTGCCATGGGGCGTTTCGGAGGTTCTGGTGCCGACGGGCGCGCCACCTTCTTTCGGGCTGAAGAAACGAGTCCAGGGCCGGACACTAAGGCGACGATCTACGTCAATGGCGACCGCGGCAACATTCGTCTGGGCGGCAACGACGTGGATGGCAGAATGGCATTCTTTCAAGCGAAAGTAATAGGCACTGACCTCTACGATTACAATGGCAAGGCCACAGTTCAGATTCAGGGATCTAACGGTGACATAAGACTGGGAGGTAACGGACAGGACGGTGATCTGTTCGTGAACAATGGCAATGGAGATCGGACAATTCAATTAGACGGAGAAGGCGCTACGGCACGATTCGGGGGCGCAGGTGCTAACGGACGGGCAACTTTTTTTCACGCTGACGAGGCCAATCCTACGCCCGATACGAATGCTACAATCTACGTGAACGGCGAACGCGGGAACATTCGCCTGGGTGGCAATGGAGTCGATGGACGGATGGCATTCTTCCGTTCGGCGGAAACAGGGACTGATCTGTATGATTACGACGGCAAGGCCTCGATTCAGCTACAGGGGTCGACTGGGGACATCATCCTGCAGAATGCCGACTGTGCAGAAGACTTTGACGTCTGCCCGAACGCCGACGCGGAGCCTGGCACGGTGATGGTCATTAACGCTGATGGAAGGCTTGAACCGAGTACCATGGCGTATGACAAACGGGTCGCCGGCGTTGTTTCCGGAGCGGGCGAATATCAGCCGGGTCTTGTGCTGGATCGGCACAGCGATAGAGAGGACAGGCTTCCTATTGCGATGCTGGGTAAGGTGTACTGCCAGGCCGATGCAGACATCGAACCGATTGGGGTCGGGGACCTGCTGACGACTTCGCCGACGTGCGGCCATGCAATGCGTGCACTCGATCCGTCAAAGGCGTTCGGCACTGTGATCGGCAAGGCTCTGAAGCCACTGGGATCCGGGCAATCCATGATCCCGATTCTCGTTACTCTCCAGTAGCGTTGCCGCAAGTGAGCCGTTCTGACAGTGTGCATCGGCGTCCTTTAGTGATGGGTCCGTGTTATGGCATCTCTTCGAAGTCAGGCAGCGTGTATTGGACTGTCGGGCAGGATTTCCGTCATTCGGAATTTCTTTGGTTACGCATCTCCCCCGCCTTGGAACCTCGCGGGGTCACAGACTGGGCTTCCGCAATCCCTTTCCCTTCTTGCGCAGATGCAGCGACTGAAACTTCCTCATTTCCATTTGAACGGCGTACGAGTTGGCACGGATGCCAGCGATCTGATGGAGCCAAGTGACGAGCAGAATCTGGACTGTGCCGTACAGTTGTGCCGCGACATTTTTGCCGCAGCAGGCATCGGCGTCGGACGATTCGAGCGAAACTGGTGGATCCCGCTGTCGGACAACACTGGCTTCGACATTCTTGATGACAAATGCGAAGCTGAAGACCTTGTCGATGAATATACTGTGCCGAACGACGGGGTGGATGTGTTCTTCGTCGATGTATTCGTTGATCCAGACACGGCCGGAATACTTGGCTATTTCCCGAAAAACGGTGACGGCGTTGTCGTTGAATCTCGCAGCAGCACATTTCTCGGCACGGCACGCACTATGGCACACGAACTTGGCCACCTGCTTGGTGGCCTTGGAGACAATGACGTCGAGGTCGGTGGCAATCCGGATCCCACGAACCTGTTGTCTCAAACCCAATTCGCCGCAACCCAACCGGACAACCAGGTCGCGATTCCTGGTTCTACCAGTCTTAATGTAAATCAGGTTAATGACATCAAGGGCCACGCTAATATCAAGCCGCCCTGTTAGTCAGGCGGTTGAGGACTTCATTATGGTTGATCGCAGAAGAAAAGCTGACCAATTGCGTGATTGCGTGATTGGACGCGACGCATCCATGTCTCGTGGACAGGCTTTTGCTGTTCTGGCGACGACGTCCCGGCCGGATCGAGAGTCGCTGCTGGCTTCGGTCATCAGGGACCCTGCCGAACGGAGCAGCACGCGCACTGCCGCCGCCATCGCTTTGGGCAGGATCGAAACCCGGGATGCTGAGCAGTTGCTGATTCAGTGCATTAAGGCTGTGGATCACCGCACGCTCCAGGAAGTCTTGCGCTCGCTGGGGCACATTGGGAGACTTGATGCTCTGGCTGCCATCGAATCCCTCAGGCTTCCACCAAGCCATCCAGCAGGAGAAGCGGCCCGGTTTGCCACGACGCTGATTGCGCACCGGTTTGGCCTGGAAGGTCGAGACTGGCATCAGCCATCACCAGAACAGTTCCTGCCTCCTCCCGAGCAGGACTTCGACAGGATGGATGTCCAGCCATCCCCTGCAGAACATTCACGGCAGGTTCTGGCAGACCTCGGCCGATATCCACACGGCGTACAGCTTGACCCAAACAGGATGCTGCTGGTCCATTGCGGAGGCAACGTCAACACGCTCTGCATGAATTCAGAGTTCGCCAACGCCGAAAGTGTGCATCGCATCCGGGACCGAAAGACCCTGTTAGGAATCGTGGCATTGCAGTCGCCGGAATCGGGCCATCATTCTGTGTGTTTCCTGATACTGACGGCACCTTCACAAAGTGGCGACGAGATCAATATTATGGTGCCGCGGTGCTCGGGCAAGCTGGCCCTGGCCGGCTCCACGCACCTGGTTGCGGGGGGGATCCAATTCGCTCTCCGCTCCATCAGGTGGCCGGGCAGCGTTGCAATGGATGTCCAGGGGACTCTTCGCTTTGACGGCTCAATCGCGTTGACAACGGCGACAGCGTCAAGACATCGGGAACCGCGACGTCGCCCCGCACGTGCAGTCGATCCTCGTCCGATGGGATGCGAATCCTGACTCCCTGCACTTCGTCGGCCGCGAATCTCCCGAGTTCCTCGCCAGTGGATGGAAACTTGGAAACTGAGTGAGAAGAAACTAGAGAAGAAACTAGGAGAAGAAACTAGGACAGGCATTGTAATTGGCGTTCCGTCGGGGTACACGTCGACATTCAAGGGTGTGCAGCGTTTCCAGACGGGGGTATTTGCGATGACGATGGCTCGGAAGACTCTGGTGGATTCTTCGGTGACTCCGTATTACCACTGCATCTCTCGGTGTGTGCGGCGTGCGTTTCTGTGTGGAGAGGGGTGTGAGCACCGCAAGCAGTGGGTGGAAGACCGGTTGCAGGAACTGGCCGGGATCTTTGCGATTGAAGTGTGTGCTTATGCTGTGCTGGATAACCATCTGCATGTTGTGCTGCGGCTGAACGATGGGGTCGCTGCGGGGTGGTCGGACGAAGAGGTGGTGCGCCGCTGGGGGCGCCTGTTTCCACCAAGGGGGAAGGACCGGAAGCCGCTTGAAGTTACAACGGCGTGGGTCAACGACCGGTTGCAGGATGCGGCGTGGGTGGCGAGTGCTCGGGAGCGGCTGAACTCGCTGGGGTGGTTCATGAAGTGCCTGAAGGAACCGCTGGCGCGGCAGGCCAATTTCGAGGACAAGTGCAAAGGCACGTTCTGGGAAGCGCGGTACAAGAGCATTGCGATCCTCGATGAAGAAGCTCTGCTGACCACTCTGGCGTATGTGGACCTGAATCCGCTGGCCGCGGGGATGGCGCGGACTCCGGAGACATCGGCTCACACATCAGTGAAGGCTCGCGTGGAAGACTGCCGGACGCGAGGCGTGCTGGAGGAAGTCGCGGACCAGCCATCCGATCACACGCGTCTGGATCAGAATCTGGAGGACGAATCGTTCTGGCTGGCTCCGATCGAGGAGCGTCGGGAACGTGGCGGAGAGCGGGCGGGGATCACATCGCAGGTGAATCTGGCGAGCTATCTGCGACTGCTGGACTGGTCAGCGCGGCTGTTGCGGCCGGGGAAGTCGCAGATGCCGTTCGAGGTGGCGGGCATTCTGGAGCGTCTGGGGAGCAGCGCTGATGTGTGGCGTGATCGACTGGAACGTCTACGGCGTCGCGACCGTCTGTACGGCGTGGTGTTCGCGACAAACCGCGCCTCGATCAACCGTCTCGCCGAGACCCGAGGAGTGAAGAAGCTGAGCAACGTCACCGGCTGTCCGGACTGAGCCCGGCAAAGACGGTGACCGCCCCGACGCATTTCTGGCCGCGCCCCAAGCTGGTAGAGTCGATGTCCCGGCGCGGAGTCACTTCCACGGCGTCCTGAGTGCATGCGACGTCTTACCTCGCCGTACTCGAATTCCATCCCCGAATTCGGACGTTTCGGAAGGCGTCGAGCCCTTGCAGCATCGACCATCGACTGTCCGCATTCTCTGCCAGGGCACTTATATGATGGCTTTTCCATGCCTGTCCGAACTGATTTGCAATGCGGTCCGGCGAACGGACGGTTGCGGGGCGAACCGGGCAACACGCAGTCAGCAAAGGAGCGTCTTCGAACGCACGTTGTCACAATTAACGGTACGATTTGAAGACAACTCTCTGGAGCATTCGTGTGGCAAACGGCACTGGTTCACGACTTCCTGCCTACTCGGTCGTTGGAGTCATACTGATTCTTGTCGGGGTCGGCCTCCGTGCCGTAATTCTTCCGTCATCGGAAGCTGACCCGGACGCGATCGGCTTCGGCGTCGAGAAATCCAGGATGGTCGAGGCGGAAGGCGTCATTCTGAAGCTGACGCCGATTCTGAAGAGCGAACTCGCTCACAGTGTTATGAATCTGCGTCTACCCGACGCGCTGACGCGGTCGCGGTTTGCCGACACCGTCGATGTTGCCGGCCTGAGAGACACTGCCCCACACGAGTCCGGCAGTATCGAGCGACTGGCTCTCCGCATGTTCAACTGGCAGGTGGTCCAGGCGGCCGAACTGTGCATCGAACGAGACACTCTGCGTTTATGGGTGCCGCTGTTTGAGACGGTCGACTATTTCGAACGAGCCGGGTTTTCAATCGTGCGTGGCGAATTCGACGCAGAGCGGCCGGACCGTATTCACACAGAAGTCAGCTTTGAGGGCACCGCTCGCGACCCGAACGGGCAACTTCTACTCGTCGAAGCGAAGCAGGTGCTCACCTGGCAGCCGACCGTCAGCAAGCCCCGCGATACCAGTGCGTCGGACCACGAGAGCACATCTCCTGCCGAGACAGACTGGCAGCTTGTCGGCTGGCATCAAGAGTCGATGAAAACGACGGCCGCCGAGACGCCGCTGTTTGCGAAGTCGCTCGATGCTCTAGTGCCGGATCCAGCACTGCGGGCACGGCTGCGGCATAGTCAACATGAGGACTTCATCCTCAATAAGTACGCAGCCCTGGTGGGGAAACGTGCGTGGACTCCGCCGCATCCTGACTTTGCATTCGTTTCGCAGGATCGGCATCCGGCGGTGTCGGTGGTCGACTTTGATGATGACGGGCTCGACGACCTGTACGTGATGGCTCGCTGGGGACGGAACATTCTGCTGCACAATCGCGGCGGCTGGTTCGAGGACGCGGCACCGAACGTCGGGCTGGATATCGACGGATTCTGTTCGAGTGCCGCCTTCGCCGACTTTGACAACGATGGCGATCCCGACCTGATGCTCGGCCGCACGCTGCAGCCCAGTCTCTATCTGGTGAATGAAGACGGTCATTTTGTTGATCGATCGGATCAGCTGCCGACAGGCGTCCTGCCATCGCTGGTCAGCTCGGTGTCGACCGCCGACGTCAACAACGACGGACTGCTGGATGTGTACTTCTCGACGTATGCCGCCCACCTGCTCGAAGACGAGCTGGATTCGCGGAGGGGCGACGAGAACCGCTTGCTCTCGAGATTTCTCTCTGAGACCGACGCACTGGAACTCGACAATCGCGTCGGCAGCCGGGACTACGATCGGTATCTGGCCAATGCCGGACCACCGAATGTGCTACTGATCAACCAGGGCGACGGCCGATTCGCGGTCGCCGACCAGAACAAGACGGCGCAGGGCTGGCGGCACACGTATCAGGCTTCGTGGAGCGACTATGACAACGACGGTGACCCGGACGTGTATCTCGCGAACGACTTTGCCGTCAACACGCTGCTGAGAAACGACGGGCCGGCAGGATTTGTCGACGTGGCTGAGGAATCCGGCACGACGGATATCGGATTCGGTATGGGCGCGGGCTGGGGCGACTTTGACAACGATGACCGACAGGACCTGTATGTCTCCAACATGTTCAGCAAAGCGGGACGCCGCATCACATCGCAATTGAAGAACATCGATGGCCGGTTCGGGCGAATGGCGCACGGCAACTCACTGTTCTGTGCGGCGGACGGCGGGTTCCGGAAGGTCTCGGGATTCAGACCGAACGACTTGCATGTCGAGAAAGCCGGCTGGTCCTGGTCCGGACAGTTTGTCGATGTCGACAACGATGGCTGGCTCGATGTGCATGCCCTGAGTGGCTACTACACGGCGCCGAAGGAGATTGCCGTTCAGGTCGACTTGTGAAGTCTGTGGTGGCGCACGGTCGTGCGACGAGATTTCAACGCGACGCTGCAGATGGGCGACGCATTCGCTGACTCAAACGAAGCAGAAGCTTGGAGTGATGAGAACGAGGACATCTCGAACCTGCGACATCCCTTCAGTGGCAGCGAGCGGAATCGTCTGTTCCTGAACCGAGCGGGCAAGCAGTTTCTGAACGTCTCGGGGTTGTCCGGTGTGGACTCGCCAGCGGATGGTCGCGTCGCTGTGTGGTTCGATTACGACCGAGATGGACGGCAGGACCTGGCCGTGATCAACAGCAGCAGTCCGCTGCTTCAGCTCTACCGGAATCAGATCGGTCCGCGAGATGCAGAATCGACACACGGATTCATCGTGGTCCGATTCGTCGGCGGAAACCGGACAACTAAGCCCTCCGAACAATTCAGCAACCGCAACGGTCTTGGAGCCAAAGTCCGCGTCAAACTGGATTCGCAATCACTGCTCCGCGAACACCTGCCCTCACAGGGATTGGCCGGCCAGAACAGCTCGGTCATGCTGATTGGTATCGGACAACACAAGACAGTTGAGCGACTCGACATCACCTGGCCATCCGGTCGAACGCAGTCAGCAAACGGAATCGCCGCGGGCACTGCTGTCACTGTCTTTGAGAACGCGGACGACCGGCCGACTGACGCGAATCCCGAATGGCCGCCGGGTTTCTCGATGAACCGATGGCGGCGCCAATTCGAACCGTCGCCCGACCGCACTAATCCGTCATTGGCGGCGTTAGAAACCAGATTGAATCCGTCTGCGATTCTGGAAGCGGTCCAAAGCGACAGTGCCGCGCCGGAGGTACTCGTCGTCACCACAATGGCGAGCTGGTGTACGTCTTGTGCGCGTCATCAGCCGACCGTTAATGAACTGCGTGACGCCTTCTCACGCAGCGAGGTGGAAGTCGTTGGTTTCGCCGCAGATCCGGACGATCCCGCTGACGCCGTGCAGGAATTCCTTGAGCGACACAACGCCTTGTATCCGGCCATTGTCGATCCGCCGGATAAACTTCGCGGGACGATCGACCGAGTGCTCGCCGAGTCACATGCGTCAGACGCTCTGCCGACGTCGATCATCGTGGCGAAAGACGGCCGGGTGATCAGTGTCGAAGGTGGGATTCCGACGGTGTCTCAACTGCGCCAAGTCCTGACAACAGCTTCCAACCAGGCGGACTTTAAATAGTGGGGTCGGGTGGCTGGCGGTCGAGCGTAGCGAGCCCCCAGCACTGCAACTGGGGGCTCGCTACGCTCGACCCCAGCCACCCCAATATTCAACGCTGACAATGCTCTATCAAATATCCGCGGTCCCGCCATCACAGAAACATGGATTCGATGGCGACCAGCCGTTCGGAAATCCGGACCAGGATTGGTGCCAGGTTTTCGCGGGATGGTGCGTCGCACTCGCGGATGCGGCCGTTGAGCTGTTCCCATCTTGTGTACGCGGTGGCGCAGGTGTCACGAAGCGTTGCCCCAGCCACATCACTCAGTAGCAGCGTGTGCATCTCGCGAGCGGAACTGCGGAACTGACGGCACTGTTCAACCAGTGCCCGGCGATCCGCTGCGAACTCGCTGCGGTTTCGAAGCCACAGATCGATGTCCTGTTCGAGCAGTCCGGAAAGCCGCTCAAGAGACGCCGCCAGATCATGAGCTTCTTCGCGACTGAAGCCGCCCGGCACACCCAGTGGCTCGCGCAGTGCGACAAGTCGCTGCTCAATCTCGGCAATCGAGCCGCGGATTGCGCTGTGATTGATGCGGCGGAAGTGCCGGGAGAAACTCACCCATGCCGGAGTCAGATATCCGTAAGCGTCGACCAGTTCGTCCAGGTCCTCATCGCGTTCGACACAGTCGGCGAAGTGCTCACACACACCGTAGAAATCCGACGCGGCACTGGGAATCTGGTCTCGTCCGGGCAGTGTTACCAGCACGTTTAACGTGACAGATTCAAAGATCTGATCAACCTCCGCCATGATGCCCACTGTCAACTGAGACAACACTTGTCGGTCGATGCCTCGGGGCAGCCAAAGCAGTTCGTGAATGGCCTGGTCCACCGGCTGAATTCGCAGCACTGTGCGTTCGATATAGCGAGTCGGTGCCGAACACAGCGTACGCACCAGCGGGTTCCAGACGGACAGGAATCCTCGATAGGAAGCGACCAGTTCGTCGTAGCCGGCTCCTTCGGCGGTGTCTTCGGCAAACCCGGCGGCGATCTGGTGAGCTTTACTGGCTTCCAGTTTGAGCGCTTCCCGCTGCGGTGAGCGGCGGAGTTCAAAGTCGATGTCCTCGACCAGTCCGCGAAGATAAAGAGTCAGTGCCTGAGCGTGACGCAGCAGATTGCGCCGATCAATCTGCGGCTCGATACTCAGTCCTTCGCAGAGCGTTGCCTCCAGACGGTCGAGGCGCGCGACACACTCGCGGCACGGCCCAGCCAAGCCACGTGTCTGTCTCAGTCGGTACGAGAGCAACCGCCAGTCTCGATCGACCCGCTGTGTTTCCTCCAGGATCGCCCGGTGGTCATTCACAAGTGTGCTGCGACGCGCCAACGCTTGAGTCGCCGCCTGAAACTGAAGAGCTTCAGCAGTCAATGGTCGCAACGCCGCGTTTCGGGCGGCGTCCTGCTGCAAATGCGAACTCAGTGACGACGCCTCGCGACTGAACTCAGCAAATTGCGGCCGACTGCGCGCCAGTTGCGGCGTGAGTTGGGCTTGCGGAGCTAGATTCTGAGGCCGCGAGTGACGTCCTCGGTCGACTTGAGATTCGACGAGGATCCGCAGGATTCCACCGACGATGCGACGACTCTTGTCGTCCGCATTCGCGGAACGGCTCAGTTGACCGCATACAGAAAGAAACACGAGGCATCCGAAGATTGCGGCCGCCATGCTATGTTTCGAACGAGTTGGGGAAGTGATCGCTGTCAGATAGCGCCGTGAATTGCATGGACTCATTGCTGCAGACCTTTAGCGGTGTGAGAGAAACGTGCGGTTCGGATCGTCGGTCGTGCAGAAGCGCGATTCAAGGCGAATCGACCGTTCCGGTGTTTCAACGTTGCAAGCTGGCGGCCAAAGCTGCCATTCTCGTGTGCGTCCAGTTCGCGGCAGAGACTCCGTCAACCGGCCCCGTTCGGCACGGGTCTCCCGACCCCGCCGAGTCCACCGACCGCAGGTCTCCCCGATCTACCGGTCAGCGTCTACGATTCCCGTTTATGGAGGGAGACCTTCGGTCCGTGCCGCGGCGGGGTCGGAGACCCGCGCCGAACCATTTTGTAACTCCATCCCAGAGCGTTCCGCTGATTCGCATTCATCACCATCTTCTGCTTTTCCTGCTGATCGGAGCATCCGGCTGCGGAGACGGTAACGCCGAGCCGCCACTCAACTTCAGCGAGATACATACCTGGTCCATGCCCGTCGAAGGTGCGACGATTCCGGCTCCGCGAGCCATGACATGGGCACCGGACGGAAACCTGTTTGTGCTGGACAACTCGGGTCGCGTGCTCGTGTTTTCGGGTGACACCGGCAAGCTGGATCGCAAGTGGCATATGCCTGCCTGGGACGTCGGCCGGGCCGAGGGCATCTGCATTTTCAAAGATGGTCGCGTTGGAATTGCGGACACTCACTACCACCGTGTTGTCTTTTTCACGCAGACGGGCGAGTTGCTCGAAGACCAGATGCACGGCAGCTACGGACACGGTCCCGATCAGTTCGTTTATCCAGTCGGTATCACGCAGGATCCCGAAGAGAACTATTACGTGTGCGAATACGGCGGCGGCGACCGTGTGCAGAAGTACCGAGTCGACGGCGAATTGCTGCTTGAGTTCGGAAAGTTTGGCAGCGAGCCCGGCGAATTTCAGAGGCCCAGCGGAATCCTCTGGCACGACGGACACATTTACGTGGCCGACGCAATCAACAATCGAATTCAGGTGTTCACGGACTCGGGGGAGTTTGTTCGGATTCTCGGTGCCCCGGACGCGTTGCCGTCTTTACACTATCCGTACGACGTGGCACTCGGCCCGGACGGATTTCTGTGGACTGTCGAATACGGCAGCGGGCAGATTTCCCGGCTTGATCTGAATGGCCGCGTTGTGGGCGTTTTCGGCGTGACCGGCACTGGTCACGGGCAGTTCTTCACTCCGTGGGGACTGGCGGTTGATGGCAATGGACGCGTCGTCGTTGCAGATACGGGCAACCGGCGCATTGTGGAGCTGACACCGTGAACATCAGGCGCATTCTCAAGGCGATCATTCCGCCGCCCCGCCACAAGTTCGACTGGTTTCATTCAGCCCCGCTGGTCCTCTTTCTGCTGCTGTTTGCCGCGTCGATTTACACGCTCGAACGTACCGACACGGTGCTCTTCACCCGTCCGAATGCCTTTGGACTGATTGCCGTTTCGGTCTGGCTGTGGTGGCTGCATCTGGCGGGTTACAGCGGCCTGTCGCGTCAGCGTGCCATGTTGTCGCTGTGGGTTCGATTCACGCTGGCTGCCGTGTTCGTCATGGTGCTGGCCGAGCCGCGCGCCGTAAAGACGCGAGACGTCATCTCGGTTGTCTACGCCTTGGACGTGTCGGATTCGATCGGCGACGCCTCGGTGGACGCGGCGCTGGAGTTCGTTGCCAAACAGGTGCAGGAGAAACCCGAGCAGGACGAAGCTGGCCTGGTCGTCTTCGGCGGAACAGCCGCTGTCGAACTGCCGCCTCGCACGAGTTTCCCGTTTGAAGGAGTCGTGGCCTCGCGCGTGCAACGCGACGCGACCAACATCGAGCAGTCTCTGTCGCTCGCCGCAGCCATGCTTCCCGAGGAGAATCGCGGACGCATCGTGCTGATCAGCGACGGGACTTCGACCGGCGGGAACCTCACTCAGTTGACCGACGAGCTGAAGTCGCGCGGCGTCACTGTGGACGTTCTGCCCATCGAGTATCAGTACGACCGCGAAGTCTGGATCGAGCGTCTTGAACTGCCGCAGTACATCAAGCTGGGACAGGACTACGCCGTCACGGCGATTCTGTCGTCGCTGCAGCCAGGTTCCGGCAAGTTTATCCTGCGCGAGAACGGCGAGGTCATTACCGAAGAAACCGTTGTCTTCAATGCCGGCAAGAATCAGTACCAGGTTCCCATCCGGCTGCCTCGCGCTGGCTACTACGAATACCAGGCGACGATTGAAGTCGCTCCCGGACAGGACAACCTGCGGCAGAACAATACGGTGCTCAACTTTCTCTTCGTGGACGGCGAAGGCAAAGTTCTCGTCGTGACGGATCCGGCTGGAGACGAACGAGACGCCGACGCTCTAGTTAAAGCGATTGAGGAAACCGATCGCCTGGTCGAACGCGTCACGGCGTTCGAGTTCCCGCACGACACGCTTTCCCTGATGCCGTACGACTGCGTCGTGTGGGTCAACACACCATCGGACTCATTCGACGAAGCCCAGATGGACGCGATTCACGACGCTGTACGTGATCTGGGCACGGGTTTTCTGATGGTCGGCGGCCCAAACAGCTTCGGCCCCGGCGGCTATCACCGCACATCGGTCGAAAAGGCCCTGCCGGTTTCGATGGACGTGTCGCAGAAAAAAGTGCTTCCCAAAGGAGCACTGGTCGTCGTGCTGCACACGTGCGAGTTCCCCGAGGGCAACACCTGGGGCAAGCGGATCACCAAGCAGGCCATCAAGGTGTTGACCGGACAGGACGAGGTCGGCGTACTGGTTTACGGCAATGGAGAAGAGTGGCTCTTCAAACTGACCCCCGCCGCCGACTACGACAAAATGGTGCCGAAGATCAACAACGCCCAGATCGGTGACATGCCCAGTTTCGCGCCGACCATGCAGATGGCTTTGACCGAGCTGAAGAAGAGCGATGCGGCAGCGAAACATGTCATCATCATTTCAGACGGTGACCCGTCTCCACCGGCCCCGGCAGTGCTGGCAGAATTCAAAAAGCAGCAGATCACCATTTCGACCGTCGCAGTCTTCCCTCACGGTGGCGTCGAGATTTCCACGTTGCGTTACATCGCGACGTCGACTGGCGGTCGCTACTACTTCCCGTCTGATCCCAACATTCTGCCGTCGATCTTCATTAAAGAAGCCAAGACGCTGAAACGCACGATGATCCAGGAGAAGGAGATCTTCCCGCAGCCGGGCATCATCTCTCCGATCCTGAAAGGCGTTGAGTCCATTGCGGCACTGGACGGTTACGTCCTGACGTCGCTCAAGCCCGGAGCCGAGGCCATTCTTGAAACTCCGCCCGGCGAAGAAGAAGGACAGGACGAAGTCGATCCGATCCTGGCCAGGTGGCGATACGGACTCGGCAGCAGTGCCGCGTTTACATCGGACCTCAGCACGCGCTGGGGAAAGAACTGGCTTGGATGGGACAAGTTCAAGCCGATCGTCAAGCAGTTGATGACAGACATCTCTCGCGTACGTGAGCCCGGCCGGTTGCGGCTCTGGACGTATGCGTCCGGCGGTGACGGGGTCGTCATGGTTGAGGATTTCAATCCCGACTATTCGTTCCTGGAAATCGCTGCCGTCATCAACGGCCCGGACGATCTGTCCGAGACCATTCCTCTGCGACAGGTCACACCGCGACGTTACCAGGCTCGCGTGCCGCTTTGGGGGCAGGGTCGATATCAGGTCATCATCCGCGGACAGGGCGACGGACGAGACGAAGTCAAAGCCGGTGGGTTCATCGTGCCCTACTCGCCCGAGTATCTCAGATTCCGCTCGAACCCAGTTATCCTTGAAGAGATTCGCGAAAAGACCGGTGGTGAGTTGCTGACAGCGGACACGACAGCCGAAACCATTTTCGGTCGACGAGACCCCAAGCAGAGTTCCAGTCCGATCTTCGACTGGTTCCTGATCGCGCTGGCAATTCTGATCCCGCTGGACGTTGCGATCCGGCGCATCCAGATTGACTGGTACGTTGTCAGCAGTCTGTTCCAGCGGAAGCAGCAGGCCGGTCCGGCAACAGCGACGATGGGCACGTTACTGCAGCGGAAACAGGATATCGGCAGCCGCCTGGACGCGGCTCGTTCCGGAGTCGACCGCACAGCAGCTCGCAAGGCATCCCGTCCGGCAACGCCCATCCCCGGGACGACCGCTGGTTCGTCAAAGGCGAAGAAGCCGGCAGCAGCGAAATCGGCACCGACGCCCGCCGCATCCGGATCAACGACCGGCAAGCTGCTGGCCATGAAGCGCAAACGCCAGCAGGACGAAGACGGATAACCGAGACTCTTTGTTTCCTCCTGCTTATGCACGGCGAATTACGAATGACGGAAGATGTCGATCTTGTGATTGCTGTCGATCCGGATGAAGCTGTCACTCTGCTGGACCGTCTGGATGCATCTGAATTTCAACTGCAGAGCCGTTCCTGATCACACACCGTCATGACCAACGTCACGCGCATTCTGGCTGAGATTGAATCGGGCGACCGGCAGGCTGCGGATGAGCTGTTGCCGCTCGTTTATGGCGAACTGCGGGCGCTGGCCGAGTCGCGGCTGGCTCAGGAACGTAGCGGGCACACGCTGCAGCCGACGGCACTCGTTCACGAGGCCTGGCTGCGTCTGGCCGGGGCCGGGAACGAAGCCGACGAACCAAAGTGGGACTCGCGCGGACATTTCTTTGGCGCGGCCGCTCGCGCGATGCGCCGGATTCTTGTCGACCATGCGCGGCAGAAGCAGAGCCTGAAGCGCGGGGGTGACGTCGCCCGAGTGGACGTCGACGTTGATCAGCTTGAAGGCTGCGTGCCGGACGACGAGCTGCTGGCGCTCGACGAGGCACTGGAACAGTTCGCGCTGGTCAATCCGGAGAAGGCTGAGCTGGTGCAGCTCCGTTACTTCGGCGGACTGACGAACGAGCAGGCAGCGGCGTGTCTCGGCGTGTCGGTTTCAACGGCCGAGCGGTACTGGACGTACGCCCGCGCATGGCTGCACCAGGCGATGGCGGAGGGCTGAACGAGCGCTAAGCGTCACCCGTTCGAGGCAATCAACGTTGCTCGTTTAACGGCAAGCCGGAGGCGTCGGCGTGGGCCGCGCCGAAAACACCGACGCCTTCGGCTTGCCGTTAAACAAGGAATCTGGCCGCATGAACCCGTCGTGCCTGAAAATTCGTAGAATTCACTGAGGGAATCTCCGCGCAGAATCCGCATGAGGGACGTGGGACCGTCTCCGGCTGATTCGAGGCACACTGTGAACGAAGAACAGATCTTTTCCGAAGCTTTGCAGATCGCGTCTGCGACTGATCGCGCTCAGTTCCTGCGCATGTCGTGCGAACACGATGACGGGCTGCGACATCGCATTGAAGCGCTGCTTGACTCGCATTCTCAGGCCGGCGATTTCCTCAAACGGTCGCCGGTCGAGGCCTACAAGCCGACGGTCGTTCCGGGGCTCTCGGACGGCTCGGCTTCGGACGGCGATCTGGAATTCCTGAAGCCGTCAGCCAAAGAGGGCGTTCTCAGTGAACTCGGTGGCTACGAGGTGCTGTCGGTCATCGGCCGCGGCGGCCTGGGAGTCGTGCTGAAGGCGCGCGATCCAGCGCTCAACCGCGTCGTGGCGATCAAGGTCCCGGCGAGTGAATACGCGGCGAATGCGTTCGCCCGGCAGCGATTCGCACGGGAGGCTCAGGCGGCAGCGGCGGTCGCTCATGATCACGTCGTCACGATTCACGCCGTCGGCGAGGACGGCAGCGTGCCGTATCTCGTGATGGAACTCGTTGACGGCATCAGCCTGCAGGAGAAGATCGATCAGACCGGGCCGCTCGATGTGCTGCAGATTCTGCGACTGGGCACGCAAATGGCGAGCGGACTGGCCGCCGCCCATGCGCAGGGGCTGGTCCATCGCGACATCAAGCCGGCCAACATCCTGCTCGAAGACGGCCAGCGCGCGAAGCTGACCGACTTCGGTCTGGCCCGGGCCGTCGATGACGTGCGCATGACGCAAACCGGCATGGTCGCGGGAACGCCGCAGTACATGTCTCCGGAACAGGCACACGGCCGGCCGGTCGATCACCGCAGTGACCTGTTCAGCCTGGGTAGTGTTCTGTACGCGATGTGTACCGGTCGACCGGCGTTCCGCGCGGACTCGGCCATGGCCGTGCTGAAGCGGGTCTGTGACGACGAACAGCGGCCAGCGTGCGAGGTCAATCCGGCGGTTCCCGAATGGCTCAGCGACATCGTCGACTGTTTGCTCGCCAAGGATCCGGCCGATCGCATTCAGACCGCCGGCGAAGTGGCCGAACTGCTGGAACGCCGACTGGCTCATGTCCAGGAACCGGAAGCGTTCGCCGACCATTCGCCCGTGGTGCGCAGGCCGCGGTCGAACGATGCGGGCCGACGCGCCTTGAAGCGGGCCGTCCTGATCACGCGGCGTGTGGCGGCCGCGAGACTGGCAGTCAGCATCTGCGCGGGCATCAGCCTGGTGGTCGTCGTGATGGTCATGTCCGACGCTGCCCTGTCTGGGGCCCCGGTGCTCCCGATGCTCCTGCCCGTCGCTATCTGCGTTTTCGATGTGCTGACAATGCTCGTCTGTCTGCGGCTGCTGGAACGGCCCGAGACGATCCAGTCGCGCCGGGTCGCCGCGTGGCTCGCGCTGTTTCCGATGTCGCCTTTGTGGCCGCTGTCCGTGCCGATTGCCGCGTATGCGGTGTATCTCATTTACCGGCGGGACGTGGAGGAACTGTTTGTTCACGACCCGAGACGAGAGCCGAGGCACCGGCCAGTGCCGTCTGGCGGCGAAGACAGCGAACTTGACGGGCGGATGGAACCGGAACTCGCGCCCCAGGGGTTCGAGCCGCGTCGACCGACGGGCATGACCGGCACGATGACTCACTTCGTACGACTGTACCGCGGCCAGGGCAACGCAGGACGCAGCCTGGCCATTGGAGTGTGTCTGCTCGTAGCCGGTGTGGCGTTCTGGATCTACTTGAAGTCGCACCGCGGAACTCTTGAAGTTGTGGCCGATATGTCCGCTGGCATGTCGACGGACGACCGACCGACCCCTGCCGTGCCGCCGGCATACATTTCGTTCGACGCCATCCGCACGATTCCTGCGGAACACGCCCGAGTTGCCGCACTGGGCATCCTTCCGGACGGTCGATCGGCTCTGGCAGTCAGTCGCAACGAATCCGTCCGGATCATGGACCTGCAGACCGGAGAAACGATCCGGCAACTGCGAGCTCCGCAGCAGCGACCGGTCCCGGTCCAGAAAATCAGCACGAACGTGCCGTTGCCCGATCGGACCCGGCCTCCGGAAGTCGCTATCGCCGTTTCGGCCGACGGAAAATTGGGGGCCTTCGCGGGCGGTTACAATGGCGACCTGCGTATCTGGAATCTGGAGATCGGCAAGCAGGTGGCAGCGTGGCAACTGCCCGGATCTCCTGGCCCGAATCATCCGGGAATCGCCGCGCTGCAGTTTTCGCCTGACGGGACCGAGCTGCTGACGACCTCCGGGCTGCGGAATGCACTGGGCAGTAGAGCGCCCGTCGCTCAGATCGATGCGGTCTGGAACATTTCCGATGCAGAGGCCCGGCTGGAATTGCCGGTCTGCGCAGCTGGCGCGTGGTCTCCCCACGGCTCAACGTTAATCCTGGCAAAAACCAACAAGCAGGGCAGTGAGCTGCTGGTGGGCTCTGATGAATTGCGTCCGCTGAATTCGGCGAGTGCTCCGGAGCAGCGTCATGTCACGGCTCTGCAGTGGCTGCCCGACAACCGACTCGTTGCCGTGGCGTTCGCCCGGAATCTGCTCTCCCAACGGACGAGCGGACCTCAACCGGAAGTCGTCGTCGTGGACACGGAGACGGGGCTGACGATGAGGTCGCTGGCGACCGGCAACTGCCCGGTCAGTCAATTGCTGCTGTTGCCGGACGGCTTTCACCTGATGGTCTGCTCCGAAGACGGCCCGGTCACGGTGTGGAATCTGACGACCGGCCAGGAGGATGGACCATTTCACTTTGTGCGACGCGACGCGGACGTTTACATCGCAACGCCGTCGGCGAACGGTCAGGTGCCGATTGCGAACAGGTCGACGTCGGCCCGTCTGATCGCTGCCAGCCAGTGGACACTTTCTGCGCAGACCGGTTCCTGGCGAAACGATGGCGGTGTGGTCATGTTCGACCTGCCGCTGAGCTGGCAGCAGCGCCGCGAGCCACAAGTCATTCACGAGCTGAAATCCCACACGGCCGGCATTCAGTTCCTCAGTTTCGCTCCGGGCGGCCGCCTTGTCTCCGCGGCCCGGGACGGCCAGATCCTGCTGTGGGACCTGGAATCAGAGTCCGTCGTGCAAAACATCACGCCGCATGACGGCAAATGGTCTCCGGACATGTGTGTCAGTCTTGATGGTCAGTACGCGACCGCATTCGGAGGCGGCAGACAGCGCAACATCCGGTTTCATGACATGGCGAACCGCGGTGCTCACGGCGTGGTGACGCAGATTCGTCCGGGCCCTCCGGAGATTCTCTACTCGGCTGCAACCGGCGAATTTCTTGTGCCCAATAACCGGTCGATCGATCTCTGGATGCGCCGAACCATGACGCAGAATCGGGTCATTGTGCGTGACTCACTGGAACACATTGGCGTCTCGGGAGACGGAAACATCCTTCTGGCGAGTCTGGCTCGAGGACAACTGTCGCGTGTGTCTGTCCCGGAGCGCCAGGTCCGACCGATCTCGCAGCGCTCAGCCGCCATCGAATCCATTGCGATGAACTTCAATGGTTCGCGAGCGATCACGCGAATCTCCGGTTCCGGGGACGCCGTTCAAGTCTGGGATGTCAATCGAGGCCAGTTGCTGGGCAGCCTGGCCGCCGCATCCGATGTCACGGACCTCGCCTTTGCCGAGCGGGACCGGCTGATCGTGACAGGCAGCGCTGACCATTTACGTTACTGGGATGCATCGACCATGCAGTCGTACGCACGAGTTGCCTGCAACGCGACCGTCCTGGCCGCGAGCAGAGACGGCACTCTGATCGCAACCGGCGGCAGTGAGATCGAAGACAACAACTGCGTAATCCGGGTCTGGCAACTAACGAAACCGGCGAGTGATCCAGGTCCCAGTGAGTGACAGACTGCCGGACCGCGACAGCCGCGGAGAAACGATGGATAACCTCGATTGCGCACGCTGTAGGCCGGACCGACGTCGCACGACTGCCGGAACAGCGCCAACCCGTCTGAAGGTGATTGACAGTGTGTTCGCTAACATATCGTCTTGCCTGCGACGGAAGTTCCGGCGCAAGAACGGGTTGGCTCGGTCCGGCCTACATCACTGACGCAGCCACGCCCTTCCTGACGTCAGGGACGTGCCACCCGCCGGCGAAATCGATTTCTTCGACAATCCGGCGTCTGGTACTATGGGCGCATGATTCCAAAACTCACCGAAAAACTGTCGGCTGCCGTGGCCTCAAACGACAATGGTTCGTTGGAAGTCGTGAACCCTCACGACAACCGGACCTACTTCATTGTCGAGGGGAGCGTGCATCAACAGGCGATGGATGCCCTGCGAC
>Ga0115002_10003486_pt1 | contig 19593 bp, 15 predicted proteins | sample ArcticOcean_MG_C_8_FD_89576 | JGI IMG/M metagenome (GOLD analysis project Ga0115002, IMG submission 89576) | Marine microbial communities from western Arctic Ocean - ArcticOcean_MG_CB11_86 | ecosystem: Environmental > Aquatic > Marine > Oceanic | place: Arctic Ocean: Canada Basin | collected... | reverse complement strand
CTGGCCGATCTTCTGGACGCTTTGGTGGCGCGACAAGTTGGCGTATGCAGTCGAAGAAAAAGTCGACTTGGCCGTCGCCACGACCGCGGCCGTTCCACCGCCCACGTTACTTCAACTCTTCCTCTTTTTTCTCAAGGTGGGCTCGATTCTATACGGTTCTGGCTACGTGCTGATCGCCTATTTGCAGGAGGACGTGGTCGAGCGGTTTGGTTGGTTGACGAACGAACAGTTGGTCGACGCCGTAGCGGTTGGACAATTGACTCCCGGTCCGATCTTATCGACTTCGGCATTTGTCGGGTACGTCGTGGCTGGCAGCGGTGGCGATATTTTCAACGGAGTTGCTGGAGCTGTGTTGGCGGCGATAGGGATTTTTCTGCCGTCCTTTATTTTGGTTGCGGTGACGGCACCGTTCCTTCAAAAATTGCGAAAGAGTAAGATCGCCGCGAGATTTCTCGATGGAGTAAACGCCGGTTCGCTTGGCCTTATGGCAGCAGCTGCTACTCAACTAGCCGAGCCAATTCTCTGGATGCCCAACGATATTCCTCTGCAACTAATTGCCGCGACGTTGTTCGCGTTTTCAATTTGGTTACAGCTGAAGTACAAACTCAACCCGTTGTGGTTGGACGTCGGAGCAATACTGCTGGGTGTACCGCTGCAGTTCTTCGTCGGTTAAGTCGCAGAGATTTTAGGATGTTAAGGCCGTTACTCTGAACTTCATATACTCTGAACTTCATATACTCTGAACTTCATATACTCTGACCTTCGCACCAACTCGAAATAGATTTCGTATGAGCAACGATCAATTCGTACATCAGCGGCACAAGCCGACGTCGGAAGGTGGGGCGCGGGAATTGATTTTGGCCTGCCCGCCACTGCGCAGCAACATCAACGTGGCGCGTATCGTAAGGGCTGCAACTTGTAGCGGCGTGCAAAGAATGATTGTGTCTGGAAATCCGAAGATCGATCCAAAAGTTGCCCGCGATGGATTGGAGCATATCGAGATCGAGAATCGTCGTTCTTTGTCGCCAGTCTTGAAGCAATTTCGAGCCGATGGGGTTCCTATCGTTGGATTGGAACAAGCCACAAACTCTACGCTACTGACGGAATTTAGTTTTCCGAAACGTTGCGTGCTGCTGCTGGGCCACGAACGATTGGGGATTAGCGAAGAACTACTGGCTCTGGTCGACCACGTGGTAGAGATTCCCGTTTTTGGTCTGCCTTTCAGTTTCAATGTTGCCACTGCAACTTCGATGGCACTATACGAATACTGCCGCCAACACGGCTAGAATTGCGGTATGGCCGTTGGAATTGCGTAGCTACGACTGGGTGGAAGCAGGAAAATGCGGCGAATTTTGGGATCTTGTCGAGGATCTAGAAAGTTGGCTGGGATTAAGCTCATCGTCTGGTTGACCATTACCTGCTTAGAGCCGTAGACTGGTCAGTTTGGGCAGTGCCCAAGATAGTCCGGTGGAGCCTTGATTTGCCGTGTTGGTGAATTGTTTGTTGGTGAAATTGTTTGGGCCGGATAGCTGCATTGTTGGAAAACAGCACGAGGAGATCGATAGGTGGCTGGTACTTGCGTAATCGGTTTGCAGTGGGGTGATGAAGCCAAAGGAAAGCTCGTCGACCTACTGACTAATCGCTTTGACGTCGTCGTTCGTTATCAAGGTGGCTCGAATGCCGGGCACACTGTCGTTCATGGCGACGAAACGTACAAACTTCACCTGATCCCCAGTGGCATTCTCAATAGCGACGTGGCCAACGTTATCGCTTCTGGTGTCGTCTTGAATCCTCCCACGATCTTGGAAGAGATTCGTGGCTTAGTGGAACGCGGCGTTCAAATCGAAAATAATCTCCAGATCAGCGACCGAGTGCACGTTGTTTTCCCTTGGCATATCGCCGAAGATCGACTGATGAACGATCTGCCGGTAAGCGGTGAGAGTATCGGCACGACATTGCGAGGTATTGGACCTTGTTATCGCGACAAAGTCGGCCGCTCTTTCGCAGTTCGATTGGGCGACATGTATCGAGATAGTTTTCGCGATCGCGTGAACAATATCGTCGCCGCCAAGCAGACATTCCTCTCGGGACTGAACAAAGGTGTTCCCGTCGAATTGGACGCCGATGCGATATTCGAAGAGTTCTCTGGTTACGCCAAACAGCTCGAGCCATACGTTCGAGACACGACGGCCTTCTTGCTAGACGAAGTCGAAGCGGACAAGAAGATTCTCTTTGAAGGCGCTCAAGGTGCTTTGTTAGATATCGACCACGGTACTTTCCCGTTTGTGACCAGTAGCAACAGTTCCGGAGTTGGCGTTTCCGCCGGCTCGGGCATTCCCGGTCGTTGGATTAACAAAGTTATCGGAGTCGCCAAAGCGTATACGACGCGAGTTGGTGGCGGTCCGTTTCCGACCGAGCAAGACAATGAAGTTGGCCAGGAAATCCGCGATCTCGGCAATGAATATGGCACGACGACCGGACGGCCTCGTCGTTGCGGTTGGTTTGACGCAGTCGCAGTGCGATACACCGCTCGGCTCAGTGGAGTCGATTGTATTTCGCTGATGATGATGGACGTATTGAGCCAGTTGGACGAAATCAAAATCTGTACCGCTTATGAATTGGACGGCCAGGAGATCAATCATTTCCCCAGTCACGTCGACGATTTGCGACGAGTGAAGCCGATCTATGAGACTTGGGAGGGATGGAATCAAGACGTCACCGGAGCGCGTGATTTTGACGAATTGCCCGCAGGTGCTGTAAAATATCTTCGCCGAATTGGCGAGCTCGTTGGACGTCCCGTCGAAGTTGTTTCAGTTGGACCCGATCGAGTTCAAACCATTTTCGTAGATCCCAAAGGTGCCGCAACGCTAGTTTGTGACTAGAGCTATTTTCCAGTCGTTATCCTTCCGTATTCCATCCGCCAGATACCGTGTCCGAAACTAGTGCCAAGACCGACGATCTGCTCAGCGACATCCCGCAGGATCGACGTCCGCGCCATATCGCGATTATCATGGATGGAAATGGGCGTTGGGCTCAGCGACAGGGTCTGCCGCGAATTGAAGGTCACCGACGCGGGGTCGCCAGTGTGCGGCAAACCGTCGAAGAGTCAGCTCGACTGGGTATCGAACAAGTAACCCTTTATTGCTTGTCCAGCGAAAACTGGAAGCGGCCTGCCGAGGAACTCGATTTCCTCATGCACTTGCTCGAACAGTACATGATCGAAGAGCGGCGAACGATCATGGAACAAAATATCGTTGTCTCGACGATTGGTCGCAGAGATGGCATTCCCGAAAGAGTTATTCGGGAAATGGACAAGACGATCGAGATGAGCAGTGAAAACACTGGTACCGGACTCTGCTTGGCGATCAACTATGGTGGCCGCGGGGAAATCGTCGATGCCGTGCAAACGATCATCGAAGAAGTAAAGCAAGGTCAGCTCGACACTGCCGAGGTGTCGGAGAAAACGATCACCGAACGTCTCTATACTCAAGGCATGCCCGAGTTAGATTTGATGGTTCGGACTGCTGGCGAAATGCGAATTAGCAATTTTCTGCTCTGGCAGGTGAGTTACGCGGAGCTGTGGGTCACCGAGCGGTGTTGGCCGGAGTTCCGCATCGAAGATCTGCATCAAGCCATTCGAGACTACGCTCATCGCGATCGACGATTTGGCGGACTAAATCTGTAACGGAGTCGATTTGTGCTTAGATGGCGACTAGTCTCCGCGGCAGTAATCTTGGCGATTCTCTTTTCGCTGTTGTACGCCGACTTCAATTACAACTTTGGTCATCCAGGTATTTGGTTGGCTCCGCTACTGATTCTTCTGTCGCTGATGGGAGCGGGCGAGTGTCTTGATTTGATGTCTGCTCGCGATCTCAAGCCGGTGGCTTGGTCGGTTTACACTGGAGTGTTCTTAGTCTCCGTTGCAGCTTGTGCTCCGATTGCTTGGGTGGACTATCCGATGGATTGTCCATTGGGCGAACTCGGCTGGCCTCTTGCGGCAATGGCCTTTTCGGTCGTATTGACGTTGGTCGCAGAAATGCGCCGTTATCGCGAACCGGGCGAGTCCATTTTGGGGGCGGCGTTGGGAACGTTTGTAATTGGCTACACTGGGCTGCTGGTGGGTTTCCTCGCGTTCTTACGAGTGTTTCACAGCAACGAGTGGGGCATGGTTGCCTTGATTTCCACAGTGCTGGTGACAAAGATCACCGACACGGGAGCTTACACGTTTGGCCGTTTATTCGGCCGCACGAAAATGGCGCCGGTATTGAGTCCGGGGAAGACGGTTGAAGGAGCGGTCGGGGGAATTGTGACAGCTTGTCTGACTAGTTATCTGTTCTTTCAATTTGCCGTGCCCCAGATAATCGCCGACGCTAAAGTCCCCTGGTACGCGCCGCTGATTTATGGCGTTGTCGTTGCCGTTGCCGGAATGGTTGGCGATTTAGCCGAGTCGTTATTCAAACGCGACATGGGGCGGAAGGATTCAAGTTCCTGGCTGCCAGGACTCGGCGGCATCTTAGACATCATCGATTCAATTCTAGTAGCCGGGCCAGCAGCCTTCGCCTGCTGGGTCCTGGGGTTGTTTGCCATCTAGCCGCTTCGTGTGGGCAATACCAATACGCAATACTAGCACGACGCGCAAGCGAGTGAATCTTTCGGGATACGGTATTTTACTCGCTTGCGCTTCGTGCTTGTATACTCGCTTGCGCTTCGTGCTTGTATACTCGCTTGCGCTTCTGATTTGCACATAGATTCGAGACACCACGAGACCGTGGCATGGCCATCTTGGCCGTGGTCTCGCAAGGTTGACACCGTGGCATGTCCCTCCATCAACTCGACACGAGACCTTTCAACTCTCAGCTTCTTTCCAGTTCACAAAGACATGCAGGTGAACGTCAAGCGAAGTTCCTAAACCCTCTCCGGAGCCCAGTCTGGATAGCCCCGACTCCGACTCTCCCAAAAGGGAGTGACTCGCGTTGCGAGTTGAAAAAGCACTATCGCCTTCGCCCTTGTCTCTAGCCTTTTAGCAGGGCAATCGCTTTGTGTTCGGATCCGGATGTCCAACCTTCGTCGAGCGATTTGATCAGTAGGTTCTTGAGCTTATTGTCCCGTCGAATGAGGTTTAAGATAGCGCGGTTGTTTTTGATTTTTTGGACATGCAAGACTGCCACGTCATCGACGTCGCTGTTGTGTGCCTTGTAGAGCCGTTCGGAAATCGCGGTGATGCGGGGAATGTTCGTGCCCATGTTGGCAAGAGCCTCGGCCAAGCCCGCTTCGTCCATGCTGGCTGTCATACCAAAACTGCCCCAACGGAATCGATTGACGACGAAGGTGGCATCATCTTTTACATAGCAGTGAAAGCCGTGACTGATGACGTCGAATTTCTCCGCGACGCTGGGGACTCCAACTTTTGAAATTGAGAACGATGAGTCGAATCCCGCAAGCCAGTTGACGGGATCAAAGGTGAACCCGTGCCGGTGGTGAGTAAAGCCCTCTGGCCAATTTACGGTGGGCGAGCCGAAGGAATGGACCGTGAATCTCTTGAGTCCCTGCTCGCCTTCCAAGATGGAGATGGCGGTGAGAGCGTTGGAGAGAATGAGGTTGCCTTGGCTGTGGGCGAAGATGTGAAGGTTGCCTTTGGTCGCGCGAATTTCAGTAAAGGCGGCGACTGCTGCCTTGTTGCGCGAGAGCGCACCTTTGATTGCGTTCTCGGCCTCACCCGCGTTACCAAATGTTTGCAGGTATGTCGTTCTGACTTTGTTCCAACTCTTGTCGAGCCCATTGCCATCGAATTGCCACTTGTCACCTAAGCACTGCACAAGTCCTTCCAAGTCCCCGCCGATTCGTTGAAAACTCCGACCACTTTACACATCTGCAGCTTGGACAATGCAACGGCCGACTTCTTATGGTCCCCAGCAGAATTCTTCATGCCATTGATGAAAATCACACTTCGCTGCCGGTTCCAATACGGAGTCTTTCTGGATTCCTGGTTTTCGTAGGTGTTGACATCGCCATCGCCACTGGGTTGTGGATTGACCGACATAATAGACTCCTGCCTTGTTGGGGAATTTTCCGTAACCCACTGTGCTTTATGTCTCCACGAATGGGAGACAATATGACTGGCACACTTCGACTGCCGCTAAACTCTCATTAACTTAACGTTATTGTCTGTCACTTGGCCATCAGGTCAAGTCTATGGACAACCAGTCTTGATTTTCCGCAATGATTTCGTCGACGACTTCAGTGCGAATCCGATTTGTTCGTAGCTGTAGTTCGTCGCGATTGGCGTCAATCATTATCATGGGCTGCCACAGTTGAATTTCCGATTCAGCGACCACCTGCCGTGCGTTCGCGGCAGTTCGTTGTAAATTTTGACGTTGGAGAAGATTAGGCGTTGCGAAATTCTCGACTGGTGCCACTGCCAAAGGCGTTGCTACAGTTTCTGCGAATCCAGTCTCAAAAGTCACGCCTTTTCCGAAGTTGCTTGCGAAATGGGTGAAATCGAACACCGATACTCCAAGATCGCCATTGAGATCCGCGTATTCGGGAGCGGTGGGCGCTCCGGATCCGAACCAATAACTGAACGTCGTAAAGTCGAAGACCGAAACTCCTTCGTCGCCGCTCCACTCCGCAATCAACTTATAGAAGTGGTTTACGGCGTTTCCTGCTTCGCTGAAAGAGCCGCCCGCGAAGCCGTCGTCATCGCCGTCCAGCGGATTGCCTGCTAAATCGGTAGCCGTCGACAGGACTTCCAATTGGAATACGCCTTCGGGCAACTCGTCCGCATCAAACGCGATGGTCAAAACACTGTTAACCAACGTTAGTTGGTCGTCGGTAATCGAAATGACTTGATCGTCGTCAGCCGGTGCATTAAGTCCGAGGTTGGTGAGCACTAAGTCGCCGGCGTCGACATCCATTGGTTCGCTAAAGGTCAGTCGCAAGCTGCGAATGTCACTGCGTTGTTCTTGCCAGCTCGTCGGCTGCGGCCCCTTGGGAAGGTCGACTGGATCGGTTTCCACTGTGTTGATTTCGAACAAGGTAACCGTCGGAGCACTGGCGCCTCTTTCCACCGCGCCGATGTCAGTTTCGGTTCCATTGACTCCGTCGCCATCCAGAGGGCGAGTGACACCGCGCTGGTCGGTCGGACGACTAAGGAACTTGATTTCTCCGAATCCAACTCGGTCGCCACCTTGGCTGCCGTCTCCTTCAAAAAAGTTCTCGGTCACGGTCACTCGAATCGTATCGGCGAGGAATGTGCCGCCGAGCGATAGAGTCTCCTGCCCCGCGCCGGTTTGCGTAACACGTGTCAGAGTTGGACCAGCGGTAAACGCTCCGCCATCCACTGAAAACTCGAGTTGAAATTCTTTGGCTTCGTTGTCATTTCCAGGAGAGTATCCCCACACGACGAGATCGGTGAGTGGAGAGGCGGTGCCTAGGTCGATGGTAAAGACTGGAGTTGGAGCTCCAACGACGGCGAAATAGTCGGAAGGAAAACCGCCTGGCGCGTCACTAACCCATGCGGTCGCTGCGTTGACCGTGTGTTGTGCCGCCGCATAGAAGTCGAACGTCGGCGCCACTGCAAAACCGCTGTTGCCGATCAACTGGGTGGCTGGATAAAACTCAGTGCCAGCATCGAGGGTTAAGGCCGACGGGGACACGAGAGCTGGTCGCCCCATATCGATCGCTGGACTACCCGGAATCAGCGAGTGAGTGAGCGTCGGCCCGCCATTGTCGCCCAAAGGGCCAAGCATCGGATCGATCGGCGATGCCGTCGTGCCAACCTGGTCGCTGGCGATGGCTGTGAATCCGAAGCCAGAATCGTCGCCGATGATGTTATGACCGAGTGAAGTGACAGTTGCGTTGAGTCTCGATGCGCCATCGGGATCCGTGACGGCAGTGTTTCCAGCTAGTATTGTATTGCCGATTGAAATACTTGACGTGAATGAATTTGCCACACCACCGCCCCAATCGGTGGCCTCATTGTCGGTGATCGTGGAGTCCAGAATGATGAAGTTGGAATTATCGGTGAGGATGCCACCTGCCGCCTCGGCAACGTTGCCAGAAAAGGTCGAGTTGTTGATAGTCGCGTCTGAACTCGCAGCGGAAATTCCACCTCCAAATCTGGCGTTGTTATTGGAAAACGTCGATGAGTCGACGGTAAACACAGTGGCACTTTGGATGTAGATTCCGCCTCCATTGCTTGTCGAGTCATTGTTGTGGATCGAGCTGGTAGAAATTTGGGCGCTGTCAACCACCGAATAGATCCCGCCGCCCAAGCCGTCGCCCGACTTGTTGTTTTGAACGACCGAGTTGTCCAACGTCAGAGTGTTTCCATTACTAAAGATCCCGCCGCCCCCGCCGCCCCTGCCATCGCTCAAGTCGCCGTCGCCGCCTTCACCAGTCTGGTTGTTCTGAATGAGCGAATGGTCGAGCGACAGTGTCGCTCCTCTACTATAGATCCCACCGCCATTCCCGCCAAAGCCGCCATCGGTGATGTGGCCGCCATTGCCGCCACGGCCTGTCTGGTTGTTTTGCAGTACGGCCCCGTCCAGCGTCAGCGTTCCTGTGCTATAGATCCCGCCGCCATTGCCGCCATCGCCGTGATGTTTGCCACCGGAGCAGCTCAGGTACACGATCATGGTGTTGTCGAGCATCGTGCCGTCGCCTTCCTTGATCGCCTCAAACTTCCGAGCCATATTGTGGATGAGGGTGAGATGGTAAGCGTCGATCTTCTTTCGCATTTGGGGGGAGGTGAATCCGTTGGACGTTCCACCGTGCCCGATGGCGTGCAGTCCCATGCCGCCGATGCCCAGGTCTTGGTACATCGAGCCCAAGGTATCGAGCCGGTAGCTAACGACGTTGGTCAAGCCAGCGATGAGTGCAGCGGCGCCCAAATCAAGCTGCGATTCCATCCGCGGCATGTGCTGCATCTTCGTGTACTTGTCCGCATCGTAGTCGGGCATGAACGTCTTGATCTTGTTCTTCAGCAAGGCCTTGCGTTGCTCGCGGACTTTGAGTGACTCGAAGGTACGGATATAGCCGTCATCGGGGACGGAGGCTTGTCCGCGTACAACGCCGTTGGTGGCAAAGCCGAACATGGGATATGGGCCCGTGGAATGGTGCATGCCAAGCAAGGCATCGACCGAAGGGCCCAGTTGGTGCGAGCTCTGAGTTGCGGCCCGAGAGCGTGCCGAACCCCGAGGTGTGATTCCCTTTTAAGTTATTGCCGGACAATCCCTGCACGATCGTCACTCGGTTCTTCATGGCCTCGAAAGGTTTGAAGATCTCCGGAAGTCCGTGGTCTTGAAGAGAGACGTCGACTAGCTTGTCGCGTTGACTCTCGTGAGCGGGCATGCCTGTGGGCATCAGGTTGTTGCCATCGATACCGCTCGATTTGACGATGAACACAAATCGTTTGGGCATTTCAGTCCGCGATTCGGCAGCCAAGGATTGCATAATGGGCGCGAGCAGCGCCGCACCCGAACCGAGGGAAAGGCCTCGCAGAATGTCTCTTCTGAGAAAATGCATATCTGACTCCGGTGAGTGCCTATTTGCGATAGAGAAATGAATCGGACGAGAGCAATGAACCACGACAGCCTTGAAACTGCCGCCGCTCTCGACGTACGCGCGGTCGGCTTCGATCAGCGTTTTTGAATCGCTAAGCATCTCGTTGCGTCCCATGAAATATCGAAAAGCGTGACGGATAATGGATTGGCGAACGCGGGGCGACTTCGCCAAGATGCGACACATCTCAGTGGCATCGGCGAATTCCCCCCTCTCAGCCCAGGGATGCCGATGTCATCGAAGGAACCTCGCGCGTTGACCGGACGACGTGTTAGGTGTTCGCTTTTTACCAACGCATCGTGATCGACCATTCGAAACGCGGAGCGGGTTTTGGCATCTTGCTCGAATTCGTGAAAAGTTCGCAGGCGTGTAAATAAGTTCTTGTCTTTGTCGAAGAAGTCGGCGTCGATCCAACGGCCATAGTGATTGTAAATCTCGAAGGACTCGCCCAGCGGATTGATTCTGTGGTGGCATTTCCAGCATTCCTCGTTACGCAGCAACCCCATCCGCTGCCGTAGTGTTTTGGAGTGATCCTCGGGAATTTGGGCATCGACATCGGGCGGGACGTCGGCAATGTATCCGGCCAACAGTTTTTCATAGACCCAGATGCCTCGTCGGACGGGATCGTTTTCGGCGTTGAACGAATGGGCGACCAGCCAGGCGGGGTGCGTGAGAATCCCGGCTCGTTGATGCTTTGGCATGACCAATGGCTGATCTGGTTGCCAGTCTTTCAGAGTCATGTTGTACATGGTGACAGCGTGGCTGCGTTTGTTATCGGGGCGTCTAACGGCCGTGACTGGCGCCTTCGACAAAGCGGCTAGTGTTTTCTTCGTTGCGGCGAGTTTTCCGCGAGCAGAGTTTTCGGCGCCGGCGATCACTTGCGCCATCAACTTCGGGTTGTTGCGATACTTCGGCTTCTTCATTTGGCCGTTGATCACGTTTTTCTTTTCGCGGGCGAGATCGAATTCGTCGATGAACTTTTCGAGTCGAGCCAGCTCGTCTTTGCGTTGCTGCTTTTGCCGTTCCATTTCGGGGCCGTTCGAAGCTACTCCGCTATGCTTGACTACCATCTCGCTAGTCGAGAGCATGCGTTCGAAGACATTTGCGTCGTCGCGAAGAATGACTTTCACGAGGGCGTTGGCCTCCGTGGTCATCGCACGTGGGTCGACATAGACGTTGTGCAGGTTGGCCTCGTGGGCGTCTTTGAAGACCTCGCCGCAGCGATCGCACCCGTAGAATTCATGAAAGAAACGCAACAGCCGCGGGACTGGGTTGGCTCGTCCCGCCGGGTAAACTTCATGCTACAGGATGTCCTCGACGACTCGCGCCACGTCCTCGCGGGTCGTCAATTCGTTTTTCGCGAGCGCTTGGCCGATGAGCCCGGACGAAGCTGTTCCCGGTTTGACGCCGGTAAACGGACCGGAATCGAACAACGCGTAAGAGAGAGAAAAGGCCAGCTCTTCGGGCGACAACATGCGGCGGCCATGCTCGTCTTCCGGTCCCATTCCCCATTCCTGACGATAGATCGCCTCGGGGGAAAGGTAGACTGCGATCAATGCACCTTTAAGACTCTCGCGGGGGTCCTTCGTTTCGGCTAGGTTTGTTTTAAGCAGGCCGACATACTTTTGCAGTTCGGCATTTGTCGGCGCTCGAGAGGCGAATCGTTGAAACGTCGATTTCAGTGGTGCGGCCAACTGGTCGTCGGTCAACTCGGTTCCGTCCGTACCTTTTAGAAACGGATCGAAAACGTGGCCGCGACGCGGTTTGCTGGGTGGCTTCGCTTTCGGCGGTTTGACTCTCGGTTGCTCTTTCGGCGATTTGGTTTGCTGGCCGCCTGGATTGAGCAGCTGCTCGGCCTCGTTGAGGACCTTGCGTTTGAACGCCTCGTCTTCTTTTTGCCGAGCTTCCTGAGCTTTGCGATCGCGCTGGTCACCGCCGGTCAATTGGTCAAACGTCAGATCGATCTCCGCGTTCGCATTCAGCACAATGGTTTCGACCACGCTGGCTCCGACAAAGCTCGTGCGAGCGTAGTCGCGGACGCCCGTCTTTGGAGTTGAGTAGGTGTATGGGTTTTGTGTCTTCGCTTTTCCGACACCGCCGACGCTACCGTTGAAGATATAGGGACTGCGCCGCCAAATTCGGGTCGGCGTATACGGCAATGACTCGATCGTCCCGTTGAACAATAGTTCGTGGTCGACCAAGTTGCCGTAGGCTGGCAGCATGATTTTCTGTCGGTATGCTTCGGCATGTCCCGATGCCAGGACCGTCTTCTCAATCCAGTACATTACCCGCGCCCGCTCGGAAGAATCCGGCCGCTCTTCTTTCAGCGGCGGCATTAGCCCCGCCTGAAGTTGAGCCAAAGCCTTTAGCCAACCATCTGTTTGTGCGGCAGTTTTGAGATCGACCGACAGCGCGGTCAAGTCGACTCCAGCTTCGCCTTCGTCATCGTCATCGCTATGACAGTCGTAGCAGTGCTTTGTTAAGAACGGTTTGACTACTGCGTTGAATCCCTCGGCGCCGTCCGAGACAATCGCATCCGCGACGACCGGATCCGCTGCAAACGCGGGCGATGCGAGACTTACTACGAACAGCAAGGCGTAGACAAATCGGTTCATGAGAATTACTCGCTCCTGAAAATCTTTCCCATTGCCGACGCGTAGACCAAGCGTTGGCTCAAACCAGAACTATACGGTTCGCCGTTTTTATCAAATTCTACGGGAGAATGTGAGGGTATTCTGATAACCATCATAGACTAGATGAGTATACACTTTACTCGCTAATTGCGACATTTCGCGAGTACAGGGGTGTTTTCGAGCGCCGCGAAAGAAAACCGTTTCGCTCGTCCTTTAGAACTTAACTCTTAATTTGTTGGGTCTTTTATCGGGTCTTTTATCGTGGTTAAATTTGGGCGACAATTGTAGATCGTGATAAGACAGAAACTCACTGGAGACACTCACCATGAAATTACAGACAACGAAACAATTCCTTAGCTTGTTGGCGGTGATTGCATTTATGTGCTCAGCTGTGTTGGCAGCGGACAAAAATGCGACGCAGAGGCGGGCCGGTTACGACAAAACGAAAGACGTGGGCGCCGCGGCACCAAAAAGTGCCGACGTGCCATTTGACGGCACGCAGAAATCCATCAATGAAAATTTTGTAATGTGGCCGAAGGCGGACATGGCCATTACGTGGTCATTGGTCGACAGTCCTGCGGGCGGCGGCAAAGTTCTTATGACGAACGGTGGGAAGAGCTGGGGCTCACACGACTTGGTCACCAAGAAGAAGTACACCGACTTCGAAGGCCACGTTGAATTCGTAATGATGGGCAACCGTGGCGACGACAAGGTCGAGGGTTACGCCAATAGCGGCGTGTATCTACAAAATCGCTACGAACTCCAGATCGAATCTCCCAAAGGCCAGAACGTAAAGGATCCGTACAATTGGAAAATCGGCGCGCACGGTATCGGCGCGTTCTGTATGGAGCGAGTGCCGGACGTAAACGCCTGGCGGCCCAACGGCGAATGGCATTCTTTCCATTTCGTCTTCAAAGCTGCGAAATGGGACGGCGACAAGTTCGTCGAGCCAGCGCATGCGACCGTTTGGTGGAACGGCTTGAAGATTCACGACAATGTGCCGATCAAACATGCCAACGGCGGAGTCAAAATTGGCCCCAGCGCCGAAGGGCTCAAATTGCAAGAGCACGGCCAAGACGTGCGCTATCGCAATGTCTGGATCGTTGACCAAAGCTCGAAGAAGAAAAAATAAAGAACAACGGAAGACTGTGACAACTGAAGACTACAGCACGACCGGCGGCATTTGGCCGCCGGTTTTCTTTCTTGAGTGGAACTAGAGTATTCACTTGGATGGCTCGCCGCGACACCGTTTGCATTCCAACGAGACGGTCATCTTTTGAAGACCGCCAGTCATTGAAGATATTGCCCTCACCCCAACCCTCTCCCAGAATTCAGTCTGCTCGATCCCCCGTGTTTCTACTGGGAGAGGGGGCAAGGATCGCGTCCGCGATTGGAGTCCAACGACATTGGTCGTTGTGGCTAATAAGCATTCTCGCACGAATAACACGACAACTGTGGTTTGGTCCAAACATACTGAGTAAGATATATGGTCCCGAAACGCATTGTTCTGAGGCCACTTAATCGAACAATCTCGCGACTAAACAGCTATGATACAAATGCAGTAACAGGCCGCATGCTGGGCCTATAACTGCTGGATATGAACAGAATAGAAAAAGGACATTACAATGAACGTACGACATTGGTTAATTGCAGTAGCAGGATTATTCATCTTCTCCACGTATCTGACAGCGGCCGATCGCGTTGTCTACGAAGGAGACGAGGGCCCGGGAAAGGGCAAACACATTTTGTTCATCGCCTCCGACCATGAATACCGCGGGGAGGAAACGTGTCCAGCTATCGCTCGCATCATGGCGAAACGCTATGGCTTCAAGTGCACGGTACTCTTCGGCCAGACAGACGAAGGGCTCATCAAGCCGGGCTCAAGCACGATTCCCGGGATCGAAGAAATCGATGACGCGGACATGCTGTTTCTGTTCCTGCGTTTTGTCCATCCAGAAGATGCGTGGATGGAGAAGTTCGAGGGGTATTTGAAAAAAGGCGGGCCGGTAATCGGGCTCCGCACCACAACTCATGCTTTCAACGGCCTGAAGGGCAAGTACGATTATCACAACTTCAATTGCGGCGATAAAGATTTTATCGGCGGTTTTGGTCGTCAGGTCCTCGGCGAAACATGGAACCCGGGACTCGGTGCCGGACACTACGGCAGCAATCACAGATACGCTACCGCGATGCACGGTGTGCCGAAGCAAAAAGACCACCCGGTTATGCGTGGCGTCAAAGACATGCACGCCATGGCCGGTGCCTACTCGGCCAGACCGATGCCGAACTCCACGATCCTCGCCACCAACCGCGTTCTGGAATCCATGAAAGTGGGTGCAAAGCCGATTGAAGGCAAAGAGCCGCAGCCGGCTGCTTGGGTTCGCAACTACAAATTCAAGGGCGGCAAAGAAGGTCGAGCGTTCTGCAGCACTCAAGGCGCCTCCGAGGATATCCTCAGCGAAGGCGTTCGCCGCTTGATCGTCAACGCCACACTCTGGTGCATGGGCATGGAAGACGATATCGCAGCGGACGCAGATGTGTCGTTCGTCGGTCCGTACAATCCCACAACTTTCAGCTTCAAACCGTCGATCCAAGATGCCAAGCCGGGCGACATTGAAGGATGGGATACGCCAATCCTGAAGCCGAAGAAATAGTGTAACTAACGGGTTGGATAGATTCGGGCCAGGACTACATTTACGTTAATTAAACCAACGTCCAATTAACCCGAATCGCACTATCACTAATATTCGCAGCAATGCTGCTCGCGCCGTTAACTTCACTGCGCGGGCAGCAATCGCGCGTGGTGCGGTGAATCAATCGAAAACACGTTCCCGGCAGGCTTCAGCGCTGTTCCGATCGCTGCAATGGAGAAGTAATCGCTCTTTTTGCTCGATACGCTAAATGTATCGTCGTCGGCAACTTGAATTCGGTCCACACTTGGTAAGCCGCTATCGTGCAGGTCGACGCTTTCTTCACTGATGAAATTCCAAGCTTGAACATTGCCAGATCGGTATCCCGTCAGTAAGTAGTCGTTGGTGAAATTTACAGACTCAACGATGCCGTTGCTGCGAATTGTGGCTACCGGACTTTGGTCGTTTTGGTTGCCGGTAAGCTGGCCCACTCGCCAGACGAGCAGTTGGTTATGGTCATCGACGGAGGTAAAGTATCTTGAGTCGCGTGAGAATTCGACGAATTTCAGTGGTCGGGTGTGCGGTATTCGCGCGAGCTCTTCTTGTGTCGCAGCATCCCAAATCACGATGTCACCTTTTGCCATTGCGCCTCTGCAGCCTGTCGCTAGATACTTCCCGTCGGGAGAGTATTTGAGAGAGTTGACCCAAACTTGCGAGGTGGGTAATGAATCGACGGTGTCGTGATCCAAGTTCCAGGTGTGGACAACTGTTGGCACGCCTTTCAATTCAAAGCCCAGCAAGTTGATTGCTTCGGGGGCGACACTAATTTTCGTTCCGTCTGACTTAACGGCGATACTGCCAGATAACTGATTTCCCTCGGGCGATGTGCGTTGTAAACGACCTGTGGTTGGATCCCAAAGTCGCAATCGTCCATCTGTTCCGGAGGTCACTACGAAAGAACCGTCGGAAGCATACTCGATTTGCGATATCCCCATACCTGTAATGTCCGCCGTTGCGAAACATCGTCTATCTTGTTCCCGCAAAAATCTCCAAGTGAAATCTCTCAATCGTCGCGGGCAATGCCTCAAGTCGTAGAAAGCTTGCTGATTTGGAAAATGTCCGCGGTTCCAAGAATTTTGTTGGTCCGCGAGATCTTGCAAAGAGTTGGCGTAAACAAAGCGTTCTAATTCATCCGCGCGAGACTCAGCGACAGAAGTTTGCCGCCGTAAAGAGTCCTGAGTAGTTTTCAACGAATCGTTGGTTTTGGTGAGTTCGGTATTGGCTTCGCGAACTCGTTGATTTGAAATTATCATGACGCTGAATGTGACTGCCATCAGCATCGCGACAGCTAACCACATGGCTGCCCATCCTGGGTGCCGGCGGCTCCAGCGTCCTAAATGGGCCAGCGGACCCAGCGGTCGGGCGTGGATGGGATCACCTCGGACAAGTCGTTGCAAGTCTTCAGCCAGCAGTTCAGCAGAGTAGTATCGTTGAGGTGGTTCCTTCTCTAAGCACTTTAGAATAATGGTTTCTAGGTCGCGACTGATACTCGGGTTCAACCGCCGCGGGCTGACAGGATCCTGATCGCGAATCAACAAAAGCGTTTCGGCATCCGTCGCCGCTTGAAATGGTGGGCGGCCTGTTACCGATTCGTACAATGTCGCGCCGATTCCGTAGATGTCGCCTCTTTTGGTGAAAGGTTGCCCGAGGATTTCTTCCGGAGGCATATACGGCGCCGTTCCCATGAGTTGACCAGTGCGAGTCAAGTCGTCCTTACCACCGGTCTCGTCCTCGGTCGTTGTATTCCGAAGGCATTTGGCTAAACCAAAATCGACGATATGTGGATCATCTCCCGCGGTTATCAATACGTTGGATGGTTTGAGGTCTCGATGTAAGATGTGGTTAGAGTGGGCGTGTGCCACAGCGGACGCCAGCTTGACTCCGAATTGGGCGCCCGTTGATCGTTCCATGGGGACTTTCGCACCATGCTCGATAAATTTTGCCCAGAGATATGCTGCATTACCAAGTAATGGACGCCGTCGCATACACCAAAGTCGTAGGCTGAGACAATGTAAGGGTGTGATAGTTTCGCGATCGCTTCTGCCTCGATGCCAAACCGATCTTGTTGATGTTGATCTGCCAACAGCCCGGAGCGAATCGTCTTGATCGCGACTGTCCGCTGAAGACTAAGCTGACGGGCCTCGTAAACGACGCCCATTCCTCCTCGGCCAATTTCCCGAATAAGCTCGTAGTCACCGAGGCGACGTGCGAATCTGATTCAGACAATTCCAATGGCATCGGCACTTCGCCCGCAGCTCCGGCCTTCTTCGTTGTATCCATCGTCGCACGGTTGCTCGTCTCGATCGGCACGAGTGTTGGAGCCTCGTGAATCTCTGAATTAGAAGGCGCGCGGTAGTCGTCTGCCAGCCGTTGCTTAATTTCAGCTTCTAGTTGGGGGAAGCGATCGACATAATCAATCAGCCGAGTGGATATTGCAGAGGTGAAAACTCCAGGCGGTGTAGGTCCGTGACGCGACTTCAATTGAGCCGTCGTTTCAAGTAAATCCACTGCGACACTGGGGTTGGACAGCAGTTGTGGAAAGCGCTCAAAGTACGCTGTCGGCTCAACATCCTCGCCACTTTTGAGCCGAAATTCCAGTTCAATGTTGACGAGTGCGACCAGCAATTGCAGATGGAAACGATCGGCGCGGCGCAGAATCGTATCGATGTCTGGTTGGTCACCACGCAGCCATTTAGACTCGAACTGCTCGATCAAGTCATCTAAAAACGATTCACCAAAATCTTGGTCGAGATGTTCCATCGCATGCTCCTCATCTAGGTTAATGCGAATCGCTCGCCGATTGCTGCGATCATTCTGAGGATTTTTCTAATCGCTGTCGAATCTTTTGCATCACCCGTCGAACAGTGTATTCGGTACAGCCGAGCTCCGCGCTGATTGAAGGGATATCGGTACCCTCGAGTAGTCGCAGAGCGATCGTCTGGTGTTGCGGTTTCGTCATGTCGTCCAAGATTTGGCCGATGATTTCGTCCATTACCGCTTGCTCGTGGGGCGGAATTTCGTGGCTATGCAGAGCGTACTCGCGATCAGACGATTCGCCAGCATTCAGATGTACTTCCCGTTTGACTGAGCGCTGTTGTGCCCGGAAGTACTCCGACTTTCGCCCGCATTTTCGCGCGGTGATTTGGACCAGCACGGCCCACAGATTTCCCCACGCGGGAAGGTCAAATTTGCCTTGTCTGCAGCGAATGAAAAAAGTTCGGAAGGCGGATTGAACGATGTCGTCGGCGTCGATTTTCTGTCGAACTGAGTTATCGAGCCGTCGATACGCCACCTGCAGCAGCGGACCAGCGAATCTCTGCCAAACTTCTTCCGCAGCCAATTCATCGCCACTGCGCAATTTGGCCAATAGCTGCTCGAGCTCCTCGTCATCGCGTTGGAGTTCCGACTCATTCATGTGTTTGCTGCTGGAATCGTTGACGGGATCCAGTTTCTGTAATCTCGGTCATTATGGGAGCGATAAACGCTAACTGCAAGTGTCACAAGCATTTTGGGCAACGGCACATCGTCGATGCAAAGAAATCCCTGAAATTCTGAAGAAAGTTTGCTCATCGATCACCTCCGTTTCGCATTGACCTCTTAGCGACACAAAGAGGCAGAGAAATTAACTGTCCATCAACGCCAAACCAATTTGAACCGGAGCAAGCCATGGCCAACCACAAACGAAACCGAAATCGCCGAAGCAAGCAACGCAACCTTCAGATGGAACAATTGGACGACCGACGAATGCTCGCCACATTCAATGTGACGAATCCGTTTGATGAAATCGACATTCTCCCCGGCGACGGACAATGTGCCACCGCTTCGGGGCCGTGCAGTCTCCGAGCCGCGATTCAAGAAGCAAACGCACTGCCAACAGCCGATACGATCGTCTTGGCGGCAGATACCTACGAATTAACAATTGCAGGGCAAGGAGAAGACGCGGCTGACTCGGGTGACCTCGATGTCACCGACACACAGCTAACCACGGTCATCGGCCAGGGACTCAACTCGACATTCATCGACGCCGTGGGGCTTGATCGCGTCTTCCAAATCCTCGGCAGTGGTAATCTCCAACTCCGCGACTTGACGATTACTGGCGGAAATCTCTCGGGCGACAGCGGAGCAGGAATCAATAACTCAGGCAAGCTGACTTTAGACAGCGTGCACATAACTGGCAATTCGGCAAGTAGCACTCGGGGAACGGGCGGCGGGATCATGAATCGAGGATCAGCCAAAGTGATCGATTCCACGATTTCGGACAACTATGCCGAAGGTGGTGGCGCCGGCATCGGTGGTAGCTATGGCAACGACCTCGAGATCATCGGAAGCACGATTTCAAACAATAACTCGGACTGCACCGGTGGTGGTTTGTACTCCTACGGTCCGACAACGATTGTCAATTCGACAACCTCAGGGAATCGCGCCGACGAGCACGGTGGAGGATTGATGTTGGGGGGCAACAACGGCACACTGCACACAATTGTCAGTAGTACGATCGTCGATAACATCGCCGACGGCGCGGAACGGTATGGTTTGGGGGCGGAATCTTCTCCGATGTAGGATTTCCAAACCCTAACCCCAATTACGATATTGAGATCGGAAACACGATCGTTGCGAACAATACGGCCGCTCGCGGAGGTAACGACGTGTGGGGCGAATTTGCCAGCGGCGGATTTAACTTGGTCGAGGACATCGCGGACTCCACTGGG
>Ga0115002_10003477_pt1 | contig 19617 bp, 22 predicted proteins | sample ArcticOcean_MG_C_8_FD_89576 | JGI IMG/M metagenome (GOLD analysis project Ga0115002, IMG submission 89576) | Marine microbial communities from western Arctic Ocean - ArcticOcean_MG_CB11_86 | ecosystem: Environmental > Aquatic > Marine > Oceanic | place: Arctic Ocean: Canada Basin | collected... | reverse complement strand
CAACGATCATGGCCTTTATCGAAGCCACCCTCACGCTGCCCCCTGAGTGGGTTTGGGCGCTTGCTCCCGCCATCATCGGCGTCATGTGGTTGACGCTCGGCACGTCGGGGGTGTTCACCCCGCGAAGGACGAGCTTGGTCATGGGTGGCATCGGAGTGCTAGCCGCTCCCATGTTCAGCACCGACTTTGAAGCGTGGGCGCTGTTCGGCATCGCTACCGCTCTCGTAATCGCTTGGATCGCTGTCCCGCTCACTGAATCGGCTCTGATGGGTCTCGCAGTGGCGGCACTTGTCATCTACATCCCTGCCACCTTCCTCGAGTTCTTCGAAGGACAGACCGGGTTCACCTTCGCCCTTCTGGGCCTGGGACTCCTGCTGCTTGGCTACGTGTTGCTCAAGGACAAGGTGCGCGAACGTCTAAGGACGAGCGATGAGTAAGCCCGTCTCGATTGCGGTATCGCTCGGCTTGCTGGCGGCCTTCGCCATCACAGCTCTTGCGGTTGGCCGTCCCACACTGCCCTTATTCGACGAGCTCCCACTGAACACCGCAACGGGGTTCATCGCCTACGAGAGCAACGACTGTGTCTTCGTGGCAGATCTAGAGCGAGCAACCATCAACAAAGCCTTCTGCCCATCACTAGACGACGAAGAAGGATTCCGATACCAGGGGATTCGATTCGAATTTACTGCTGACGGCATGCTCCACGTTGGGACTTGGAACTCTCACAAGGGCGTGCTGGTTGATCCTGTTTCCGGGCTACCAGAGGGCGAACGGGTGTGGGAGGATCGTCCTGAAGGGCCGACTCCGGAGGACACCGGATTGCGCTACGTAGAATGGAAGCAGGAGACACAGTCCGACGGTCTCCTTGTGACCATCGATCGGCAAGGGCATCTGCTCGCCAATGTACCAAACGCCTATCGCATTCACAACATGATCTTTTCACCTGACGATGTCTGGGTGGCTGCGCAGGACAACGCGGGACAGCTAGTTCTCTTGGGTCCAAGCGGACCTTGGGTAGTCGATACAGATCTCAACGACTACACCCAGATGCTGTGGGCGTCGAGAACTGGCAGCTCGACTTCAAGATTGGAATATTGTCCTGAGAGCTGGTGCTCCAAGAGCTAGGGTTAGAACCAACCCCCAAAGCCCAACCCCTTCCGATCTCGAGGCTGGTGGTCCTCGCGGGTTGCCCCATCCGAGCGCCTTAGGAGGCTTTGGCCCCTGAACCCTGGGGTTAGCTGAAGGGCCCGACCATCGCCTCTAGGCGCTGAACTCGCTCTTCCATAGGCGGATGTGTGCTGAAGAGCTTCTTGGCTGAACTGCCTCGACGGCGAGGTCCGCGCAGTGGGTTCTCGATATACATCGTTGCGATGGCTTCGTTCACCTTCATTGGTTGCTGATCCACTCCCCCGGCGATCTTACGAAGCGCCGACGCTAGAGCCAATGGATTGCCGGTGTACGCCGCTCCCGACTCGTCAGCTTGAAACTCACGACTCCGTGAAATGGCGAAACGAAGGAGAGCAGCGAGCATGGGCCCGACCAGCAGACCAACAAGGGCGAGGATGGCGGTAGCACCGTTGTTGCCGCGGCGTCGTCCTCCCCCACCCCACATCGACATCCGCGCCAAGATAGAAAGGGTGGCGCCGAGCATCGCTGCAACAGACGAAATCAGGATGTCCCGATTGGTCACATGAGCAAGTTCGTGGGCAAGAACGCCTTCAAGTTCATCAGCATTGAGCGCCTCAAGAATCCCCGTGGTAACAGCCACAACAGCGTGTTTAGGGTTTCGGCCGGTGGCGAAAGCGTTTGGTTGGGGCCCGTCCATGAGAAAGATCCGTGGCATCGGAATCGAGAGCCGATCAGTCAGATTCCTCATGATTCTGTACACCTCAGGCAGTTCCTGCTCAGTGACAGGGCGAGCTCCGGACGCAGCCAGGGCCAACTTGTCACTGAAGAAATACGCACCGAAGTTCAAAGCTACGGCGAGCCCAAGTCCAATGACAAACCCACCATCTGGGAACAACAACACAGACGCTCCCCAAACGAGGACGCTCATGAGCGACAACAAAAACACTGTCTTCACACCGTTCTTCATCAACGAAGTCTACGACTCGAGACCCGATACATCCCAGCCCGATGTGGTGCTCTAGGAGATCTCCCGATGGCCGGTAGCTCCCGAGAGGCGCGCAGGAAAATCGGAGTCGTCGAGGCTCAGGAGGATGTCAACAATGGCCTCGCCGTCGAAGACCGAGACCTGCATCCCTAGCGTGAGGACGTCAGACAGCCAGTCAGCATCCCAGGTGGTGACCCTCACGCAACCATGCGACGCGGGGTAGCCGGGGACAGAGTTTGAACCGTGAACAGCGAATCCGCCCTTGAAATACCACGGGTCATAGAGAGCACCCAAGCGTGCGCGTCGCCACCCGTCGATGTGGCGCTCAAAGGTGAACTCCCCTCTCGGCGTGGTCGCTCGGGCGACTCCTCCGCTTGAGGATCGATACGTCCCTTCATTTCCTGACGAGATTCCTAGGACTGCCTGCACATCGCCTGCACTCATCACGTAGGCCACCTGATTGGTCAGGTCGATGTCCATCTGATCTTCGAAATGGCTCGGCTGAGCCTGCACGTAGAGGTCAGCCCGAAGCCAGTCCAGCCGTTCCCACACATTCGTCCGCTCAGCACCAGTTGCTTTGTGAAACGCGAGGACAGCCGCTTTCAAAGCAGAGTTGTTGGTGCCATCCAAGTCGCCTCGGTAGAACCCGAGATCAGAAAGCTCAGCCTGCACAGCTAAGAAGTGCGGTGCGACCGGGTCAATGATCTCAGGCCTGCTCGCCTGAGCCGGCAGAACCAGCGCGAAAAGTCCGAGGCTCAAAAGAATCACCATGACCTTGATTGACCTGTAACGTATCGCTCGCATCGATGATCTCTCTTCTGTGCTCGCACGCTTGACGACGGCAGTGTAGAGAAGTCATCGGCGGCGATCGAGCTGACCTGAAGTATGAGAGTTCCGCTCCCTCCCACTGGATCCAACGAACTGACGGCTCGACCTTCGGGGCTGGGGATCAAGCAAAGCCTCAGGTTAGGTCGCTATTGGGAACGTTTAGCGGCTCTCGCCTTTACCTTTTCTGCTTCTCGTTCCCGGTTCTTCGGCGGGGCCGAAGTCTCGAGATTGGCAACAAGGGTGCCCGTGATCTCGGCTATTCGATAGACGGCTAGCTCGAAGGCTGGCTGATTGATCTTCGATGGTTGTCTGGCGCCACTGACCTTTCGAACGTATTGGAGGGCAGCTGCGGTGATCTCATCGGACGTCGCTGGCGGTTCGTAGTTGCTTAGGGGTTTGATACTTCGACACATGACGCGAGGCTAGCAACCAAAACCCGCGTCAGCTTCAGCATCAGCTAACCCCAGTCAGGCGGTCAGACTGAACACGTAACACCTGTGCCCTTGAGGTCGCAGTAGCCGCTTGGGTTCTTAGCTAGGTATTGCTGGTGGTACTCCTCGGCGTAGTAGAACGTATCAGCCGGGCCGATCTCAGTAGTGATGGGTGGATATCCGGCAGCCGTCACACCGGCTTCGAAGCCCTCTTTACTAACGAGCACCTCGGACAACTGTTCTTCTGAGGTCGTAAAAACTGCTGACCGATACTGACTACCCATATCGTTCCCTTGGCGCATGCCCTGGGTTGGATCGTGCTCCTCCCAGAACACCTTCAGGATTTCAGCGAGAGAGATCTCAGAAGGGCGATAGACAATCTGTACAGCCTCTGCGTGGCCGGTGTCCCCCGAGCATGTCTCGGAGTACGTGGGGAAGGGCGGAACCCCGCCTTGATAGCCGACGGCCGTCGAATACACCCCGTCCAGCTGCCAGAACAACCGCTCGGCACCCCAGAAACACCCCATGGCTACAAACAAAGTTTCGGTGTCCTCCGGGAACGGCCCTTGCAGCTGGTTGCCGTTGGTGTAGTGCTCGTTAGGAACAGAGAAGTCGGACTCAGTTCGAAGGCTGATATCGGTTTCAGTAACACTTTTTGAGTTTTTCCAGGAGGTCATAGGAAGAACGATACTCCGTGCACCAGTTCGTGTGGGAGCGGTTTCTGGATTGTTAACTAACACGACGAGGGCACCGGAGCCTAAGAATCATCCCCATGCGTTGCCTCAACAAAGATCAGCACAACATCACCGCGAGTCCAAGTGAACGTCCTAGGGTTCTCCTCGAACACTACCTTCGACAACCACCGAGCCGGGCGTTGGATTATCTCGTCCGCACGATCTAGTTCTCTGCTGCTCGGACCCTCTCCTTGGCACGACCTGCTCGTCCTAAAGCCAGGCACTGAAACCAAGCGATCCCCGACCCTGAAGAATCGAGAGGTCTGAGCGTTGCAGGGTCCGGTCATCACCAACTCCCCTTCGGCAAACTCGACGGTCACCTCATGGTCACCGAGGATGCCTTCAACAAGTTCCGCGTTCTCACTGTTGACCGTCGCTTCAGCTAATTCCCAGTCCCCAGCAATCTCAGTTGGGCCCGCATAGCCCAGAGCTAGACCCCCCATCCACAAAAGACTGAGCACGAACACGACGCCGGCAAACTTCCGTCCAATCCCTCTAGGCATCGGGATGCTCCGGCGAAGCAGAGAGCGGGTTCTCGCAGTAGAAGAAGGCTCCAGTGCGGCCGGAGTGATAGAAGAAGTTCACATCATCCACACCCAAGACGATCCTCCCGCCTGGTATGAGCGCTTGCGTGTAGCCCATGTCAGGTTGTGGGCATCCCAGCGCTCCGCTCGGCCAAGTTACCTGTTGTTCGGACACCAAGATCACCCGTTCAAGAGGAACCTCCAGACGAACGGCAAGGTCTTGCATCACTGCGCTTGCCGTCACGAGGCCCCCCGAAGTCGTTCCGGAAGAAACACCAGGTTTGATACTGTCCACCGAGGTCACTGTACCGGAAGGATCCGTGTCAGCATCAGCATCAGCATCAGCATCACCTAACTCCGAACCCGAAGACCCACCTCCGCCGGAACCCTGCACCCCGCACGCACTAGCCACTATGGCAAGGCCCATTCCGAAAACTAGCAAACGTCTGAAAGTCATACAGGCACGATACAAGCCCTAAGGATCCGCCCCCGGAAGGTTTGGGCTTTGGGCTTTGGGTTTCTGACGCTGGTGCCTCTGGCTACTTGGTCACCAGAAGGACTTTGAACTCGCCTAAACCTCTTGGGGCCATCAATGTCTCAACCGCACTTGCCTCGGACTTCAGACGTAACTGCAACATCGTATCCCCGTCTTTGGCTGCCTGAAGTGCTCTCCGCCGCAGTTCGCTAAGCGCTTCGCGCAACCCCAAGCGGCTCAGGAACTCGTCCTGTCGAAGAAGCTCAACCACCCCGCCAGCATCAGCGGCAGCCCGACGCATGGCAGTGAAGTTCACATCGGCCGTGATGTCTGCCGTGCCAGGCGCATCAAGAGGGTGGGTGTCACGGCGATGGGATCGATAGGTGCGTAGCGTCCCGTCTGATCTTCTCGATTCAAGATTCTCAGTCTCTTCCCCGTAGTCAATCAGTACCAACGTCCCCGAAACCAGCCTCGTCACCATCTCGCCCACCCAATCGGAAGCGGCGAGCTGTGCCTCCACAACTCCCCCAACGGGACATGGAAGACCAAAGGTCTCGCACCAGGCCACAACTTCAGGTCGCGGAGGGGCGTCAACTAGGGTCAGCCGGCCTCCTTGCTCACCTACCCAAAGCTCGCGCCAGCCCGCGGCAGTCCGCGTAGCGATAGCCACCGGGAGGTTGTCGAGCAACTCATTGGCGATGACGACCCCTCTGAGCTCTTCTGGAAGAGCTGAGACTTCTGAAACGACTTGAGGTGCGTCTACCAATTCACTGAGTTTACGCCGAGCAGATGGGTTGACTTCAACCGCCCAACAATCAATCACCGCCACCTTCTCCAAAAGAGGCCGAAGCAACGATCCCGATCCTCCACCCACCTCAACCACGGCGAACCCATCAGTTCCAACTCGTTCAGCTTCCTGACCAACCAAGACGGACAACGTCCTGCCAAAGAGCGGACTCACTTCGGGGCTGGTCAGGAAATCGCCAGCTTTGGAAGAGCGAAGCTTGTCGGATGAGTAGAACCCGCCGGGACCGTACAGGGCAGCAGTATGGAAGACCTCAAAAGGGATCGGCCCACCTTCCCGAATCTGTGCCACCACTTCCAAAAGAACCGACATGCAACCAACTTACCTTCCTGGAGCTGGCAGGGCCAAGACAAAGGGGGCGATCCTCAGACCGCCCCCTTCTACAGCGTTGAAGCCTCCCATAGTTCCTTGCAACGTGCTGGCGTGCAGGCTAAGAACTGCTGGGCATCCCCACACCGCCACAATTGAGGATTTCGGAGAAGAGCCAGAGTGAACCAAGAAACAACTATCCGCCAAGAAGTTGGGCGGCGGTATCACCGATGGTAGAGGCGAGACCGGGTAGAACACCCAGGACGAACACAGCCACTGTGCACAGCGCCAACGCCAACTTGAGAGATCCGCCGACAACAGCTTCGGACTCGACCTCTGAGCTGGCAGCATCAAACCACATCGCCTTGACAACTCTCGCGTAGTAGTAGAACGCAATCACCGCGTTAACAGCTGCGATGACCCCGAGGGTCCAACCCCACGTGTTCTTCGCCCCTATCGCCGTGCTAAACATCACAAACTTGGCGAACCAGCCAGCCAACGGCGGGATTCCTGCCAACGAGAAGAAGAACACGACGCCGAGCACCGCCAGGCCGGGGGCCCTCGTGCTCAGCCCAGCGTAACTCTCAATATCACCGGACTTGGTGTGCTTCGAAGCAGCCAAGATAAAGGCGAAGGCTCCAAGGTTCATGAACAAGTAAATGGCCAGATAGACAACCGTTGCCGAGACGGCTGCAGGGGCAATTGCTCCGTCAGAAGCCGCCGCAGCCGCAAAGGGGACGAGCATGAACCCGCCCTGCGCCACTGATGAGTACGCCAACATCCGGATGATGTTCTTCTGGTTCAAGGCAGTGAGGTTACCCACTGTCATTGACACGGCAGCCATGAGCCACAGAGCCGGTCCCCAGATCTCTCCCACCGCACCGAACGCCCGATATACAACGACAATCAGGCCGACGAAACCCGCCGCCTTCGAAGATACAGCCAGATACGCAGTGACGGGTGTAGGTGCTCCCTCGTAGGTGTCAGGCGCCCAGAAGTGGAACGGAACCGCAGAAATCTTGAAACCGAAGCCAGCGATCACAAAGAGGATCGCAACAATCGCCGCTGGCCTCGTGGCGCTGTCGCCGATCGCCTGTGCCATCCCTTGAGCCACAGCATCGAACCTGACTTCGCCTGTGAGCCCAAACACAAACGACATTCCCCATCCAAGGATGGCCGCGGACAGGACGCCCAGAAGGAAGTACTTCAAAGCAGCCTCATTGGATCGCTTGTCACCCTTTCGCCAACCAGCGAGCATGAAGAGAGGTGCTGTCACCAGCTCGAGGCCGATGAACATCACGATGAAGCCGCGGGCAGAAGACATCACGAGGGAACCAAGAATGGAAGAAACCAACAGGAAGTAGTACTCCCCCTGGTAATACCGATCAGACTCGATATAGCCCACAGACATCAACAGGACCACATAGCCAGCAGCTAAGAACAGGGCCTTGAACGTGAGGCTGAAGTTGTCCACCACATAGGAGCCATCGAACATGGAGGCGCCTGAACCGTCGAGGAACAACATCAGTATTGCGGCGGCTGAGAGCAGCATGCCACCAAGAGCAACAACGGCTGACCAGTACTTGAGACGGCGCGGTACCAAGACATCGACGGTAAGCACGCCCATGACGGTGATAGCCAGAATGATCTCTGGCGCTAATGCCGCGTAGTCAATCGAGTAGGTCACTTAGCCTCCGAACGCCTTCTCAATGAGTGCCGAGACGGCCCCTTCAGAAGCTCCGAAGACGATCTTGGGGTAGACGCCAATCACAACAGTCAGAATCAACAACGGTATCCACGCTGTCAGCTCATACTTGTCTGCGTCGGGGAAGTTGCTGTCCGCCCATTCCTCAGATGGTTCTCCAAGGTTGGTCTTCTGAAGCATCCACAACAGGTAACCCGCTGTGAGTACGGTTCCAACAGCACCTACCACCAGCGCCACTCGGAAGAGCCCTACAGGGAGCCCGGCCTGTGGGTCGAAGGCTGATAGCAGCGCCATGAACTCGCCCCAGAAACCGGCAAGACCCGGGAGGCCAAGCGAAGCCATAGCGGTGAAGCTAAGAATCCAACCGAGCTTCGGCATTAGCACCAGGTTGCCGCCAAGACGCGCCATGTCGCGAGTGTGATATCGGTGACTCATTGAGCCGGCCAAGAAGAACAACATCCCTGTGATCACACCGTGAGCCACCATCCCGATGACTGCCGCGTTGATCCCCACCTCGCTCAAGGTAGAGATTCCCAACATGACGAAGCCCATGTGGCCGACCGACGAGAAGGCAATTAGACGCTTCATGTCGGTTTGGGCAAGGCACGCCAAGGAGCCATAGATAATCCCGATCACCGCCAGCACGGCGATCAACGGAGCAAAGTCTTTGGCAGCCTCGGGAAGGATCGGAATGGCGATTCTGATGAAGCCGTAGGTACCGAGTTTCAGCAAGATGGCAGCCAAGAGCACCGATCCAACGGTGGGCGCAGCAGTGTGTGCGTCAGGGAGCCAGGTGTGTAGCGGCCACATAGGCACCTTTACCGCAAACCCGAGGAACAACCCGGCAAAGATCAGTCCGGCAAAAGGCAACGCTGCCAGTGCGGGAGCCTGATCGATAAGCCCGGGGATCGAGAACGTCCGAGGGTCTGAGTTGAAGTACAACGCCAAGAACCCGAGCAGCATGAAAGCCGATCCGAACAGGGTGAAGACGAAGAACTTCAGCGATGCGTACAGCCGGTTCTCGACCACCTTGTTGAACACCGGGATAGTCCGTTCAGACTTGTCACCCCAAATCCCGATCATGAAGTACATCGGAAGCAAAACGACCTCAAAGAAGATGAAGAACAAGATAAGGTCCAAGGCGACAAACGTTCCGATCATCCCAGCCTCAAGGAGGAGGATGAGAATCAAGAACGCCTTGGGGTTCTTGGGTTCTTCCCAATGATTCCACGAGTAGATGATCGCCAGCACAGTTACAAGCGCCGAAAGTACCATCATCGGCAAGCTGATTCCGTCGATACCAATCTCATACGACGAGTTAAGGGCGGTGATCCATGGGCGGTTGGTACCCAGTTGGAAGACCTCCGAGTGGTCGTAGTCGAATACAAAGGCAGCAGCCACAGTGAGCCCAAGTACTAACAAGGATGTCAGTAAGCCAATCCATTTGATGGCCTCCTCACCCTTCTTAGGCATGAAGCCCAAAATGACAGCGCCAACCACTGGAAGAGCCACCATGAGGCTCAGTCCCGCGCCGTTTGTCCAAAGATCCATGTTTTGGCTCCTTCTTCCTTACCCAATAGCTACAAATGCAATGACGAGTACGACAGCGCCAAGCACGAATGCTCCAGCATATTGCTGTACTCGACCCGTCTGGAGTAGTCGAAGCTTCCCTCCGGAACCTCCTGCTAACCCAGCCAAACCGTTCATGAAGAGGTCGATCCCCTTCTGGTCCAGGACTGTGTACACGATCCCACCCAACCCCACCATCATCGCGCCTATGGCGTTGACGATGGTGTCTATCACGTAACTGTTGACCCAATCGACGAACCGTGCGAGCGGTCCCTTGATCAGACCCACGAGCCAGAGGTAAAAGTCGTCTAGGTAGTACTTGTTCCGAAGCAGCGGATACAGCACTGGAATCTCAAAGGTGTCCCGCGCTTCTTGCGTCTCGGCATCCTTACCCCATAGGCGCCAGCCCACAACGACGCCTAGTAGCGCGGCCACAACCCCTGCTGTCAACAGCGCGTAATCGAAGCTCTCGGCGTGATGGAGATCCATCTCCTCTGCTCGTTGTGCGGTCCAAGTAGCGAACCCGGTGTATACCCCCGGAATGTTCACCCAACCAGCGACGACTGAAAGGGCAGCCAAGACGACAAGCGGAATAGTCATCGTCTTAGGGGCCTCATGAGGTTCTCCATGGCCCTTGTAGCTTCCAAAGAACGTGAGCGCAATTGCCCGAGTCATGTAAAGAGGTGTGATGAAGGCCCCGGCAATGGCGGTCCAGAGAACGAACTGATTACCGGTCACATTGGCAATGTCAATCCCGACGAGGATCTCATCCTTCGAGAAGAAGCCAGCCAGAGGGGGCAGACCAGCGAGCGCTATAGACCCGATTAAGAACGTCTTGTAGGTCGTTGGCATGAACTTGCGTATGCCACCCATGTCTGTCATGTCATTGCTGTGGACGGCGTGAATAACAGACCCTGCAGCCAAGAAGAGGAGCGCCTTGAAGAACGCGTGGGTGAAGAGGTGGAAGATGCCGGCTGTGTAGGCCCCGGCTCCCATAGCGGTCACCATGTAGCCCAACTGAGAGAGCGTTGAGTACGCCAATACTTTCTTAAGGTCAGTCTGAACCAGCGCCAAAAGACCTGTGAGGAGCAGGGTGATCGCCCCAATCCACATGATGTACACCCGAACCGGTTCGCCCAGCCCTTCGTACAAAGGGAAGAACCTAGCGAGCAGGTAGACGCCGGCGGTCACCATGGTCGCAGCGTGCATCAAAGCGGAGACGGGCGTGGGACCGGCCATCGCGTCGGGGAGCCAAACATGTAAAGGGAACTGGGCAGACTTGCCCATCGCCCCGATGAACAATAAGCCAGCTCCCGCTACGGCTACCTTCGTCATCCCGGCGGTGCCTTCTTCTGCAGCGTGGAGGATCTCCGTAATTCGGAAAGAGCCAGCGCCCACAGCAACCATGATCGCCCCGATGATGAGTCCTACATCAGCCACCTTGTTGACGAGGAAGGCCTTCATACCAGCTGAACTGTTCTCCTTGTTCTCCCAGTAATGCCCGATGAGGAGGTACGAGGCCACACCAACAAGTTCCCAACCGACAATGAGTTGGACGATGTTTGGTGATGCGACGAGAACGAGCATCGCACCAGCGAACAGCGAAAGGGAAGCAAAGAACCCCGCGTATCGCTTCTCTCCCTTCATGTAGCTGGACGCGTAGATGAAGACCAGCAGGGCGACGGTGCCAACCACGAAATACATCATCGATGAGAGGCCGTCGACGACCCAACCCCACTCGAGATGGAAGTTCTGGCCAACGTCTCCTATCGATACCGCCTTCTCGTACACCACCCCTTGGGTGATGCTGAGATACCAGAGCCATCCTCCGTGAAGGAAGACATAGGACATCATTCCGATGGCGATTCGTGATCCCCAGAGTTTTTTCCTCTTCCCAAGCGCCAAGATGGCTAGGGCCGAGACGAAGGGAAGAACGAGCATGATCCAAGCGTTCTCGGCAGCCCAGCCCCCGGTGCTCAATTCCTTGACTTCTTCGACAGCTAACGCGCCGAGTTTGATGAAGGAGTTCATCGGCTAGCCCTTCATCAGAGTGAAATCGTCGAGGTTGGCCGTAGCCCTGTTTCGGAAGACCAGAATCACTATGGCGAGACCGATGCCCACTTCTGCGGCGGCGACCGTGATCAAGAAGATGGTGAAGACTTGGCCGATGGCGCCGACGGTCCCCCACGCTGCCTCGAAGGCGATGAGGTTGATGTTCACGGCGTTCAGCATGAGTTCAATGGCGAGCAACACCATTACTGCGTTCCGACGGGCCAGCATTCCGTATACCCCAAGGCTGAACAGGGCCGAGGACAGAATCAGAATTGGGACGATGCTCATACGGCTCCCCCTTCTTCCTCTTGTGCTGGTGTGAGGTCCTTGCGAGCCAACACGATGCCACCAATGAGCGCAGCCAATAACAAGAAGGACACAATCTCGAAGGGAAGAACGAAACGCCCCAGCAAAGAAATACCGAGGTCAGCTGTACTGACGGTTTCGCCAAGACCCTGCAGTTCTACATCTTTGAAAGCGTATAAGGACGACCCTGACAGCATCAAGAATAACAGACCGGCGGTTGCCGCGGCAAACCCCCGCTTCTCGTTATCCAAGCTGGCCTCGCGACCCATGGGCGCCCTCGTGATCATCACCCCGAAAAGGAAGAGAACGATTACAGCACCGATGTAGACGAGAACAAGCACCCAAGCGACGAACTCGGCGGAAAGCATCACGAACAACGCAGCGGTGCCGCCGAGCGCTCCGACCAAGTACAAAGCGGAGTGCATAACGTTGCGAGACGTCACAACACGAAACCCACTGAAGACTATTGCGCCAGCGAGAAGGCCAAAGACTGCGGTCATGTTTCCAACCCCGGAGCCTCTGGAACGGTAGAGAGCCATTCGCCGAGTCGCTCTTTGTCATGGAGAAGGTTGCCCATGTCCGTTTCTGAGTACTCGTACTCGGGGGTCCAGAACAAGGCATCGAACGGACAGACATCAACACAGATACCGCAATACATGCACAGGGCATAGTCGATATCGAAACGGTCGAGCTCAGCCCGAACCTTGACGCGACCGCCTGGCTTCTCGGGAGCTCTTGCTTCTTTGTGGCCCTCAATGTAAATACACCAGTCCGGGCAGGAACGTGAACAAAGCATGCACGAGGTGCAAGCATCTGCGTCGAGAGCGATCACGCCGCGAGACCGAGGGTGCAGCTCTTCTTTCACCAGCGGGTAGTTCACTGTCACTGGCTTCGTGAAGAGGTTCCGCAGCGTGATCTTGAGACCCTTGACGAGCCCCGGAGGATTCAGCATGCCCATTAGAAAACCACCTTCGCTGTCGCTGTGATGACGATATTCAACAAGGCCAGCGGGACAAGCCACTTCCATGCAAGGCGCTGCAGCTGATCCTCACGGAAGCGAGGCCAGGTCCAACGCACCCAGATGAGCACAAAGACAACCAAAGCAATCTTCATCAGCAACCACACAGGTCCGGTGATCGAAGGGGCGTTGAAGAACATCGGGTCATAGCCGCCGAGAAACAGCGTCGCCGCAATGGCTGAGAAGGTGAACATGTTGGCGAACTCGCCCAGGAAGAAGAAGAGAAAGCGGAAGCCGGAGTACTCGGTGAGGTAGCCGGTGACAATCTCCGATTCAGCCAACGGCATGTCGAAAGGGGCCCGGGACATTTCTGCGATGGCAGAGATCATGAAGATCCCGAAGGCCAACGGTTGCAACAGAACGAACGGAGTTCCGACCTCTCCGATGAGGTGGAAGTTCGCTTGTGCCTCCACAATGCCGTTGAGGCTCATGGTTTCAGCCAAGATCACGACGCCGATTACCGAAAGCACCATGGGGAGTTCGTAGGCGATCAGCTGCCCAGCAGCTCGCAGCGCTCCGATGAGAGAGTACTTATTAGCTGATGCCCATCCGGCCATCATGACACCAATGGTTCCTACGGACGAGATGGCAAGAACGAAGAAGATTCCTATGTCGAGATCTCGAACAACGAGCGTGTCGCTGAAGGGAATAACAAGAAAGAGCGAAACGGAGGAAAGCAGCACGAGCGCTGGTGCCCACTTGAACACTGGACGATCTGCCTCATCGGGGATCAAGTCTTCCTTCTGAAAGAACTTGATGCCGTCGGCGATCAGTTGAGCCCACCCGTAACGGCCACCCGCAAAGTACGGACCGACTCGCGCCTGCATGTGCGCAGAGATCTTGAGCTCGGCGTAACCAATGAAGAGACCCGATACGGGAACCAGCAAGCCAATGATGCCAAGTTTCAGCCCGAGTACCACCCAGAAGTTCGCCATGAGTTCTGCGATCATCGGTCAACATCTCCAAGGACGAAGTCCAGCGATCCCATCACCGCGAGAAGGTCCGGAAGCAGGACTCCTTCAAGAATCCACGGGAGTATCGAGAGATTCGAGAACGACGAACTACGAATCTTCAACCGGTAAGGACCCTGACCACCCTCGGACACGAGGTAGTACCCCATCTCTCCCTTGGGGTTCTCTGCCCGTACATACGCCTCGCCCTTCGGAACCTTGATTATCAACGGAACCTTGGCCCGCAGAGGTCCAGACGGAATCCCTTCGATGGCTTGTCGAATGATGCGAGCTGACTGACGGATCTCTTGAAGTCGTACGTACCATCGGTCATACGAATCACCGTTTTCACCGGTGGGGATGTCGAAATCGAACTGGTCGTACGGGAGGTAGTCCTCGGTCTTTCGAAGATCGAATTCAACACCCGAGGCCCGGAGGATCGGTCCAGATACCCCGTAGCTCACAGCGATATCAGCTGGAAGCACTCCCACGCCTTTGGATCGGATTAGGAAGATCTCGTTCCCTCCTACAAGCGTCTCCATCTCGTCGCAGGAAGCGTCCACCACATCCATTGCAGCAAGCGTTTCGGTGAAGAAGCCGGCAGGTAGATCCTGCGAGGCCTTCTTCTGAGTCTTGCCAGCACCAGCGTTGGACTTCACACCGCCGATTCGATTGAAGTTCGGGTGGAATCTCCCACCGGTGACCGATTCAATGAGATCGAGGATGCGTTCACGATCCCGAAAGGCGTACATGAGTGGAGTAGTTGCCCCAAGCTCCAGCGGGAACGAACCCATGAAGGCAAGGTGGGACGCCAGCCGAGCCATCTCGGTAAGGATGACCCGGATGTACTGCGCTCGCTCCGGTGCCTCCACGCCCATCAGCTTTTCGGCGGCGACAATGAACGGAATCTCATTTGCGTATCCCGATACCCAGTCGATCCGGTTCACGAGCGCTGTCACCTGAGGGTACGTGCGTACTTCGGAGATCTTCTCGTATCCCCGGTGCATGTAGCCCAATACCGGCTCCACATCGGTGATGATCTCGCCATCGACCTTCGCAACGAGACGAAGCACTCCGTGGGTAGACGGATGCTGTGGCCCAATGTTGAGGGTCATGTCCTCCGTCTCGAGCTCGATCGACACCGAGACGTCACCGAGATGATGCATGAAGTCTTGATCGGTCATTCGTGGTCCCCCGGAAGACCTTCGACGTCGACATCGCCTGGCCAGGGCTTCACTTCGCGCGCCAACAGCCCGAATGACTTCTGCAGCGGAAATCCTTCGAACCCATCGGGGAGATAGATCTTCGTAAGATTGGGGTGCCCTTCGAAAGCAATATTGAACATCTCGGCGGCTTCGCGCTCATGCCAATTCGCACCGGGATACACATCCGTCAGCGTGGCGATTGACGCCCCATCCTTTGGGAGATCTGTAGAGAGATGCACTAGGCGCCCCTCGGTCACATCGCCAATCGCGGCCAGCAGCTCAAACCGCTCTTCTACCGGTTCTTCCGGGGCGTCTCCGACCGCAACATCATTGGCCCAGTCGATAGCTGACACATACGAGAGGTATACGAGGTCGAAGTCGTCGCGGCCCACTGTGGCCGCAGCCACCCACTGCTGATTCGAGACGCGCACCTTGAGGGTGCCGTGCTCCACTGTGTGGCCGGAAGCGCCAACAGCTTGGGCGAACTCGGCCCCGAATGCCTCCATGGACTCAGACCGGCTCGAAGTCACGCTCTGTCCACTTCTCTGGAATGTTCTCGCCCCGAATCTTCTTCTGCAACATCACGATGCCCTCCATGAGCGCTTCAGGGCGTGGCGGGCAGCCAGGCACATATACGTCAACAGGGATGATCTGGTCGACGCCCTTGGTAACCGAGTAGGAGTCCCAGTACGGACCTCCGCAGTTGGAGCAGGAACCCATAGAGATCACGTACTTGGGCTCTGGCATTTGATCGTAGAGCCGCCTCACCACCGGAGCCATCTTGTCGGTCAGTGTCCCAGCAACAATCATGAGGTCTGCCTGACGAGGTGAGGCTGGGAAAGGAATGATGCCGAACCGCATCATGTCGTAACGGGGTCCGGCTGCGGCGATCATCTCCACCGAACAGCACGCAAGCCCGAACTGGAACATCCACAACGAGTAGCTCCGCGACCAGTTAAGGAGCCACGACACGGGCTTTACAGCACCGAACTTTTCAGCGACTACTCCCACTTGAGTACTCCCTTACGGATGGCGTAGACCAACCCCATGAGCAGAATCCAAATAAAGACGAGCATCTCTACAAGGCCGAAAACGCCAAGCTGCTCCAGAACGAGAGCCCACGGAAAGATGAATACCGCTTCGACGTCGAAGATCACAAACAGGAGCCCGAAGATGAAGTAGCGGACGTGCGTCTGGCTCCACATATCCCCAACAGCGTCGACGCCACACTCGTAAACCATGCCCTTGAACTTGTTTGGCTTCGATGGGCGGAGCAGCGAGGCAACTCCCAACATGGCTGCTACGAGGACAACCCCAAGTCCGGCAAAAGCAGCCACTGTGATGTAGTCCTGAAAGTACGCGGACACGGTATGTAGGTACCTCGGTTGGGAGTGTCGGATGGATTCTAAACCTAAACGAGGGTTCCTTCGCAAAACGAGTCAAGGCGACCCAATCCTTTGGGTCAATCTAGGCTGTCCAACATGACTCACCCTCTCATCTCATTCACCGATCTTCTGGGCAAACTCGGCGAAGACTCGCTCCGTATCTTGGATGTGAGAACCGTCATCACTGACGCAGCCGCCGGACACGATCTGTATCTCGACGGCCACATCCCCGGAGCTATCTACCTCTCGCTCGATGCTGACCTCAGTGCCGCTGCTGGGCCCGGCCGCCACCCACTCCCGTCGGCTGACGACTTCAAGGCGACCTTGGGAGCACTCGGTGTGGGGCCAGAACACCACGTTGTCTGTTACGACGATCTTGGCGGAGCCATCGCCGCTCGACTCTGGTGGATGCTGGAACACATCGGCCACACCGAGACCCAGGTGCTTGACGGTGGCTATCCACATTGGCAGGCAGCAGCACTCCCCACTTCCGCCGATGTTCCTCGTTATCAGCCGACCAAGTGGGAGTCAGGTGCTACGAACAATCCGGTTGTCGATCGAGGCGCGGTGCAATCGCGGTTGGGCACAACAATCGTATTAGATGCAAGAGCCCCCGATCGGTACGCTGGAGAACGAGAACCGCTTGACGCTGTTGCTGGTCACATCCCCACGTCCATCAGTGCGGACCTCGTCAATAACCTCAGAGACGGAAGGTTCAAAACACCGGGGGAGTTGCTTGCGATATTCGCAGCTCGCGGAGTAACTTCGGCGGAAGGCGTCATTAATTCATGCGGCTCTGGCGTGAGTGCCTGTCACAACATTCTCGCCATGAGAATCGCTGGCCTTGGTCAGGGCACTCTCTACCCGGGGTCCTGGAGTGACTGGTCAAGCTCCGGGCTCCCTATTGCCTTGGGTTCAGAGCCTGGGTCTCTGCCGCAGTGACACCTCTTGATCCTCCCGTCTACGAGGGGGTGAACCTGGGCAACCTTTCCGCAGAGCTCGAATCTCGACTCACAGGAAGTTCCCTTTTGCCAGGACTGTCCCCCGATCTGGCCAGCCAGATTCCTGAGGCGGACACCTATGTACTCTTCGTCGCCGATGGGCTTGGCGACCATCAACTCGCTCACCCTAAGGCGACAGCTCTGGCAGAGTCAAGAGTTGGCACGCTCAGGGCACCGTTTCCAGCCACGACCATTGTCAGCCTTGCGACCCTGTTCACCGGCATGGCTCCAGCCGGCCACGGGGTCCTTTCCCATTTCATGCATCTCCCCGAGCAAGGAGGGGTGACCAACATGCTCAAATGGAAGGATCGCTCAGGCACCCCCCTCACAGGCGACACCACCAACATCCTTCCGTCGCCCAACCTCTGGGAACGACTCGGAGCGTCTGGAGTCGAGCCAGTCACCGTCCAGCCGGGACCCTTCGCTGACACTCCCACGACCAAGATGCTGTACCGCGGCTGTCGCTTCGAGGGGGCCTGGAACTCAAACGAAGTCGTTGAAGCGACACTCCAGATGTCCGAGCGGCCGGGTCGACTTGTCGTTACCTACCTACCGCAGCTCGATATTTCCGCGCACGGCTACGGTCAACAAAGCCCTGAGTACAGGACCGCTTTGCAACAGATAGTCGACGTCTGGGATCGACTCATCCGACAAGCGCCCCACCATGTCACGGTCATCGGTACCGGCGACCACGGACATGTGGACTACCAGGCATCGGGCAAACACTCCGTAAAGAGTCGTCCCAATGCAAGGGTGTTCGGCGACCCTCGAGTCCTAGCCCTGCAGATGACTGATGAGGCAGCCGAGAAGTTCGCAACCGACCTCCCAGCCACCCTTGTCTCGGACCCTCGCAGCTACTACGGCCCCGGCGACCATGAAGACCTGGGCGAACGCCTGCCCACCCACCTTGTGATGGCTGATCCAGAACACCTCCTCATCCCCCGCTACATGGACGATCGCCTAGTCGGCTACCACGGCGGATTAGACCCCCGTGAAGCCGAAGTGCCTCTGCTTGTTGGCTGAGCGCCGGGCAAGCGCGAGAGCTACAGCGACTACCTCTCGCGCTCCCATTCGCGGGGAGTCGCTACGCTGAGTAGATGGACGAAACGCTATACGAGCATTGTGGCGAGCCTCAAGGTCCGGGGTCTCGCTGCGCAAGCTGCAACCAACGGGTCTACCGGTACGCCACCGGTGAGGCAGTTGACTTCTCCCAAATGGAGATATCGACTGAGGCCGATATCTTGGAACAGATCCCATCCGTCTTCGACCCACCGCCGGCGCAGCGAGCCAAGCCCTTGCCTCGAATCACGCCTCGAATCGAGACTCCCACCCCGTCAGAGAGCACCTTTCCTACTCCCCGCTCCCGACCAGCACGGGGACGACCCAAGCTAGGTCGGTTTGGCATCAGGGGCCTTCTGTTGGCGGGATTCATCCTCTACCGAGTCATTCAAGAGCTCCTGAACTAAAAAGGGTTCCGCGCGCTTCCTCTCCCCCTTGCAGGGAGGTGGGTCCCGAAGGGACTCGAAGCGGGAGCCCGTCTGGCAGATTTCGGATACAGGTGCCCCCTCAATCGGGTGAGCTGTCACGAACTAGCTAACCTGAACCGATGAGCCACGAAATATGTGACATTTGCGGTGAGGACCCTGGGCCGGGATCCGTTTGCCAGTCGTGCGGTGGCCGTCAGTATCGATACGCCACGGACGATCTCTACGAGTCAGAGCCGGCAGTCGACGAGGATGCAGGGCTTGACGATGTCGCCACGGTGCTCAGGCGCCAGATCGGGCGGAAGGTCAGCACATCCCAATCCGGATCCGAAGACGACAGTTCTGCTGGTTGGTCCCAAGCGCAACAGAGAGCAACCATCGATCGGCTCGAGAATCCAGAGGCCTCCGAACCCCTTGCCGGAGAGAAGAAGGGCGGTTGCGGCTGTGCCTTCCTGTTCATCGTCGCGTTTTTTATCGCTGGAATTGGGATATTCCTCGCGTTCATCGCGGATACAACGCCCAGCGAGTTCCTCGACTCGCTTAAGCCAGATAGTGCGTTTGACTCACAGACCCCACACACTGGGCCGCTCCTCGAGGCGGTAGACCTTGACTCGTGGGCTGATGTTCGTGCCGGAGACTGCTTCAACTGGGATCGCGATGACAGCGGCACCTATCCGCCCTCGGTGGTGGATTGCCGGGAACCGCACGCAGGAGAGTTCTTCT
>Ga0115002_10003470_pt1 | contig 19652 bp, 12 predicted proteins | sample ArcticOcean_MG_C_8_FD_89576 | JGI IMG/M metagenome (GOLD analysis project Ga0115002, IMG submission 89576) | Marine microbial communities from western Arctic Ocean - ArcticOcean_MG_CB11_86 | ecosystem: Environmental > Aquatic > Marine > Oceanic | place: Arctic Ocean: Canada Basin | collected... | reverse complement strand
CCCATCGGGTTCCCTGGTTCGCATGGCATGAATTGGCAGAATACCCTTGTTTTGCAGGGGCACTGCGCAAATCTTGTGCCAAAGCTAAGGAAGTCATCTGGGGAATGCGGGTCAAGTCAAATGGTAATTGGTGGAACGAAAGCCAAAGTCTGGGTACCATCGACTCAAACGACCGCCGGGGCGGTTGGCACAGATTCCATCTCGGAAATGTCGGTCATTCAGTTCGGAGCTTCAGAAATGGCGGACCAGTACTTCATCCAGCGCGGCAAAAAAGTCACCGGGCCGTTCGGTGTCGAGAAACTTCGAGCGTTGGTGACAGCCAAGAAGCTCAAGCCCGGTGATGACATTTCACAGTCTCCCGAAGGCCCTTGGGACCGACTCGGCAACGTCTACAAGAGCATCCTGAAGGAAGATAGCGATGACGAGTACGGAGACGATGACGAGTACGGAGACGTGGAAGCGGACGATTACGAAAACGAGCCGCCACGACGTCGCAAGCAATCAAAGACAAAAAAGAGTACAAGTTCTTCCAAGGGACGGAAGAACAAATCAGGGAAGAAAAAGAAGAAAAAGAAGAGTGGATTTGCAAAGTTCTACACTCATTATGCGATCCTGTTCAAATTAGGTGGAGCTGCAGCCCTTGTGCTTGTCGTGGGCGTCATTGTGGTGTCGGTGGTGCGGCAGTCCTCGTTGAAATCCCAGCTCGAACGGGAACAGAACCAGAAGTTGTTTATGGGAAAGACAACGGGGAAATGGCTCGAACTGAAAAGAGAAGGGAAAGCCAACCATAGTGAAGTTCTCTGGAAGGATAACCGCTGGATGCCCCTTAAACAGGTCTTAGGGCTGGATATGGCCGCTCTGCCGGACTTGTTCGTAGCACTCACTGACGAACGCACCAAGGAAATGGCCGAAACTGCGCTGGGAAAGTATCCCGCAAATAAACCCGGTGGGAACACACCTCTCCTCAAACATTTGGAGTTCGGTTTTAAACACGAGAATCCTCTGGTCCGCAAGTGGGCCGCTAAGATGGCAAGCTATCATACAGGCAAGAAAGAAGACGTGCTTCCGTTCCTCGAAGACATTGTCAGTTCCAGTGACACGGAATCGAGCGAAGTTGCGACCGCAACGATCGAGAGTCTAAAAGGGCCGTGACTTGAAATTGGACTTTTCGCGGGAAATGAAGAGGGGAATCAGCTCTTTCGGCTGACCGATTTCACAAGATTCAGGGTCAGCCGAGTAGACATTTGACGTTGCTCGTCAACGGCCGGTCTTGCACTTGTCATTTTCTAACCGATGATCTCGCTGATGACATTTCCGTGGACGTCGGTCAGTCGGCGGTCGATGCCGTCGTGACGCATTGTTAAGCGTTTGTGATCGATTCCCAGTTGATTGAGAATTGTCGCGTGGACGTCGTACACGGTTGTGGGGTGATCGCGATCGAGCGGTTTATACCCCCACTGATCGCTTTCGCCGTGCGTGGTTCCACCCTTAATTCCACCGCCGGCCAGCCAATTGCTAAAGACGAACGGATTGTGGTCGCGGCCTTTGGAACCTTGGGAGGAAGGCAATCGGCCGAACTCGGTTGTCCAGAGTACGATGGTGTCTTCAAGCAGGCCGCGCTGCTTCAAGTCTTTCAGCAGCGCCGAAGCGCCGACGGCCATTCCGCGGGCCAACGGGCCGTGGTCACGTTTGATATCTTCGTGCGAATCCCAGTTTCTCCGGGGAAAACCGTTATCATTCCCCGACCAGATTTGCACAAAGCGAACGCCGCGTTCCAACAACCGGCGGGCAGCCAGACATTTGCGACCGAAGTAATCGGCCTCTTCCACCGGGTTGATTTCGGCACCGAACGATGACTGGCCGTGATCCAAACCGTACATTTTCAGTGTATGTTTCGACTCTTTGGAAATGTCGAGCGCGTCGGGGGCGGCAAGTTGCATTCGTGCTGCCAATTCGTACGAACGAATTCGCGCTTCCAACCGGTCGTCGCCGGCATGATGTTCGAGATGCCGGCGATTCAATCGAGCCAATACGTTCTGGGAACGTTTATCACTCTTGTCCGTCACGTATTTCGCTTGCGGAAACAGATCGACGATGGGCGTTTTTGTTCCGGGTCGAATAATGGTCCCTTGATGCTGACCCGGTAGAAAAGCGGCGCCCCAGTTTTTTGGGCCGTTGGATGCAAAGCCGCGATGATCGGGCAGAACGACAAACGTGGGCAGGTTTTCGTCCATGCTGCCCAGCCCGTAACTCACCCACGCCCCCATTCCCGGAAAGCCGGGCCGCTGAAAACCGGTCGCCTGCAGATAAGTCGCCTGACTGTGGACGCCGGTCTTGCCGACCATGTTGTGAATGAAGGCCATGTCATCGACGCAGTCACTTAACGGCGCGACGACTTCGCTGAGTGGCTTGCCGCATTTGCCGTAGGGCTGAAACTTCCAGGGCGACTTCATCCACGGTCCCAGCCCGTTTTGAAATGCCTCAATCGGCTCGCCGAAATCGGACTTTTCTCCGTGCTGTTTTTCCAGCAGCGGCTTGTAGTCGAACAGATCAACATGGCTGGCCGCCCCCGCCATGAACAACTGCACGACCCGCTTGGCTTTCGCGGGAAAGTGAAGTGCCGTGGTGGTCTTTCCCGGCGTCTCTTCTGTTCCCGCCAGTAGGCCTTCATTGGCCAGCATGCCGGCCAGGGCAATTCCGCCCAGACCACCACCCGCTTCCCAGAGAAACTGGCGGCGATTGCTTTGAGAGCTTGGATTCATCGAGTGACACCAGTCAGTTACTGTGTAGTCGGAATTGATTTGAAGCGGCTAGCAAGCGTCTGCAAGGAAATAATCTACACAGCAATTGAAGCCTGAAGCGCAAGCGAAGGATGATTCCAGCGCGATGCCGGCAAGCTCCTTCGCTTGCGCTTCAGGCTTCAATGGGTCGATCATTCACAACATCTTCCTTATTCAATAAAGACGAATTCATTGAGATTAAAAAACACACGGCACACGTTGGCCATTCCGTGATCGGTAGCCAACGCGAGCAACTCTTGCTTTTCGAATTCCGTTGGCGCACGCCCAAGCGCGAGCCGACAGGCGAGATTGATTTGATCTGACAGCATTTTCTCTTTCTTCGCGAGGCGTGCCGCGAAGTGCTCGGCCATGCGGAGCATCAGCTTATTGTTCAACAGGGCGAGCGCCTGGAGCGACGTCTGTGTTTCGTTCCGCTTCGCCACACGCTGCGACGGGTCGGCACAGTCGAGCGTTTCCATAAAAGGCTGCTGCTGCGACCGCACCAAGAATCGATAAACCGACCGACGGTGTGTCAACGGATCATCGGGATTGTGTTTGTCGTAGCGAAAGTGTGGCGAGTGTTGTGGATGTTCGATAATGAAGTCGCGGAAGCCGGGGCCGTACATACTGTTGTTGAGCTTCCCGGCGAGAGTCAGCACGGTATCGCGGATCGACTCCGCATCGAGCTTGCGGCGATTCATCCGCCAGAGGAATTGGTTGTTGCGATCGATTTCGGTGCTGTGCGGATTGCCATTCGACGACTGCCGATAAACCGCGCTGGTGACGATGAGTCGATGCAGCGCTTTGAACGATTGCGGCGAATCGATCCACTTGCCGCCGTCGCGAAACTCGGCTGCCAACCAGTCGAGCAATTGCGGATGAGAGGGCAACTGACCCATGCGACCGAAGTCGTTGGGCGAATCGACAATTCCCCGTCCGAAATGATACAGCCAGATTCGATTGACAATCGAACGCCAAGTCAGCGGGTGTTCCGGCAGCGTCAACCAATTCGCCAACGCAATGCGGCGGTCGCCTTCGCTGTGAGTCTCGGAAAGTGGGAACTTCCACGCGGCCCCCGGAACAATCGGCAACGTCCCCGGCGAAACCTGTTGCGCCGGATTTCTAACGTCACCCCGTTTCAACAGGTGAATCGGTCGCGGGCCAAGTCCGCCGCGACCGCGAAAGTTTCCGCTACCGTGGTGAACTGTTCCGGCGTAGACGCGGCTGGGGCGCGGCAGTTTCGACAGTTCACGCGAAACTTCTATCTTCTTCTGCGCGATGCGCGTCGATTCGGTGCGGAGATCGACGGCGACCGACTTTTTCAACAACTCTTCTCGTGCTGCCTGAAGCGTCTTCAACATCGCCGGCGTGTCGTCGGTATTCGCGGCCTTGCCGAAGTAATAACCGTCAACGAGATTCTTTCGCTGCCAGCGAACCGGAGCTTGAATCGAATCGAGCGACGTCACTTTCCTGCCGCGAGCCACGTTCAGTCCAGCGGGAGTCAGCACCGTGATTTCTGCCAGTGCGAAGATGAAATCGTTTTGACGGGGCGCTAATTTCGTGGCGGTCACGCGAATAAAACGTCCACTCTTCCGGCCGACATCGAGTGAGATTGGTTTCACACCCGGATTGCCGACGTCGGCCGTCGTCTGGTCTGAAATCACGACGACGTCTTTGCTGAACTCAGGGTCGGCCGACATTTCAACCCGATAGCGAACGGGGAACCCGAAACCCGCGCCGATGTTGTTGAACGAATCGTGACAGCCGACAATGATTACCTTGTCGAGTTTCATCGCGCTGCCGAGATCAACCTGAACCCATTTGACTGCGTCCTGCTTCGCTTCGATACCGCTGTGATAACCGAACTCCGGACGAACTTTGGCCTGCTTGCTGCTTTTCGATATCTCTTCAATTCGGTGATCGAGTTTGGCCAGTTCAGGACCGGCCTGCTTGTGAATTGATCGATCGTTTTCCACTCCCCGAGCTGCCAGTCGCATCTGTTGCTGCTGCAGTTTGACTCGTTGGGCGGCGACACGCGGGTCGACATCGTACTCACGGTCGGCACGATCGATCGATGCGAACACGGCCTGCAGACTGTAGTAGTGTTCCTGGGTGACGGGATCGAACTTGTGGTTGTGGCAGCGGGCGCACTGCACGGTGAGGCTGTTAAAGACGTTGATGGTCGTGCTGACCATGTCGTCGCGATCGAGGTTGCGGGCGACCTTGCCGTCGGTCTTCGTCTCGGGGACTTCCGCATGTCCGATGAAATCCCACGGCCCGGACGCAATGAAACCGACGGCGACATTGCCGTCGCGCGTGCCGGGATACAACACGTCGCCGGCAACCTGCTCGCGGACAAAACGGGAATAGGGCTTGTCCTCGTTGAAGGCACGAATGACGTAGTCGCGATACGGCCAGGTGTTCTCGCGGAGCTTATCCTTGTCGTAGCCGTGCGTGTCGGCGTAATGAACGATATCGAGCCAGTGCCGCGCCCAGCGCTCACCATATCGCGGCGATGCCAACAGCTGATCGACCAGTTTCTCGTAGGCCTTGGGATCGGTACTGTTAACGAATCTCTCAACTTCCTGCGGCGTGGGTGGCAGGCCGATGAGATCGTAATAGATGCGGCGAACGAGCGTGCGACGATCGGCTTCGGGGGAATGTGTGAGTTTGTGTTTACGATGCTCGGCCGCGACAAAGGCGTCGATGGGAGTGCGCGCCCATTTCGATGTCGTCTCGTCGAGTTGGGGAACAGTCGGTTGTTTCAGCGGTTTGAGCGACCACCAATTGAGGTCGGCGGTCGCGGGCGGTTTCATTGAAAACTTCGTCGGCCATTCTGCGCCGGTGGCGATCCAATTGCGAATCGCAGCGATTTCATCCGCCGTGAGTGGATCGGCATCCTTTGGCATTTCCGCTTTGCCGTCGGAAGGGGTAATCAGATCGAGCAAGAAACTCTCATCTGGTTTGCCCGGGGTGATCGCCGCTCCGCTTTCACCGCCTTTCATCATCGTGTTTGCAGTCGCCAGCGAAAAACCGCCCTTGCGCTGAGCAGCATTATGGCAACTCAAACAACGTCGCTGCAAAACCGGCGCGACTTTGGAGAGGAATAACGACGATTCGTCGGCCGCAGATACGGCGGAAACCGGCATTGCGACCATCATCAGCACAAGAAAACGGCCCACGACACCACCCATCGGCTGGTCCCGACGGTATCGCATTCGAGGCACACCCGCCGTTTGTATCCAACAGCCGAGGTAGCCGCGTCGTCTTGACAGCGTCGTTGATTTCACTGCGTTCTTCCCTCGAACAGATCAATCATCCAGAGAACATCTTTCGTCCCTGATTATACCGAACGCATCCGGCAACCGCACTCGCTGTGACAAGTCGGTCCGCCAGATGTGGCTGTTGTTTGAACGGCCGTAGATCGAACGAAACCAGCAATTGCCGTCAGTCGCATAAAAAGTGCTTTATTCTTGATCATACGTTGGTCGATTGTGTAAAATAGACTGGGATTGAGCTTCACAGTTCCTGTTACACTCGGGCCTTACTGCTTCCCGCAGCGAAAGGCTCCCACCATAGCAAGGATCAGTGATTGTACCCGTGATTCTTCGACAACCGACCACACGTCGCTTCGCCTGCGCTTGGAGGATGGGGGTGGTTCTCTGCGCCCGCTTTTTCGTATTGAGTTGCCTCGTCGGCACGCTGTCGGCAGTCGATACTCCGGTCCTCGCCGCCATCCGTGTCAGCCCGGCGAAGGTGTCGCTGGATAGCCCCGAGTCGTCGCAACAGTTGCTGACATTTGGGCCGCGCGACGATGGTTCCGAGCGGGATGTCACCGGCGCGGTTTCGTATCAGGTTGTCGATCCTCGTATCGCAGTCGTCGATGAGGGCGGGATTGTGCGTCCGCTGAAGGAAGGCCGCACGGAAGTCGTAGTCTCTCTCCGCCAGGAACAAATGCGAGTGCCGGTTGTGGTGACGAGTCTCGCATCGCCGCGACCTGTCTCGTTTCAAAATGAAGTGATTCCCATCCTGACCAAGTCGCGTTGCAACTCGGGCGGTTGCCACGGAAAAGCGGAAGGCCAGAACGGTTTCCGATTGAGCATTTTCGGTTTCGATGCGGCTGCCGACCACTCTGCACTATTGAAGGAAAGCCGCGGCCGCCGCATCTCGCCCGCATTTCCCGAGCGCAGTCTGCTGCTGCGGAAAGGGACGTCGGAGATGCCGCACGGGGGCGGACGAAAATTCGTGAAAGGAAGCGCCCGCTACCAACGATTAGTGCGCTGGATTGCGGAAGGCTCACAATTCGATTCGCAAGATGCCGAATCAAGCCAGATCGTTTCAATTGAAGTGGAACCGAAGCGACAGATTCTATTCGGTGGCGAGTCGCAGCAATTGCGTGTGACCGCCATCGATTCTGCGGGCCATCGACATTGTGTGACCTTGGAAACCGAATACGAATCGAACGCCGGTTCCATCGCCGAAGTGGACGAGCGCGGGCTGATTCGCGCCAGTCACATTCCCGGCGAAGCGGCGATTTTGGTTAGGCACCTCAGTCACGTTGCCGTCTGTCGAATTACCCTGCCGCGACCGGGCGTGAATTTCACTCGACCGGCGGAAACGAATTTCATCGACAAGTTGGTGTGGGACAAGTTGCAGCGGCTGGGAATTGAGCCGAGTAATTTGGCCAGCGATGCAGAATTCATGCGGCGGACTTTTCTCGACACAACGGGAACGCTGCCGAATGCCGACGAGGTTCGTGCGTTCCTGAAAGATACGGCGACCGACAAGCGGAGCAAGTTGATCGACAACTTGCTGGAGCGAAACGAATACGCCGACTACTGGACCATGCACTGGCTGGACCTGCTGCGAGCCGATCAACTCAAAGTGACACCGCAGGGGACTGTCGCAATGCAGCGATGGTTGCGGAAGCAGTTTGCCGACAACGTTCCTTACGATCGTTTCGCCCGCCAGTTGTTAACACAACAGGGGAGTACGCTGGCGGAAGGACCGGGCGCATTTTATAAGGCCATTACCAAGCCGGACGAATTGAGCCGCTCGTTCAGCCAATTGCTGTTGGGTGTCCGCATTGAATGTGCACAGTGTCATCATCACCCATCGGAGCGCTGGAGCCAGGCCGATTACGTCGGTCTGGCCGGATTCTTCACCGGGGTGAAACTCAAGAAACTTCCCGATGGCAGTCAGGCCATCGTCTCCCAGGGTGGGAATGACCTGCCGCATCCACGGACGGGCGAAGTGGTGACGGCTCGCGCGTTAGGCGCACCTCCAGCAAATTTCGACGGTGTGACAGATCGTCGGCGATTGTTGGCCGATTGGATGACGGCCCGCGACAATCCGTTTTTTGCACGGTCGATTGCCAATCGACTCTGGGCGCACTATCTCGGGCGAGGAGTCGTCGAGCCAATTGACGACATGCGCAACACAAATCCCGCGACCAACGAACCATTGCTGAAGGCGTTGGCCGGTCATCTGCAAGACGTGAACTTCGATCTGAAAGCATTCACGCGAACGCTGCTGAACTCGCGGGTTTATCAGTTGAGTTCCCGTAGCAACGCATCCAATCGAGACGACAACCAGAATTTCTCTCATGCTGCCTACAAGGCATTGCCGGCCGAAGTGTTGCTCGATGCAATCAGCCATAGCACGGGCGTGCGGGAGAAATTCAACGGTTGGCCGCAAGGTTATCGAGCGGTGCAGGTGTGGGATAACCGCATGCCGTCGTATTTCTTTCGCATCTTCGGTCGGCCGGTCCGTGCTTCGGTGTGCGAATGCGAACGCAGTAACGAACCAAGCATTGCCCAGGCGCTGCACCTGTTGAACTCACCGGAAATCATGCAGAAAATCCAGCATCGTCGCGGACGCGCACGGCAACTGGCCGGCACACAACTGCCTCCGTCCTCGATCATCGACGAGTTGTATCTCGGCACTCTGGGCCGCTATCCCAAGGCTGAAGAGAAAACGTTGATGCTCGAAGCGTTCGCCGATGAAGACGTTGATCGCCGCGCCGCAACCGAAGATGTGTTATGGGCGCTGCTGAACTCTCGGGAATTCGTGTACAATCATTGATACGCCACCAACGGGCGTAATCACTCCGAATCGTTTGAGGATGAACGATGTTAAAAGTTCAGATCGGCCAACGACGCAGGCAGCGTTGCGATGGGGTTTCCCGCAGGCATGCGCTGCGTTTGGGAACAACCGGCCTGTTGGGTGGACTGGCATTACCGCAACTGCTGCAGTTGCAGGCAAAAGCGGCGACGAAGCAAAAGGCGAAGGCCAAGTCGTGCATTTTTCTGTTTCTGGAGGGTGGACCGCCGCACCAGGACATGTGGGACCCTAAACCTGCTGCGCCAGCGGAAATTCGCGGCCCGTTCTCTCCAATTGCCACCAACGTGCCAGGCACACAAATCACAAATCAGCTTCCGCTGTGCGCGAAGATGGCCGACAAGTACACCATTCTCCGCAGCCATTCCCACCGCGACAACGGACACACAACCGGATACCACTATGTGATGACCGGACGGCGAGCCAATTTTGCCGACGGCGACAACCCCGTGCCGAACAACGCGTTTTATCCGTCGGTTGGGTCGATCGTTTCGCGAGAACTTGGCACCAAAAGTGAGATTCCGCCCTACATCAATCTGCCGCACCCCATGGCGGGTGGCGGTCCCGGTTTCTACGGCGCCGAGCACGCGCCCTTTGTGATTGAAGCCGACCCAACACAGCCGGATTTTGAAGTCAAAGACCTGCAACCGATCGCCGGTTTGTCGCAGAAAAGGCTGAGTACACGGCAAAGACTCTTGGCGGGCATCGAAAAGCTCGAACGAAATGCCAGCCGTGGACGAGCCGACGTCATGTCAACATACTACGAAAAGGCGCACCGGTTGATCACGTCGCCTGCCGCAAAAAAGGCATTCGACATTCATGCAGAACCACGCGCTGTGCGGGAACGATACGGCTCGACTCAAATTGGGCAATGCGCCCTGCTGGCCCGCCGACTGGTCGAATCGGGCTGCCGATTCGTTGGCGTCGATGCGCCCGGCTGGGACGTGCACTTCAATTGCTTCCCCAGCCTGCAAACCGATCTCATTCCGTATGCCGACCGTGCCTTTAGTGCGTTGGTGACAGACCTGGAAGAACGCGGCCTGTTGGACGAAACGCTCGTCGTGATGATGGGTGAAATGGGGCGCACGCCGCGAATCAATGCCCAAGCAGGACGCGACCACTGGTCGATGGCGCAGACGGTCATCTTTGCCGGCGGCGGAACCAAACCGGGGCAGATTATTGGCGCGACCGATAAACAGGCGGCAGCACCGGCGACAGAACCGATCGGCGTGAACGACCTGTTGTTCACCATCCACACGCTGATGGGCATTGATCCCACGCGCACGCACTACGGCCCGCTGGGGCGTCCAGTTCCCATCACCGATGGTGGAAAGCTGATCGACGCGCTGGTGTGACGGCTGGCATGTTTCGTTTTCGGAGACTCGCGATGCGACCGTTGTTTCCTGTGTTGTTATTCGTGGGCATCGGGCTTGCGCCGGCAATCACATCTGCGCAGCAGGCACCGAGCATCGGTTACATGTATCCGCCCGGTGGCGCTGCGGGAAGCACGGTCGAAGTTGTTCTGGGTGGCTACGACTGGACGCCCGACATGCAGGTGTTCGCAGTCGACCCGCGGATCAAACTGGAAATCATCGCGCCACCTGGACCGGTCATTGTGCCGGAGCCGCCGTATTGGTTCGGCAAGAAGGCGCGGCGGGGTCCGTTCCTGCTGCCCCGTGAAACTCGCGACAAGCTGACATTGCCGGCCGCTTTTCCTCCCGGCATCGTCCATTGGCAGGCAGCCAACGCCAACGGTGCCACCGGGCGCGGGCGGTTCGTCGTCGGTGAAAACAACGAAGTTCTCGAAATCCAAACCCGCAAATCGCCGCAGGAATTGTCGGCACTTCCGGTAACAATATCCGGCCGGATTCAGAACATCGAAGATGTGGACCGTTACAGTTTCCGCGCGGCAAAAACAGGGCCAATCACCTGCCGAGTTGCTGCGCAAGCAATCGGCTCCCCGTTAAATGCCGTTGTTGAAGTCCGCGACAGCGACGGACGACTGATAGCCGATGCCGCCGACACTTCGGGCCGCGATGTGCTTTTGACATTTGCTGCGATTGAGAATTCCGAATACACCATAAGCGTGTTCGATGTCGATTTCCGTGGCAACCGCGCTTTCGTCTATCGACTGGAGTTGATTCCAGGACCAGGTGTGCTGGCGGCCATTCCATCGGCGGGAAACCCTGGTGAAACGAACGCCGTTGAGTTCATCGGCTACGGGGTGGCCACCGGCAGCGCGAAACTCGAATCGGTAACAACAAACGTCACGTTTCCCTCAAAACCCGCTGGCGAACGTTTCCGTTATTCGTTGCAAACCGCATGGGGGACGGCATCCCCGTTTTCTTTCCTGATCAGTAGTCTGCCCGAAAGTATTGAACCGGCCGATCTCGCGATAGCTGCTCGAAAGCTCTCGATTCCTGCAGCGGTGACCGGCGTAATTGAGGAACGAAACGGCATTGATCGTTACTCGGTTCGCGGGACGAAAGGCGACGTGTGGTCGATTGCCTGTGAGTCTGACCGCATCGGTTCTCCTTTGGATATGAGCGTGTCGATTCTTGACGCGAACGGCAAACAGTTAGCTACGATCGACGACGCCCCGGGAACCGTCGATGCACGCCTGGAGTTCAAAGTCCCCGTGGACGGCGATTATGAAATCCTCATCGGAGACAAATCGGGACGTAGCGGAAACCGCGCCGCCACTTATCGACTGGTCGTGAAGCCGACGGTTGTTTCGTTCGATCTCAGTGTGCCGGAACTGCTGACAATTCCCAGTCAGGGGAAATCGCTGTTGACGGTGACCGCCAAACGACACGGAAATTTCAAAGACGCGATTGCGATTGCAGTGACCGGTTTACCCGCCGGAGTTGAAGCAGCAAATGGCATCATGATTCCAGCCGGCAAGAATGCCATCAAGCTCGACCTGACATCGACGGCCGGAACTGCGGTTGCCGCCAGCATGGTGAATGTGAATGGCTCCGCGACCGTCGAGGGGAAACCGGTGACGCGTTCTGCCGGTCGGGTCCTCGTTGCCGTCACGCTCAAACCACCGTTTTCAATCGATGCAGAAGGTAAGAACGATGTCACGAAGTGGCCGCGCGGATCGACGTTTCCCGGCCCGGTTCTCATAGAACGCAGCGACGGATTCAACGGTGAGATTGTGCTGGAGATGTCGTCGAAACAGGGGCGGCATCGACAGGGAATTCGTGGTCCGGAATTGGTCGTTCCGCCAGGAGTCAAACGGATTTTGTATCCCGTGTTTCTTCCCGAATGGCTGGAAACAACGCGGACGTCGCGGATGGTCGTCAACGGAGTCGCGAAGGTTTCCGATGCCGAAGGAAATCTGCGGTATAGCGTCAGCCGATTGAAAACGCGGATTGGCTTCCTTCCGGTCGGCGCTCTGTTGAAGATTTCGATCCCCCTGAAGGAATTGGAATTGCTTCCGGAGCAGCCCTTCGACGTGCCAGTGACCATCAGCCGATCGCGCGAGTTGGCTGAATCGGCCAGACTGGAATTGAAACCGGGCAGCGAACTTGAAGGCACGTTTCAATTCGCCCCGGTGACCGTCAACGCCGACCAAACGGAAGTGGTCATCCGGGTAACTCCTCTGGGAGGCAAATTGCCGACGGGTGAGAAGACACTGACGGTGCGAGCGACTGTGCTGCAACAGGAAAAGTTCCCCGTCGTTTCTGAGGCGAGCTTACTGCTGGTGTTTCTCGGCAAGGACTGAGTGCCTTGCATGGAATCATCGCTCCGCGTGAAAAAACCTGAATCGCAAGTTTTGAACTTACGCTATTCGGCAACTCAAAGTGATCTCGCCTGAGAAACCCGTGCGCAATCGTAAGCCGAAGCGTTAGCGAGGGACTTCGCGAGAGAATCATAAATTGCTCCCTCGCTTACGCTTCGGATTACAATCATCCCTAAACTGCGCTTTAGGCTCTTTTGGGTGGTGCGATTCGATGTTACGACCGGGCATCAACAGTGCAGCGACGACCCGCAAGCGGGACGGCCAAATAAGGGGGGGGATGCTGATTTCACCCTGTTAGTTTTTGTTGTTTGCTGCTCTCAGGCTGCCGTTTTCAAATGCCTGGGCCATTGCCTGCGGCACTTCGGCTTCGGCGAGGACGACCTTGGCCTGATTCTCTTGCGTCTTGGCCAACATTTCCTGCTCGATGGCAATCGCCATTGCGCGTCGTTCTTCGGCCTGCGCTCGGGCGATTCGCATGTCTGCTTCGGCCTGATCGGCCTGGAGTCGGGCACCAATATTGTCGCCGACGTCAATGTCGGCGATGTCGATCGAGACGATCTCGTACGCCGTCTGCGCGTCGAGTCCTTTCGCCAGCACTTGCTTGGCAATCAGCAACGGACTTTCGAGAACGTCCTGGTGGGTGTCGCTCGAACCGATAGCAGAGACAATTCCCTCGCCGACGCGCGCGATGATCGTCTCTTCGGTCGCTCCGCCGATCAACTGTGAAAGGTTTGTGCGAACCGTAACGCGGGCGCGGGCTTTGAGTTGAATTCCGTCTCTGGCGACGCCGTCGAGCGAACTGCGACCATGCCGTTTGACGTCGGGGCAATCGATGACTTTGGGATGAACGCTCGTTTGCACCGCTTCCAGTACATTTCGACCGGCCAGATCAATGGCCGCCGCCGTATTCCAGTCGAGATCGATTTTTGCACGCTGGGCGGCAATCAGAGCACGCACAACCAGCCGCACGTTGCCACCGGCCAGAAGGTGGGCTTCCAGCCCTTCGGTCGAGATGCTCGTCAGTCCGGCTTGCACGGCGGGAATCTTCGCGTCCATGATGACGGTCGGATTGACCTTTCGCAGCGACATGAAAACCAGTGACAACGGGCCGATGCCGGCGCCGGAGGAAAACCCGCGCAACCAGAGTTTGAAATAGCGGCCGAAGAGGAAAATGAACACGATGCCGATCACCCCGAAGAGCGCAGCAACCGCGAAGAAAATGATCGTACCGATACCAACATCTTCAAGCATGGTGTTTACTTTCGTACAAAAATGGACGAGATGATTCCCGGATGAACTCGGATCGCTGTTTACATAAGTCGCCTCTCAGGAAGACAACTACGTCAGAGCATCCGCGTTCATTCTAGGGAAGTTCCTGCGTATTGCAATTTCATACCTGTTGGTCGATTGCAGTTTTTCTGTGTTTCTCACGGGCAGCCAATCGGCCCTCGGTCGATTCATTCGTCGTCGAGAGCTATAATCTCCTCTCCACATTTGTCTGCCGCCACATTAGACGCGCCCAGAGTTTCATTCCACGTTTCACCCCAACCGGAGCCACACACCATGAGCGCTGACGCCCGCATTGAAGAACTCAAACTGGAATTGCCCGAAGCTCCGAAACCGGGCGGAGTCTACAATCCACTCGTGCAGGTCGGCGACATGGTCTACGTCTCCGGACATGGCCCGCTACTGCCCGATGGTTCGATGATTACCGGAAAAGTAGGGGGCGATTTAGACGAAGCCGCAGGAAACAACGCTGCTCGGCAGGTCGGTCTGACGATGCTCGCCACGCTGAAAGCCCAACTCGGCAGCCTGGATCGCATCGAGCGAGTGGTCAAGGTACTGGGCATGGTGAATGCCGCATCCGATTTTGGGCGTCATCCGCAGGTCATCAACGGTTTCAGCGAATTGATGATCGAGGTGTTCGGCGAACCGGGCCGCGCCGCACGCAGCGCCGTCGGCATGGGATCGCTGCCCGGTAATATTGCTGTTGAAGTCGAGGCGATTGTGCAGCTAAAACAATGAATTCACCTTCCCCGATTCGGTACGAACGTATAAAAGACGGGGAGTGAGAACCTGAGTTGCAGTGAGTGATTATCGGTAAAATGGATTCCCGATTCTTTCGGTTGATAGCTTAACGAGGGAGCGACGGATTTGATGCAGGTTGATGCGCTGATTTTCGGTGGAGGCGCCGCCGGACTCTGGCTGTTGGACGAGTTGCTGCGGCGAGGCGATTCGGCAGTTCTGCTCGAAGCAGGGCAGTTCGGCCAGGGACAGACGATCGCTTCGCAAGGCATCATTCACGGCGGTTTGAAGTACACACTGCAAGGCTTGCTGACGCCATCGGCCACGGGAATTCGCGACATGCCCGGCGTGTGGCGCGACTGTTTGGCCGGGCAGCGACAGCCGGATTTGCAGGCGACGCGTTTGCGCAGCGATTGCTGTCATCTGTGGCGAACGGATTCGGTGCGGTCGCGGCTGGGAATGATCGGCGCGAGATTCGGGCTGCGTGTGGCACCGAATGAATTGCCGACCGAACAGCGACCGGAAGTTCTGCGTCGCTGCCCTGGAATGGTCGCAAGACTCGACGAGCAAGTGATCTCGCCGGCTGATTTTCTGGGCAATCTTTCCAGTCGCAACGGAGATTTCATCCTGCAAATCGATGCGAATGACGGCCTCTCGTTCGACTGCGATGCTCCCGGTCAGGTCCGGGCGGTCGCGCTCAATAATCCATCTGGCGACAACTGCCTGGAAATTCAGCCATCGCATTTGATTTTCACGGCCGGGGGAGGAAACGCCCAACTTCGTCGGCATGCGGGGTTACATACCGAGGTCATGCAAAAACGTCCGCTGCACATGGTGATGTTACGAGGTGAACTACCGGTGTTGAACGGGCATTGCGTCGACGGCGCCCGCACCCGGGTCACAGTGACTTCTGACGTCGATGCGGCGGGACGAACAATCTGGCAAGTGGGCGGACAAATCGCTGAAGACGGCGTTCTGATAGAACCCCAAGAACTGATCGCACGCGCCGCCGCGGAACTCCGCGCCGTGCTACCCGGTGTGGACCTGAATGATGTGGAGTTTGCCACTTATCGGGTCGATCGCGCTGAAGGATCGACACGGAACGGCGGACGACCGGATCAGGTGCAAATTCTCACCGACGGAAACACAATCACAGCGTGGCCCACCAAATTAGCGCTTGTTCCGCAGTTGGTCGATGCCGTTTCCTCACTGCTCGTCCCAGCGAATATCGCGAGGCCAACACTGCCGCCAGAATGGCCGCGTCCGAGTGTTGCCGCGCCACCGTGGGAGACGTGCAGCACCTGGCATCGATTTGACGCACGAACAAATGAGACTCATCGAGCCGCCTAACATTGTGGGACTGCGCGACGAACAGTTCCTCAACTGTCAGGCCAGAAACATTGTCCGAAACTCCAAACCCCGTAGGCACGATGGAAGCTCAATTGCTGGGGCAAACCGGCCTGAAGGTCAGCCCAATTGGGTTTGGGGCGTTCAAAATCGGCCGCAACCAGAAAATTAAATACCCCACACCGTACGACTTGCCGACGGAAGCCGACGTCGAAAAGTTGTTGAACGCGGTACTCGATATGGGGATTTCCTACATCGACACAGCCCCCGCCTACGGCTTGAGCGAAGAACGCATCGGTCGGTCCATTGCGCATCGTCGCGATGAATTCGTACTTTCAACCAAGATCGGCGAGACGTTTCGGGACGGGCAGTCACAATACGACTATTCGGCAGCAGCTGTTCGCCACAGCATCGACAGCAGCCGGCTATTGCTCGACAGTGAAATTCTCGATCTCGTTTTGATTCACTCCAGCGGCGACGATGACTTCATTCTCAATCAAACCGACGCAGTGGCCACACTTTGCGATTTGAAACAGGCAGGCATTGTTCGAGCCGTTGGAATGTCGGCCAAATCGATTGAGGGGACGCGACAGTCACTCGAATGGGCCGACGTCATCATGGTCGAATACCATCTCGACGACCGATCGCACGAAGAGGTCATCGCTGAAGCTGCGGAGCGTGGAGTGGGCGTTGTCATTAAGAAGGGATTGGCGGCAGGCCATCTCACCCCCGACGAAGCAATAAGCTTTGTGCTGCGGAATCCACACGTCGACAGCCTCGTCATCGGTGGGTTGAATCCGGCACACATTCAGGTCAACGTGAATGTGGCAGGAACAATCTCCAAAGGGTGATCGACCCTCATCTTTCTCCAGGTTACCGCTATTCGAAGTACGTCTCTTCGCTGGACAGTTGGCTGCTGGCTCTTTCATCAACTGCCGCCAGCAGATCGGGATCGAATGGCGAGGCCCACGAGGCAATCTTTTGAATGTTCGGTCGTCGCTGCCTCAAATCACGTTCGAGACACTGCTCGAGCAGCCAGTTGGTCGCAATACTGATTCCGGGACAGACCTCTCGGAATTTGGGCATTTGGTAGCGGTGATGCTCGCGACGAATTTCACGCACGCCGCCGCCGGTAAATAACGTCTGCCCCGTTAACGCCTTATAGGCGACACAACCAAGGGCAAAATAGTCCGCTTCTTTTCCCACCTCAAAACCGGCAAGCTGTTCGGGTGCCATGTAGCGCGGCGTGCCGACGATGGAAACTGCCGCTCCCCCGGTTTCGTCTTCGACCGGCTTCGCTAACCCGAAATCCATCAGTTTAACCGACCCATCTCGATTGAGCATGATGTTGGCCGGTTTGACATCACGGTGTATGATTTTGTGCGCGTGGGCGTGATCGAGCGCAGCCGCCACTTGTCCGATGATCTTTCGGAATTCTGCTTCTGGAAGTGGCCCCGTCGCATTCACCACGTCTTCTAATGTGAAGCCGTCGCAGAATTGCATGGCGATGAAATACGTATGAAATGCCGCAAAACGACCGTAGGTCGTCACAATATTGGGATGCTCGAATGTCTCAATGATATCGGCCTCGCGCTGAAACTGCATCAGGGCTTCCGAATCGTAGACGAGCCGATGGCTCATCATTTTCAACGCGACCTGCCGGTCCGTCTCCACATGTCGCGCTTCGTAAACGACCCCCATGCCACCCTGCCCAAGATGACGTGTGAAGCAATAGCCACCGAACGTCTTGCCTGCCAGAACATCACGCCCCACTCCGCCTAACCGCGTCGCAAACAGTCGCGTTAGCACCACGCTGATGCTGGGGTACAACGAGGCCAGCTCGTGAAAGATTCCCGACGGCAGAACGAGAACTTCGACATCGGTCGTGGCAACGACGTTGGCAGTGCGCGGCTCTTCGGTCAGCAAAGACATCTCGCCGAGTACCTGCCCCGTGCCGATGCGGCCAATAAAGTGGCTGACGGCTGCCTTGTCCTCCGTTGAGATTTCAACGATGCCATTGCGAATGACCAGCAGCGAGGTCCCCGGCTCTCCCTGCTTCAAGACCGTTTCGCCCGCAGAAAAACTGTGGCAGAACATATTGGATTCGATCATCGACAACACGTTCGCCGGCAGCGAAGTGAAAGTCTCACACTCGGCAAGAAACGGAGCCCCGCCGACTTCAACATCGGGGATAACCGTATCGCTGAGCGACGTTGCGTTCAAAGAATCTCCGGCAATGATCGTCGTATCGACCGATCCATTGTCGGCCACCGCAATCGCAATGGATTCGTCCTGGTTGCAACCCAATTCCTGGCGGAGACGATCACCAAGATCGGGAAACCTCTCGACAAATTCATCGACGGTGGCCGCTTCGCCGTAAAGCCCCTGATATTCGAACTCGCGCAGAACCAGTTCAAATTTCAATTCGACATCGTCGGCGACTTCGGGGATGCTCTCGAAATAGGATTCGAGGGGCGCGGGATTGCCGACGCGCCAGCGACGGAACAGATCGACGGCGACGACATCGGCGCGTTCGCGCGGTGTCGCATCGGGAAGCTCAGCCAAAAACGCGTTCACATCCGGTGGCGCATCCCAAAGGTTGTTAAACTCGTCGGCCGGCGTCTTACTCACGGAGATCTCGTCGGAGTTCGTGGTGACCGCAATCTTGCCGCGTGACTCTGCACGCGACACCGCATACATAATACTGTTTGACACAGCAAAGCAGACAGATGAATCCTCAACAACGTTCATCCTACTACGACGAGTCGAGACGCTCAACTTCCCGGCACGAATGTTGGGCGTAACTCTGCGATCTTCCGACGATTACTCTTTCGGGTCCCGCAAGATTGTGAGGTCAACCGTTTCGCCCGAGTCGAGAAATACCTTACCTTTGACCGACTGCAGAATGTCTTCCAACGCTTCGATGTACATTCTCCGCATGGTGAGTCCGCGGGCCACATCGGGGGCATCCGCCGATTCGATGCTGGCGATCAGCTTGCGAAAACGGTCGGCTTTGCCACGAGCCGCTTCGATGTTGCGGCGGTGTTCGATGTCGGCCTCATTTCGGATCTGCCAGGCTTCAGCGTCGGCTTTGGCTTGCAGTTCTTCCGTCACCGCCAACGCACTGTTAATCAATAGCTCGCGCTCGGCGCGGGCGTTGGAAACATCGAGGAATGCCTGTTTTACCTGCGGCGGAGGATAGACGGCACTGATGGCGGCCTCATCGATGTCGATTCCGAGCCGGTATTGTGCAACGAGCTCTCGCGTTCGTTGCGTTAACAGTTCGCGGAGTTCCACCAAACCCAGCGGGTGAACAAAATCGACGCCGCTGCGAGAAACCAGATCGGAAATCGCTGACTCGGCCAACAACTTGAGATGTTCTGTCGGCGACTTCGAGCGAAACAGGAAGTCGTTCGGATTCTCGTCCGAGATGCGGTACTGCAAGGTGATTTGCAGATTGAGAATGTTCTTATCGCCAGTGAGGAACTGCGATTGTTCGAGCAACTCGGCCGATCTCAGGAAGTCGCCCAGATTGCCGCTCGTCTCGTCCAATTCGGCCGTGCCGATGGTGAGCGTCCGGACTTCTTTGCGATTGATGCGATCGACGACGGCCAACGGCCACGGGAGATCGT
>Ga0115002_10003469_pt1 | contig 19659 bp, 14 predicted proteins | sample ArcticOcean_MG_C_8_FD_89576 | JGI IMG/M metagenome (GOLD analysis project Ga0115002, IMG submission 89576) | Marine microbial communities from western Arctic Ocean - ArcticOcean_MG_CB11_86 | ecosystem: Environmental > Aquatic > Marine > Oceanic | place: Arctic Ocean: Canada Basin | collected... | reverse complement strand
TGGCTTCAAAGTCGGGTAGGCTAAAGAGGCGGGTGCCTACGTGGGGTTGAATGAGGTCGCAGAGGGTTTTGAGGTCTTGCCAATTGGGGCCATAATGGCCGGTGAGGAGGATGGCGGCTTCAAAACCGAGGGTGTCTGCTTGGCGGATGTGGTAGCAGATGTTTTTGAAGTGTTGCCAGGGAGGCATGCATGTGAGCCAAGAACGTTCGGGTTGGCCAACAGAGCGTTCGGACCACAAGGCATACCCACCTATTTCGTGAATGTGCCAATAGTCCGGTGGGGCCACAATGCCGCCGTGTTTGTGCGCGGTGCGACACGCAATGGCGTGGGCTTTGAGGGCGTCGAGACCCACGGTGTTTTGTGGGCCGTGGGGTTCACACAAGCCGTATGGGAAATAAGCAACCGGACAGGCTTTGAATGCGGCTTCGAGTTCATCGGGGAACATGCGTTCCCAGCGGACTTCTCTCATGGTGGTGGACTCCTGTGTGTGATCAGTCTTCTAATTCGTGGTGTGATTTTAGTTTGTCGATGAACTCGGGGGTGAGTTTTCTGCCTGTGTTTTTGAGATGGTTTAAGATGTCATGGCTGAGGGCTGTGTTGAGGTGATGGTGTTGTACGGATTTGTTGATTTCGAGAAACCCTATTTGATTGATTTGGGCTGGTTCCGCTTTGCCATTGACTATTGGCGCATGGATCGTGCAATTGGTAAATCGTGTTCCCAAAGTGCTTTGGACGGCATAAAATTGGGGTGATGGTTCTTTGACACGGGGTTGGAAATGGCATGTATTGAAGACCATTTCGCCGCGTAAGTGGGCGGCGGTTAGCGTGTTGATGCGGCAGCGCTCAAAGGATGCATTGGCGATAATGTGCCCCAGATAAACGGAGACATTGTCGCAATCGATAAAGCGTATGGTGGGGTAGAGTGCCAAGGCGTCGGTATAGTTTTGGGGGGCTTGATCGCCAATGAGGAGGTGTACTTGTTCGGTGTCATGGACGTCTTGCGGCACTAATTTTTCAAGTTGGATATTGTTAAAGATAAGGGTGCTGTTGGTTTGAAGTTGGCTCTTGGTATAACTTCCTTTTTGGCGCACGTCGTAATGGTATGGACTGGGAATGCGCATGAGGCGCACGCCTTGTTCTCGGCCTTCTACGGTGATGTTTTGAAATTCTGCGCGGGAAGGGAAAAAGAGGCGGGCATCTTGATCTGTTTTGGAAAAGGGCACAATGTCCATGAGATAACACGGCGACTTGGATGTGGGCACGGCACTGTAATCGATTTTGAAGTCTTGTACTTTGATGGACTTTGCAAAACCAATGGGATATTGATAATCAAAATTGCTCATGCGGTGTTGAAAGATGGATGTGTTTCCTTTGCTGCTGGGTTTTAGTGTGCAGCCGCGCAATTGAATGTGGCCGTCCCATTTGGCGCCATAATCGCTTCTAAAGTTGACAAATTGATTGCCATGCCGAATGGTGTTTTCGATGATCAAGTCACCGCCACCGGTTAGGGCGATGCCTTTAAAACCGATGGTACAATTGCTGATGGTGAGGTTCCAGCAGTGAAAATGCACGTCGATGCGGTTGAGGCGGCAGTTTTCGACGCGAAAGTTTTTATTGAGATTGGTACCAAATACACCCCAAGCGACGGGACCGCCTTCGGCGGTGAGGTTGCGAAACGTGCAATTGAGCATGCGCGCGCCCCCAATGCCATAGGTGCCTGCGGCCAGCACGCGTGTTTTGTCTTTTCGAATCTTTTCCCAAGGCATAGCGCGGATGTTTTCAAGGGTGACGTCATAAACACCTTTAAATGTGTAAAAACCGCTGCGGGGTTGCATTGAGATGTCGGATTTTCCTTTTTCCAAACCCATCCACTGTTCACGAATAATGGTGCGGCTGCGTTCTATTGTGATGCCGTGTTGATGATAGCCCGAACCGTCTTCACCGCTGTCGCCTGAAAAATAGAATCCACCGCCTTCTATGATGAGAAAATTATCATTGCATGGTGTGGCGGTGATGGTGGTGAAGTCTTGGAAGGGCCAGGCAATGTCACCAATGATGCGGCCTTCTTCTTCTACATAAAATAGTTCTTCCCGTGCCCAACCGCGTTTGTGGTAATTGCCTGCGCGAATGCCAATGCGGTCTTTTTCATCTTCTACAATAAAAAGGTGACCAGCATAAGCGGCCAATTCGGGTATGATCTGCACACCGGGTTTTAGTTTTTTTAAGAGTGCTGTTTTTAGGGTTGTGTCTTTGGTGAGTGTGACTTTGGGTTGGTCATTGCGTACGATAAAACGGGGGGATCGTTTTTCATTGAATTTTTCATTGATGTGAAAAATGGTTTGCCCCCACGACACATTGGTGAGGATGGGAATGTTATGGGTTTGTTGGATCCAATATTCGCCACTTAAATTGACAATGGGCACGTGATGTTGATTGGCATATTCATGTGCCAACTTGATTTGAATGCCGTCGTTGTGGGTGCCATCGCCTACTGCGCCGAACATTTTGTAGTTTACGGCTTTTTTTTCTTGTAAAACGGCAACCAAACGTTTTCCAACATCTATCATGTCGGCGTTGTTGGGCGTGTGTTTGGCATTGTTTTTTTGTATGTAATACCACGCGGCACCGCCATCACCGGGTGTGTGAAAACCCGCGGTTTCTGCCCAATCGCCTTCTTTGAGTGTTGATTGGGCTTTGAGGGCTTGAACGGTGGGGTAGCGGGTCAGGGATACATTGGGGTCTGTTGTCATAGGAGGCTCCTGAGCAAATACGTATTGTACAAGGGCAAGGCCACTCAGGCCAATGCCAGTGAAGGCTTTGCGTCTTGAGAGGATGTTTGAGTTTGCTTGATCGGGCATTGGGTGCTTTCAATAAGTGTGTAAGGGGCAGCGAATCTGCGAATGAACGAATCTGCGCACAGGCGAAGCCTTAACGAGCGTAGCGAGTCATCGGTGAATCAGCGAGGCAATAATTTTGACTTAACGAACTTTTCCACGGCCTGCAACTTTCCAAACATGTTCTACTTGCATTTTGGCAATTAGGGTCATGGTCGTGTCTGTCGTTTAAGGGTGGATGGGTCGCAGAGCGCAGAACGTTTTTTTTTACGCTTTGAGCCACGCGCTCTGCGCTTTTGCTTATTTTTTAAATACTTCAGCCTGTTTGGAATCGGGCATGAGTTGCATGAGTTCAATGCGTACGCCATCGGGGTCGGCAATGAAGTATTGGCGGCATTTGCTTCGTCCTGTGCGAATTTTGGTGGGGTCTACGTCAAGACCTCTGGATTTAAGGTCGGCGAGGGTGGTTTCGATATCGTCTACCCAAAGACACAGATGTTTGAATCCTTGAGCGTTTGTGGGTTGCTCTACTGCGTCTTCGCCATTGGTGAATATTTCAATGAAGTCACCGTTACCGGTTAACACGTAGACCATCCAGAGGCTGCCATCGTCATTGTGCATCCGAAAACCTTCTGGCAGGCCGAGAATACGGGTGTAGAAGTCGAGTGTTTTGTCCATGTCTTTGGCGACAACGGCGATGTGACCAATACCTGTAATCATGAAAACCTCCGAGATGGCAGAAGACGATCCGTGCGTCATCCACCTGAGTGAATTATGGCGTTGTATGATAAATGATGAATGGGCAATGTACGTCAGGGCATTTGGCACGTCAAGCGGTTGGAGGGGTGTGTTGTTTGTACTTGTGTTTGTAAAAAAAACGGGTTTACATAGGGGACCAAAATGAACCACGCTTAAGTCGTAACCACACACTGGAGGTTTGAGATGGATCGTGATGCGATGACCAATGAAGAAAATTATACATTTGATATTGCAGGGTATTTACATGTGCCTGGGGTCTTGGCCAAGGCAGAAGTGGGTCGTTTGAACGCGGCGATTAATTCGGCGGGTAAATTGGAAGGGATGTTGCGGTGGGATGCTGAGCAGCGAGACCCTTTTCGTGATTTGTTGATCCAACCGCAACTGGTCTGGTATTTAAATCAGATTGTGGGGCCGGGTTTTCGGTTGGATTGCGAACCTGAGATTTTATGTAATGAGACGTGTGATACCTCTGCACCGCTTGTGGGCGGCAATGAACCCCGTGACCCTGGGTTGGCGTATTATCATCAAAACAATCGGCGGTTCTGTGAGCGTGTGCGTGTGGTTTGGGTATTGGAAGATGTGAATGCAGGTGAGGGTGGGTTTATGATGGTGCCAGGTTCGCATAAATCGAATGTCGCGACGCCTGAAGATATTTTGACGGGGGCTGATGACAAAGATTTTTTATGGCAGCCGGTGTTGAAGGCCGGTGATTTGTTGATTGTGGGTTTAAGTGTGTTACAAGGCATACGCCCTTGGCTGGGGGAAGGCACACAGCGTTTGTTGTCTTATGAATATGTTGGGCGTGGTGTGATGGGTTCTGCGGGTGTGGGGCCCGATGCGGAGAAATATCCGCAACCCGAGTGGATGCCTGAATTGACACCCGAGCAGCAAGCGTCGTTGTATAAACCAGGTTATCGAGACACCACGCCGCCACCGACTTTGGTGACCGATGGTGAAACGGTGACGGTAGATGCATCACGCAAGATATTTCACCCATCGATATTAATCAAAGATCCCAATTCGATGATTGACGAGACCGAGTTTTATTTTTGGGATTTGAATGGGTATTTGGTGTTGCGGGGGGTGATGGATGACGCTTGGTTGGCTGAGGCCAATGCTGTAGTGGATGCGTTTGAAGATCAGATTGTGGTTGGTGAAGTAACGTCGGGTAAGTCTAAGAGTTTGGTTGGTACGGGACGACCTGAGTTGAAAGGACTGTTACAATTACCCGCGCCTCATTGTGATCCTTTTCGGAGAATGATTGCGCACTCGGTTATTGAACATCGTTTGAATTGGATGGGCGCCAGTGGGGGGCGTACGGGTAGTCCTTCGGTGTTTGCTTCTGTGAAAGGGACTTCTGGGCATGCGCAACACGGCAATGGGGAACCTATTAACCCGGGTCGTCAGTATGTGTATCAAAATGGTCGCAGTTATTGTCAGGCCGTAACGGTGACGTGGCAATTGCGTGATGTGAGCCCCGGCGACGGTGGTTTTGCGTGTGTGCCGGGATCGCACAAAGCCAATTATTCACCCCCACCGGGTGTGCAAACCTGCGACGACGATATGGGGCTGGTAAAACATATTGGGATGAAAGCGGGCGATGTGCTCTTTTTTATGGATGGTGCAACATCGCATGGCACATTTCCGTGGCAAGGAGATCTTTCGAGACGTGGGGTTTTGATTAAGTATTCGTCGCGGAACTTTAATCGAAGTGGCGGCGAGTTGGCCCACCCGGAAAAACGATGGGGTAATCTGGTGGATGGGATGAACGATGCACAATTGGCCGTGATGCGAGGACCGGACCGGGATGTGTTTGGCCGAAATGTGCCGCGTTTAGATGTTCAGAATGGAGAAATTAGCGTGTCATATGAACGTGGTGGCGGACTTTATAGCAAAGACACACCAACAGGACCTGTTGCTAAATCATAACCCTCTGGAGAGATAAGATGGATCAGGAAACGATGACCAATGAAGAGAATTATGCGTTTGATCTTGCAGGGTTTTTACATATAAAAGGTGCCCTGACGCGCCCTGATGTTGAGCGGTTAAATCAAACGATTGATGCGGCTGGTTCTTTGGATGGCATGTTGAGATGGGACGGTGATTTGAAAACGCCGTTTCGCGATTTGTTGATCCAACCGCAATTGGTGTGGTATTTGAATCAGATTGTGGGGCCAGGGTTTCGGCTGGATCGCGAACCTGAGATTTTGTGTGATGAGACGTATGATAGCTCTGCGCCTCTTGTGGGTGGCAATGAACCGCGTGAGCCCGGGGTGGCATATTATCATCAAAATGGTCGGCGGTTTTGTGAAGGCGTGCGCGTGATTTGGGTGTTGGAAGACGTGCATGCGGGTGATGGTGGGTTTGTCCTGGTGCCGGGTACGCACAAATCGAATGTGGCGACACCTGAAGATATTTTGACGGGAGCCGATGACAAAGACTTTTTAATGCAACCCGAGCTAAAGGCCGGCGATTTGTTGGTCGTGGGGTTGGGTGTGGTGCAAGGCATGCGCCCTTGGCAAAGTGAAGGAAGACAGCGTTTGTTGTCCTATGAATATGTGGGACGTGGTGTGATGCGTTCTGCGGGTGTGGCCCCCGATTCTGAAAAACAGCCACAACCCGAATGGATGGCCGAAATGACACCCGAGCAACAGGCGTCGTTGTATAAACCGGGGTATCGAGACACGACACCGCCGCCGAGTTTGGTGACCGATGGTGAGACGGTGAAATTAGATGAATCCAGAAAAGTGTTTCACCCGTCTATACTGATGAAGAATCCAAATTCGACGATTGATGAGAAGGCGTTTTATTTTTGGGATTTGAACGGGTATTTGGTGCTTCGTGGCGTAATGGATGAAGCGTGGTTGGCAGAGGCCAATGCGGCAATTGATAAATTTGAAGATCGCGTTGTGGTGGGTGAAGAATTGTCTGGTGGTTCAACGAGTTTGGCGGGCACGGGGCGACCTTTGCTCAATGGGTTGACGCAATTGCCAGCGCCTTATTGTGATCCTTTTCGGCGGATGTTGGCGCACCCAGCTGTGGAACACTGTTTAAATTGGATGGGTGCCAGTGGTGGGCGCACGGGGGGCGGTACGGCATTTTGTTCTGTGAAGGGTGGATCGGGTCATGCGCTTCACGACTCGAATGAGCCATTGAATCCAACACGGGGTTATGTGTATCAAAATGGGCGCAGTTATTGTGAAGCGGTGACGGTCACGTGGCAGTTGCGTGATGTCAATGCGGGCGATGGTGGTTTTGCATGTGTACCGGGTACACATAAGGCCTACTATCGTCAACCGCCAGGTGTCAGATCTTGTGACGACCATATGGGTTTGGTGAAGCATGTGGAAATGAAGGCGGGAGATGTGGTCTTTTTTGGTGATGGTGCCACAACACATGGTGCATTGGCTTGGAACAGCGACATTCCCCGCCGTGGTATTTTACACAAGTATTCCTCGCGAAATTTCAATCGGAGTGGGGGCGATTTGACGCACCCAGAAAACCGATGGGGCAATTTGGTTGACGGCATGAGTGATGCACAGATGGCTGTGATGCGGGGGCCAGACCGAGATGCCTTTGATAAAAACGTGCCTCGTTTAGACGTGGCAGATGGTCAGGTTGGCGTTTCTTATGAGCGTGGCAGGGCGTTATATGGTAAGGATGCACCGACTGGGCCGGTGGCTAAAAAATAAGTAAGGAGACAGAATACATGAGACGGTATCCCCCCACCACCCAAAATCAATCTGTGTGATTATGAAAGCCATTCTCCTGTCTCGTCTGATTCTACCTCTTGACTGTTTTGACCACGCGGTCTATCTTTTTAGCGTGAGATATGAACTGACACATTATTCGGTTTTATAAGGAGATTGAAAATGGCTATTAAGGTTGGGTTTGTGGGCGCTGGTGGTCGTGCGCGAAATCATATGCGCACGTTGCATGGTATTAACGATGTGGAGATTGTTGCCATTTGTGATGTGAATGAAACCACAGCACAAGATGCCACGTCTGAATATGGTGGTCGGGCATATACCGATCACCATGAGATGTTAGACAAAGAAGATCTGACGGCTATGTACGTTGTGGTGCCAACCTTTGCACATTTTGATGCCGAAATTTTAGCGGCGCAAAAGGGCATCCATTTGATGTTGGAAAAACCGGTTGCACCCTCGATGGAGAAGGCTTTAGAGATTTTGGAGGCTACAAAAAAAGCGGGTGTGTTGACATCGGTGGGGTATCAGCTTCGATACTCTGGTTGGGCAAAACAAGGGCATACGTTTTTGAAAGACAAGACGCTTGCGATGGTGATGACCAATCGTTGGGGCGGTTTGCCGGGTACCCCCTGGTGGCGTGTGATGGCACAGTCGGGTGGGCAACTTGTGGAGCAGACGACACATCAAATTGATTTGTTGCGTTACTTTGCGGGAGATGTTGAAGAAGTGCATGCCTATTATGCAACACAAGTGTTGGGTGATGTTGAAAATTTGGACATTCCCGATGTGTACGCTGTGACAATGAAATTTAAGAGTGGGGCTGTGGGCACGTTGAGTTCTACATGTGCTTTGCGCGAAGGCGGTGGGGCAAGCAATATTGATATTGTGATGCGCGATATGCGGGCATCGATTTGGACAAATGGTGTGACTGTATTGCCCGAAGGCGCTAGCGACCCAGGGCCTGTGCCTGAGAATGAAGATATTGATGAAGTGTTTATGGATGCGATTCGCACGGGGAATGGTTCTGCTATCTTGTCTGACTTAGAAGAGGGTATACGCTCATTAGACGTGAGTTTGGCGGCCAACAAATCGGCAGAGACCGGGCAACCTCAACGAACTTATTTCTCGGAGAAACGTTAAAGATCACAATGGGTGTGAATGGTTGACTGCCCGATACTAAGGGTGACATGTAAGTCTATTTTGGAGGTATGAAAGTTGGCAACTGAGGAAAAAGGAAAACCCAAACGCAGTGCATTTCGTGAGTTGGGCATTGCGATCTTTTTGGCCATTCTCATTCGGGCAACATTTGTTCAGGCCTATCATATTCCATCGGGTTCGATGGAGAATACGCTTTTAGAAGGCGATTATGTGTTGGGTGACAAACTGACTTTTGGTACGCAGATTCCCGATCGCTTGCCCTTTTTCAATACCAAGCTGCCCTCTTTTCGCTTGCCTGGTATTTGGAACCCTGAATCTGGAGACTTGGTGATTTTTGAGTTTCCGCAAGATGCATCGCGCGATTTTATCAAACGGTGTGTGGCGTCTGCTGGGCAAACGGTGGAAATAAAAGACAAGGTGTTGTTTGTCGATGGCAAGGCTTTTGAAAACCCGCCTGGGGTGAAGCACGAAGATCCACGTGTTTATGGTGGGCAATCTCAGCCGCGTGACAATTATGGGCCTTATCGGGTGCCTCCTGGTCATATTTTTGTGATGGGAGACAATCGCGACAGCAGTTATGACAGCCGATTTTGGGGGCCTGTACCGCTTGAAAAAGTGAAGGCGCACCCGTTGTTTATTTATTATTCGTGGGACAGTGCAAAACCGCTTTGGAATGTGTTTGCTAAGATTCGTTGGGGGCGGTTGGGTCTGCTGAATTGATAGGTGATGGTTGATGATAGAGGCCCGATGTGTTTGTAGCATATCGGGCCTTTTTTTGATGTGGGAAGGATGTTGTCATGAGCGGGCAGAATGCAGTAAGGAAACACAGCGCACAGTGTGCAAAGCGCAGGGTATTTACATTTTGCGCGCTGCTCTTAGCGTTTTGTGGGTGTGGGCACGTGGATGCGGTGGAGGTGGTGTTGCTTTATACGGGCAATACACAAGGGTTTTTGGAGGTCTGTGGGTGCTCTGATAATCAATTGGGGGGTGTGGCACGTCGGGCGGCCTTGGTGCGCGACTTGCGGCATAAACATCCGCAAGCGATTTTGGTAGATGCGGGTGGTTTGTTTGCTGGTGATACGGCATTGGATCAGTTGCGTTGTGCGGTACACGTGGATGCGATGCGGGCGATGAAATATGATGTGGCACATGTGGATGTGGGTGCATTTACATTTGGCACGCCCTTTTTGGAGACTCTGCGTGATACGGCAGGCGTGTCTTTTGTAAATGCCAACGTGCGTGTCGGAGAGGACGCATTTGTGCCTCCTGTTCAAGTTATTGAACGCGAGGGTGTTCGGGTGGGGTTTGTGGGGATTGGGAGCTCAATGCCGGAAGTTGGTGCGTCACTTATGGGCATGAAGGATAAGGTGCCGGGTGTCGAAAATATACAAGTTTCTGACGCTATAAAAACCGCAGAGGTTGCGATTGGGGAAATGGGTGATGTGGATGTGATTGTGGTGCTGAGTGATTTGGATCGCGAGGCAGAGTTGGCATTGGTTCGTGCCGTGGATCGGGTGGCTGTGGTGATTAGTACACGATCTGGTGAGCGGGTGACCCAAGTGGGACAGGCCTTGCTTTTGGGTACACAACCCCAAGGCAAAGCTGTGGGGTATGCGGTGCTTGAGGTAGCGGATCATCAGATTGTGAAGCATCGGGTTCTGTCTGCGTTTGTGAATGAAACGATTGGCGAAGATCCCACAGTGAAAAAACTTGTGGATGGATTTTACACCCGGGTGGCAGAAAGCCCAGAATTGCAAATGACGGGGACGCCGCGTTTTGTGGGTTATAGTTTGGAAAAGCAAGTGGCTGCTGGCCACAATGGTTATGTGGGGGCAGAGACTTGCTCGGGGTGTCATGTGACGGAACATGCCGATTGGCAGGCGACTCCTCATGCCAAAGCGTTTCGACGGTTGCTTCAACAACAAAAGCATGTTCAACCCGATTGTGTGCCCTGTCATACCACGGGGTTTGGTTTTGAAACGGGATTTCGGATTGGGCGCGATCATGAATCTTTAACAAATGTGCAGTGTGAGGTGTGTCATGGCCCGGGTGGGCAGCATATACGGCGACCTGAAGCGCGCAATATTCGGCGCACACCCACATCCGATTTGTGTCAGCAATGCCATGACCAGGATCAGACACCGGACTTTGAACAGCGTTTTCCCGATATGTTGGCCGAAATAACACACCACGGGCAAGGGCAAAAAAAACCGTCGGTGCAAATGGCTTTGGAAAGTGGTTTGGATGGCAAACCTTTGGTGGAATTGTTTGTGATGGCCGATTGCCCCTATGGGCAACGGGCGGAAAAAAACTTGGTGCCCATGATACAAAAGTTGGGCGATCAGATTGATTTGCGATTGTATTTTATTGCCGATGAAGTGGGTGTAGATGATGTGGTTGCGCCCTCTGTTGATCAGCGGCGTGCGCCAGGATGTTCGGGCACTGCGACTGGCACGGGGCGTTTTCGCAGTTTGCATGGTGATGCAGAAGTGGAAGAGGGTGTTCGACAATTGGTGATTCAAAAACTGTATCCCAACCAGTTGTGGGATTATATTTTGCGACGTAATGAAGAAACGACAGACTGGCGCAAGAGTGCTGTGGCATTGGGTATGCATGTGGCACAGATTGAAGCGATGGTTACTGGAGATGAAGGGGCCACTCTTTTTTCGGACAATATTCGTCGGGCAAATTTATTGGGCATTCAGGCTTCACCGACGGTGCGGGTAAATGGACAAGAGGTTGAGGCGTTTTTTGATTCGGAAGCTTTGGCCCAAGCGATTTGTGCAGCGGATTCGGGGGTTGATGTCTGCGCTGAGTTGCCATTGTGTCGAAGCGATGAAGATTGCGCTGTGTTGGGAAAAACGGGTGTTTGCATACATGCAAATACGCCGCAGGCAAAATGTGAGGTACACGAGCCCATTGCTTTTCGCGTGCAGGTGTTGAATGATTCTACTTGCAGCGTGTGTGAGACCTATCCGTTTGTCAGATCAACCTTGGCTCTGTTTCCTGGGGCCCAATTTGAGACTGTGGATGTGCATTCCAAAGAGGGGCAGATTTTGCGAGAACGATATGGTTTGGACCGTGTGCCTTCCTTTGTATTGGATGCGGCATTTGGCAAGTCTGCTCGTTTTGACCGTTTTCAACACACCGTTACACAGGTGGGGGATGGTTTTGTTCCCGATGTGCGTATGACTGCTGTTGCAAAGGTTTTGGCGGGCAACGAGGCTATGGGGTTGGATGCGTTTCTCGACTTGGCTTCTCCGTCTTCAGTGGTTTTGGCTGAGCGGTTGTTGGGGTGGATGCGCGATGTGAATGCGATGGATCGGTTGCGCGTGCATTTTGTGGGGCAGGCAGAGGGCGACCGGTTGTTTCGCCAGGCATTTTTACAAGATACCCAACGTGCTTGGGATGCTTTGCTGGCATATGCTTGGGGCCAACAACAGCGCCGTTCAGATTTATCGGTGGCGGTCTGTTTGCGCCAGGCGGGTTTTGAGGTGCCAGCACTTCGTGCTTTAGATGATGTGGCACTCACCCAACAATTGGCACAGATGCGTGCATTGGGTGGGCGTAGAGATATGATTCCTATTGTCGTATTGGATGGGCAGGTGGTGGTGAGTGGCGCGGGTTTGGCGCGTGTCGAAACGGTTTTTTATCAGATGCACCCCGAACTGGCTCAAAAAGATCGGAACGTTCAGGGGAAATGAACAGTCTAAGAACACAAAAGCGACACGTTAGGGCGTTAGAACGTTAGAACGTTGAAACGTTGAAACGTGTTTTTTATGACTGGCGCAATGGTTTGTTGCAGAGTCGGTTGGCGGAAAATGGCCATTGACATCGCTGTTTTATTTGATTACTTTGCGCATAGACTAAAGTCGGCGATATTTGCATCTCTATTGGAGGGTGATTTATGTGGCACCGTCTTTTAATGTTTGGTTTGGTGTTTGTTTGTGGGTGTGGCAGCATTCCTACCGCTCCAAATGCCGATTTGACTGATACGGAATTGGTTTATGTCAATGACACGTGGGGGTTTCAGGTCTCACGTCCAACGTCTGATTGGGGTTTGAGCGCACAAACCTTTTTACAACAGGTCTATCCCAATGGTTTGCCTGTGGTAGAAGTACACATTGCCAGCCCGTTGAACGAAACTTTGGGTGCTGCTTTTCGCCCCGAATTTTTTTTAGAACCCCGTGCAGGCTCCACGGGTGTTGATATTGATGCATTAGCGAATGCTTTTGAAGAAAGTGAATTGAAAGTACTTTTTGAAGGGTATGAAGCTCAGGGAGACAAGCAAAAAACGCAACTTTCACAGGGTGAATTGGTCCAATGGCAGTTTCGGAATTCACCCTTTTCTGCACAAAGCAATCGGTTTCCGGGCACTCGGTTCATGGCTGGCATCGCCGTGCACAAAGACCAATTTTATATTATGGTTGGCAATGGCAGTAACAATACGGGCTTTCCCATTGATGACTATCGGCTGATTGCTGAGAGTTTGAGGTTTCCTGTTGGTAATTGATTGTTTTTTATTGGCTTAATTGGTTTTTTGGTGGTTTCTTGGACACGGTAATGGCATTTTTCACTCAAGTTTACACGCTTGGTTGCCGATTAGTATCAATGACCAAGCGGTATCACTAGCTTCGACAGGGTTCTTTCGGGTTCCGCGACCCGAAAGAATCTCTTTTTAATTACGAAGGGCACGAACCGCTCGGAAAGGCGACCCTGCCCAGGCTCAAAAACACGAAACCCAATCTTTCCGCACAACACCGAAAAACAAAAGACAAATCAAAGAGAAAAACCCCGCAAAGCTGCAATGCTTTGCGGGGTTTTTTTATGCTTAGGTGGAAAAAGGGTTATTCGTGTTTGCAGGGTTTGCGGGCGATGATGACGTTGAGGGTGTTGTCTTGGAGGGCTTCGCGGAAGATGGCGCGCATTTGTTCGTCGCTGTCGTCTTCTTTGATTTCGCGCACGCTGGTGGCACCACAGGCGAGAGATAGGTTGTGGATGGTGACTTGTGGACCGATGCCATCACCTATGGCGACACCTTGGTCGGGGGTGTTTTGCCCGCCGGTGGTGAGGGCACCGCCGTTGTCGAGGACTAAGAGGATGGGATTGGAGTTGGTGGCCCGGGCATGGATGAGGGCGTTGACGCCGCCGTGGTAAAATGCCGAGTCTCCGCAAACAGCAATGGTTCGTTCGGGGATGTTGGCGCGTTGGAGGCCACAGGCCACACTGACAGCTGATCCCATAGAGAGTTTGGTGTCGAGTAAGTTTGAGGCCATGACAACGCAACCGGGGTCTGCTGTGATGAAGGGGTTGTGACCCAGGCCTTTGGCTTCGTCACGCAGTGCCATTATAACTTCGGGAAAAGGGCACCCTGCACAGTGATTTTTGCGGTAGGGTTTTTCGCTTTCCCAATTTGCTTCTAAATAGCGGGTCTCGGGTGAAAAGCCGGGTAGGAAGCTGTCTAGGGCGTTTTGGATTTGCCACCGGAAGAGTTCGCTGACGCTGGCGATATGCCCCGTGCGTTTGCCAATAATGGGGGGGGTGTTGCCCGTGTCGTACCCGATGGCTTTGATGTTGTCTTCGACATAGGGATCGACTTCTTCGCACACAAGAATCTCTTCGCAGTGGGCCATAAAGGTTGCGATGAGGTCTTTGGGCAGGGGGTAGAGGCTGCTGAGTTTGAGAATGGAGAGGGCTGATGTGTCGGCCCCTTTGAGGGCGTCCATAAGTTTGGTGTGCACGATGCCTGCGGCGATGATGCCTTTTTTACCTGAGCCGTTGACACGGTTGAATGATAATTCGCTAAAATCTGTGGTGGCTTGGGCGAGTTTTTCGTGTACTTGTGTGTGGTTGGCTTGGGTGGTTTTTAGGGCAGAGATCCAACTCATGGGTTCGCGGTCAATTGGTTTGCTTGGTTTTATGGCGGGGGCTTCAAGGGGGGAGAGTTCTTCGGTGTGGGTGCTGTATGTGCGGGTGATGCGTAAGATGACGACCGTTTGGAGCGATTCGGAGTAGTCGAATGCCCAACGGATCATGGCACGGCCTTCGGCGGGTGTGGCGGGTTCGAGCATGGGGACTTCTGTTAAGGGGCCGAGGGGGCGTGAGTCTTGCTCATTTTGAGAGCCCCATGCACCTGGGTCATCGCCCATGACAATGACGAGGCCGGCATTTACGCCTGTCATATTAAGTACCATGAGGGTATCGAGGGCGACGTTCATGCCTACGCTTTTGAGGCAGACGAGTGCGCGTTTGCCCGCTTGGGATGATCCGGCAGCCATGTCGAGGGCAATGCGTTCGTTGAGGCACCATTCGGTGTGATGGCCGTGGTCTTTGCTGAGGTTGGCTAAGTTGATAAATGTGTTGGTGCCGGGTGAGCCTGGGTAGCCTGTGACCAGGTGAACACCGGCTTCTACGGCGCCCCAAGCGAGTGCTTTTTCACCATCGATAAGTTGTGACATGTGTTTGCTCCTGAAGATATGCGTTGAATGGTAAGGGTGAGAATAGTAAAGTGTATGGGAGAGAGATTGTCAAGGGGAATGGATCCTCACGGATTTTATATAAATCCAATGAGACGCCAGTAGAGGAGGTTGAGGGGGAGGAGAATGGTGAGGGTGACGAGGGAGATGAGCATCATGATGAGAATGAATTGGCTCATTTTGGCTTGGCGGAAGCTGTAGGCGACGACGAAGGGGGCGCCTTGGTAGGGGATGGAGACGATGCCGGTGCCAATGCCGAGGCTGAGGGCCAAGGGGAGAGGGGGGAGGTTGAGGGCGGTGGCAAGGTCGAGGATGATGGGGGTGAGTAGGCCGGCGACTACGGCGGTGTCCATGAGAAAGTCAAAGGGGATGGCGAGGTAGGTGATGCAGCCCATGAGGATGATGGGAGATGAGATGTTTTGGAGCAAGGGGGTGCAGAAGGCTGTTAGGTGGGTGTTGAGGCCGGTGTGTTCGAGTGCATACCCGATGGTGAATGTGGCGGCAATGTAGATGAGGAGGGGGAAGTTTACTTTTTTGAGGGTGTCGAATTGGAGGGGTCCCCAAATGGGCAGGTAGATGAATAGGACGATGCCGAGGCCGATGAAAACGGGGTGTGTGCCATGGATGACGTCTGTGGCCCAAAGGAGAATGCCAACGAGTAAGACGCCGAGGACTTTCTTTTCGGGTGTGGTGAGTTGTTTGGGCACTTTTTCAAGGGTGGGTAATTGTGAGAGATTGGGTTCTTGGGTGGGGCGAAAGATGACGCGAATGAGGAGGTAGATGGCACCTACGCGGAGGAGGCCGATGACTGGGAAGAGATAATAGGCCCATTGGCTCCAGTAGAGGGTGATGTTGTGGGATTCGAGGACGCCGAGTAAAACGAGGTTGGGTACTGAGGCGGTGAGGATGCCGACGCCACTGTAGTAGGTGGAACAGACGACAGCGAGCACAAATGCGGCGCTGATTTTGGAACCGGGTTTTTCGCCGAGGGATTTGAGGAGGCTGATGACCATGGGCATGAGGATGAGGACGCGCACGACGCCTGAGGGAATGAGCAGGGCCATGATGAGGCCGAGGAGGTGTAGGCCGAATAGGAGTTGTTGGTAACTGCGCACTCGGTCTAATATGAGATGGGATATGCGGAGGCCGAGTGGGGTTTCGGTGATGCCTAAGCTGAGTGCCATGCCTGAAAATACGAGCCAGATGGCTTTGCCGGAAAAGGCTTTGAAGGTGAGTTCAAAGGGCAGGACATTGAGCAAGGGATAGAGCGTGAGGATGAGGATGGCGGTGTAGGGTATGGGGACGGGTTCGAAGGTCCAGTAGACAATGGTAAATACGGCAATGGCAAGGGCCAGTTGGGCAGATAGGTCTAACCCTGGTAAGAAGAAAACTGTGAAGGGGAAGATTAGGCCGAGGTAGAGGCCTATTTTTTGGGATTGGGTCATGAAATCGGGTTATAAAGATGGTGTGCGTGAAATTGGAAAAACAAAGGGGTGTTAAGATACAATGTTTGCCTTCGGCGACTTACTTTTTGTCAACAGAGAAGGCGCGTAGCGCCTGAAGAAAAGTAAGCAAAAAAGGCCGTCCCTCACTGGGCTGATTTTCCGCAAATACCTTCAGGGGATGTAAGCATATGAAATAGCCTGCCAGCTTTAGGGTTTTTATAAAGTTAGGAGCTGGACGGAATGGTGCGGAAAATCGGTGATCGCTTTGTGTGATGGGGGTTATTTTTGGGGTTCGGTGTTTAACTGAATTGTAAAGAGGTCTTCGTAGACGGAATCGATACCACAAGATCTCGTTAGGGTCCCGTCATGGTATACGACTGGCTCACCGTCTTTCGTTTCCTGAGCGTCGATTTCCACCATGCGATACCCGTGCGCTGCCGCCAGACGAATGGCGGCAAGAGAGCATTCGGGGCGATTACGCCTCCTCGATGCGCAATTAGAAAAGGACGGTGTGCGCGAACCGCGTTGGCATCTGACAAGTCAATCATTGTCCTAATCTTCCTAATCTACCTCTGCACTCAGGTTGCTTAATCCTCACCTCAAACTGCTTATCTTCTCTGAACTATTGAACGCTTAGTAAAGATGGTCAAGGTGAGCGTGAATTGCAAGCTCTGATACGAAGATTGTGACGGCTTACAAAACTTAAAAATGCGAGATGGCAGAGCCATGAATTTCGTTGGATTATTGGGATTGACATTTGGGGTTGTTTTTGTAACCATATGATTGTACATAAAAGCGACACGTTAGAACGTTAGAAAGTTGGAACGTTATTTTTTTCAATGTATTACCTGTCGATCAAGCCGTTTTGCGCTATGCAGCGTGTCTGGTCGATCTGCAAGTCCCTAAGATGTGAGGGAACGTGCCAACGCGCCGACGTGTTGCTTTTGTGTACATATTCAGTCGTATTTTTAATATGTGGGAAGAACGTGATCTGGAGGATTTATGGCAAAACAACCTGAAGTTTCACAACAGGCTTGGCCATCGTTTCGGAGCCATTTACCCGGATTTGTGCCTTGGTTTCTGACACCTCCCGATTGGACGCAGGCTTTTAGGCCAGTTGCCAAATGGGAAACACACAAAGAGGAACCGATGTTTAATGAACTGCTTCTGGAGCAGATTAAAAAATCGGGTCTCCCACACACTGAAGGCTGGGTTGGGGATTGTATTTTGCTGCCACGTGCTGTTGAAGAAGGAGAACGACCTTATTTCCCGTATGCATTCATGCTCTTGAGTGAAGAAGGTTTGGTCTTGAATATGAAGTTGTTTAAACCAGACGAAGTCTCGCAAGATCTACCCAATGCACTTATGGAAATGTTTCAAGACCTGCAGTGTTTGCCAGAATCGTTGCTGGTGGGGAGTGAAAAGGCATTTGTGTTGCTGGAACCGATTGCAGAAAAACTGGACATTGAGATCCGGCAGGTTGTATCCCATCCGATGCTGGAATCTTTTCTGAACAGCTTGGGGGATTATATGGGCGGGAATGGATAACGATTATAGAGAATTGGAAGCGGAAGCGGAGAAACTCAACAAGGTGAATGCTCAGCGTGCCAAAAACGCCAAAAAAATAGAAGCATTCTTTAATCAAGCTGAGGAAGAAACCGATTCAATAGGACAAAAACTCGGACGGAACGACCCCTGTTGGTGTGGTTCGGGAAAGAAATACAAACATTGCCATTGGCAAACAGATCGCAATATGAATTAGGACGAGTAGGACATCTCTGCAACTCAAATAAGGAAGGCATATAATTAATTATGGGTAAAATTGGAAGAAACGATCTCTGTCCATGCGGCAGTGGGAAAAAATACAAAAAATGCTGCCTTGGAAAAATCGATGCGTCTGCAAGCCTGACGCAATCCTCTGCCATCCCGAAGCCATCTGTCACACCGGTGTTCGCAGATCAAAAGGGCACATCTACACCCTGGAAAATGGACCAAGTAGAGAACCTGTCCACACGGAAAATTGTACAAATGTTGACGGCTTTCGGAGTGGATTATGATCCGGATCGATTCGTGGAGGAAATAAATCAATTTGGTTCAAGCGGTGGTGTGGCGACGCATTGGGAAAAGATACATCCAATGACAGCGGAAGGATTCGATACAGATTTCATCTGGCTGGCTGCCCGTGTCTTGAGGGATCGGTTGGCACCTGATCTCATCGTTACGGAAGCACTGGATGATCAGATGCAGGAAGGCTACAAACTTATGGAAGATAGAAAATACGCAGAAGGCTGTAGCCTCTGGTTGGAAGTATGGGAACACCTGAAAAAGCGGTTTACACCGGATATGAAGTCCATCAACGACGCAGAAATCGTTTTCGAAGGCATGCAATCCCTTCACAATTGGTGCCAGGATATGGAAATGGAACTGGGAAACGCAGGCCAGAAGGATGACGCGTTCACACGAAAACGCATTGCCTATTGCCGAGAATTCTACCAGCTTTTTCCAGAGTCCTCTGTTCTGATCATCCAAAATATGCGTCGGGTTGAAGCCGAGTCACATTTTGATCTGGGAGAATGCGAACAAGGAGAAGCACGCTTCAAAGCATTGATCCAAGATTATCCTCATTCTGCGTGGGGATACATTGGGTGGGCGGATATGTACTGTTTATTCCGACCCAACGAGCAAGTGCCTCTGGACTATGACAAAGCAGAGCAGATCTATCGCATGGCTTTGGAAAAAGGGGTAACCAAAGACCGAGACGAGGTCTTGGAACGCCTTGAAGACTTGAGGGCTGAGAGAGACGAACAGGCAAAAGAGAATGAATGAAGTGGGTGTTGCGTTCCCAAAAATATTTTCCAAGAATAGGTCATGAACAGTTGTTGTTTTGAAGCAGAATTACGTGGTTTTGCAACGGGCTTGGTAGCGAGAATTAGCCGATGGTGGCTCCTTCTTATTCGCACGACCTCGAACCCTGCGCCCTTCAACGCCGTAATGATCTCTCTGCCTTGTAAGTCGAGGAAGCCGTGTCATGTCGTTACTGTGATCTTTTGCACGCCGACGAAATCAAGGGGTTCGACACTGCCATCCATATCTTCTAAGCAGAGTTCGACAGCTTCTTTTATCCTTACTATAAGTTCATCGAGGGATTTGGCCTGCGTATGACACCCTCGCAGACTTGGCACAGAAGCAACGTAGTACCCTTCTACATCCCGCTCAATAATGATGTTGAATTCCTTTACCATCAAATTCTCCTCATCTACTCATGGTACACGACTGG
>Ga0115002_10003467_pt1 | contig 19669 bp, 24 predicted proteins | sample ArcticOcean_MG_C_8_FD_89576 | JGI IMG/M metagenome (GOLD analysis project Ga0115002, IMG submission 89576) | Marine microbial communities from western Arctic Ocean - ArcticOcean_MG_CB11_86 | ecosystem: Environmental > Aquatic > Marine > Oceanic | place: Arctic Ocean: Canada Basin | collected... | reverse complement strand
GTCACCGCGGATCCGCTTGCCGACCGCCTAGAACCACCCGAATTTCTTGATGTCGCCGTGCTGGAGGTCGCCCGGGGTGCGCTCGTTCGTAGCGCTGCACCGGTGGACGCGGTTCTCGAGGTAGGCGTGAGCGACCGAGTCGCTGCAGCACTTTTCCGACGGTGGAAGTGGGCCGCCCGAGCAGCACTCCGATCATCAACGGCCCGGTTTGGGTGCGCTCCCGAACGGCCACGATCTCGGCCTCGGCGGCTGGTGACAGGCGGCGCGGCTGACGGTGAGGCGTCGACCGTCGCTCGCGGAGTCCGGCCCATCCTTCGGCGCGGATACCGCTGCCACCAGCGGTATCCGGCCGCGCGGCTTACACAGCTGCGCGCCGCGCGGCCGGGGCCGGCTTCGAGTTCGCCGAGCACGTCGTCGGCGGCAACGTACCTCGCCAGTTTATCCCCGCGGTCGAGAAGGGGATCAGCGAAACGCTGCCTGATGGCCCGCTCGCGCATTTGCTGATCGTCGACGTGAAGGTAACGCTGCTCGATGGTTCGTCGCACGCCGTCGATTCATCGGAGATGGCGTTCAAGATGGCAGCATCGCACGCGCTGCGGGACGGCCTGTTGGGGGCCCACCCAGTACTGCTCGAGCCGCTGATGAAGCTGAAGGTGCACGTGCCGAGTGACTACCTCGGCGTTGTGATGAGCGCCATCAGCACGAAGCGCGGGCACGTCCATGGCGTCGAGAGCGAAGGCTGCTTCTCGATCGTCGAGACGGACGTGCACTCGCCGAGGTGCAGCGATACGCCACTGACCTGCGCGCGCTGACCCATGGCCGTGGGCGATTCGAGCTCAACCGCTATGTCGAGGTGCCAGCTCACGTCTAGGACCAGGTGGTCACGACTCTGCGCCCGAGCAGGTTACCTGAGGGTGTTGAGGTGGCTGACGGAGTGGCGCGCGGCAGGGTCCGGTCTAGTTGCGTTCTGGAGTCGTTGACGCCCAGAGCGTTTCGTACTGTTCGCCGCTGACCGCCCGGAGCAGCTCGCGGACCTCGAGTTCGCGCAGCTCGCAGAAGCAGGATTCGGCGGCATCGACGAAGGTGTAGGAGGGATCCGGTGCGGCGGATTCGAGGCGGGCGACGACGTGGGACCAGATGCCGAGGCGCTGGAGCGAATCCACGCGGTTGGTCCAGGGAATCATCGAGAGGGACTTGGGACGGGGAAAGGAGGGACGAAGGCGATGGAAGGAGCGATAGCGGTCAGTGCTGTCCTGGGCGATCGGTACGACGGCGATCAGCGGGCCGGAGTCTTCGTTCCATCGGGTGTCGACGATCAACGTCTTGCCGAGGAGCGGAAAATAGATCGTGAGTACGTCGGCCTCGTCGATATTTTGCATGACCCGTTCTAGGTCGAGCTCAATTCCGCCATCTAGCATGTGGGAGCCCCCGCTACTCGTTGACTAGTTTACCCGGCTCGACGCCGTAAGGCGTAAGAATCGATGACGGCCCACGCGAATTTCATCGCCGGGGCGAACCACTTGTGTGAACTCCTCGACACGCTCGCCGTTCACTGAGACAGCGCCCTGACCGACGAGGCGACGGACCTCGCCACCACTCGAGGCCAACTCGGCGCCGGTGAGCACGCGGTTCAGCGGCTGCTCGCCGTCGACTTCGTACTCCGGCATCTCGTCCGGTATCTCCTGACGCTGGATCGTCGCCTCGAAGTATTTCTGCGCGGCTTCGGCCGCGGCTTCGTCGTAGAACACGCCGACGATGACGCGCGCGAGGCGCTTCTTCGCCTTCATCGGCGGGAGGGTGCCGCCCTCGATCGCTTCGCTGATGTGAAGGATGTCGTCCGGTGGGACGGGAGTGACGAGGGTGTAAAAGTCAGGGATCACGTGGTCGGGCAGCGACATCACCTGCCCGTACATGTCGTTGGCGGTCTCGTTGATGCCAATCGAGTTGCCGGTCGACTTCGACATGCGCTCATGGCCGTCGGTCCCTACGAGGATCGGTAGGGTGATCACAACCTGCGGCGGCTGACCCGCGTCGCGCTGAAGCGTCCGTCCGGCCATCAGATTGAAGAGCTGGTCGCTGCCGCCGATCTGGACGTCGGTCTCCATCATCACGGCGTCGTAGGCCTGCATGATGGCGTACATAAACTCGCTGAGGTGAATCGCGTCGTGGTTCAACCAGCGCTTCTCGAAGTTGTCGCGCTCGAGGAACTGGGCGACCGTGAACTTCGAGCTCAGGCGCACTACGTCCGCAAACGTCAGTTCGCCGAGCCAGTCCGCGTTGTAGCGCACGGCTGTTCGTTCACCATCGAGAATCCGGAATGCCTGGTCCGCGTAGGTGCGGCCGTGCTCGGCGAGCTGCTCCGCGGTCAGCATCGGACGGCCTTTGGCCTTGTCGGATGGGTCACCCACGAGGCCAGTGAAGTTGCCGATCAGGAACGTCACGTCGTGCCCGAACTGCTGGAACTGCTTCAGCTTCCGCATCGGCACGGTGTGTCCGAGGTGGAGATCCACCGAAGTGGGATCGAATCCCGCGTAGACCTTCAGTGGTCGGTCTTCCTCGAGGCGTGCTCGGAGCTCGGCTTCCATGGTGGCGTGGGTGCGGTCGTCGCCGTACTCAACACCACTCAGTAGGACGCTCAGTTGTTCGTCGACGGGGGCCATCTGGCGCTCAGTAGTCTTCGCGGGCGTCATGCGAACCACTCCCTCGTGGTGGCAAGGTCGCGCTGGATCTGCTCGGCGAGCGCGTCGATGTCGTCGAACTTCTGCTCGGCGCGCAGGCGGTGCACCAGCTCGACAGTCGCGACTTCCCCGTAGAGGTCGCCCTCGAAGTCGAGCAGGTGCGTCTCGACGAGACGCACCTGCTCGACTTCGAAGGTGGGCCGCACGCCGATGTTCGTGCACGCACGGAACTCGCGATCGCCGACGAAGGCCTTCGTCACGTAGACACCGTTCGGTGGGAGCCAGCGATCAGCGCTCACACCAAGGTTGAGCGTGGGAAAGCCAATCTGGCGGCCGCGCTCATCGCCGTGCAGCACGGGGCCACGCAGCGCGAAGGAGTGCCCGAGGAGGTGGGAGACCTCTTCCATCTCGCCCGCCGCAAGTGCCTCGCGGACGCGGGTGCTGGAGACATGGTCGCCGTTATCGCCGAGGAGCGGGACCGACAGCACCTCGAAGCCAAGGTCTCCACCGATCTTTGCAAGCACCTCGACGGTGCCCTCGCCGCCGCGTCCGAGGCGGAAGTCCTCACCGACGACGAGCAGGCGCATGCCCGCCTCCTCGACGAGGAGCCGGGAAAAATCGAGCGCGGACACCTGTCGGAGCTCCGAAGTGAACTGAAGAACGGAGACGAAGTCGGCTCCGAGCGTGCCGAGCAGCTCCACGCGGCGCTCGAGCGACTGGAGGTAGGTGATCGGGACATCCGGCCGCACGACGCTCAGTGGGTGCGGGTGGAAGGTGACGATACCGCCGGTGAGGTTGCGGGCTCGACCTTCCTCAAGCATCCGTGCAAGCAGCATCTGATGCCCGCGGTGGACACCATCGAAGACGCCGATCGAGAGCGCATGCTCGTCAGGGGTCACGCTCGCCTGAAGCTCTTGGCGGACCAGTAGCACCGGTAGCGTTTCCCTCCTACGCCGAGGTGATCAGGTGGTAATTACGGCCTCGGCAGCGGTGCGAATCGTACCATCGGCGCCGCTCACGAGAGAGCGGCAACCGCGTCTAGCGCCACGCTAGACGCCCGTGAATTCCTCGGCAAGCGCCGCTAGATCCGGGATCGCCGCGCCCTTGATCTTCACGAGGTCGATGTCGCCGAAGCGCTCGGACTGCGTCGCCTCGAGGTAGCGCGATTTGATGAGCTCGAGGATCGCCATGAAGTCTACGATCACGGTCGTGCGGGACGTCGCGTGCTCCACCAAAGCGCGGAAGCTCGTCCGCCTCTCGCGTTCGAGCAGGTCGACCACTCCTCGGAGCCGGTCGCGAAGCCGGACGCGCTCGGCGACGACGGTGCCCTCGGGCTCCTCGTCGGGCAGCCGGTCCATCACCTCGCGCAGTACGTCGACGAGTGCGTCTAGGGTGACGCGCTCGAGGCCGGTGGGCAGAGTCACCTCGGGTGGGGGAACCTCGCGGCGGTAGGTCTGGTGTCCAGTGTCGCGGTCGCGGAGGAACTGGGAGGCTTCCTTGTAGCGCCGGTACTCGCGCAACGCCTTCACAAGGTCCTCGTGCTCATCTTCTTCGACGAACGGTTCTTCCTCGTCAATGGGGAGCAGCGCGCGGGACTTCAGCAGCAGCAGGCGCGCACCAATCGCGACGAAGTCGGCGAGCGCCCCGAGGTTGATCTCGTCCGCGGCCCGCAGGTAACGGAGGTACTGCTCCGTGACGTTGAGGAGCGACACATCGGTGATGTCGAGCTCGTTGCGTTCGATGAGGTGAAGCAATAGGTCTAGCGGGCCCTCGAACGCACCGTCTGCCAGCGGGACGTTGAGCTGGAATGCGTCGTCGGCCGCCGCTTTATCGTCAGGCGACACTTCGGCTGCGGAATTCTCGGTGGCCACGGTCGCGGCAGCATCCGAGTGCCCGTCGGTGTCAGAGGGCGCTTCAGCTACGGGATCGGTCGGCGAGCCGTCGGTGTCCGCGGGCTCAGGCAGGTCGTCAGCAGGCGTACCGACTACCTCGTTCGTCACGCGGTCGATCCATTGGAAGCTGCTTCCTGTCGCTCGACCAGGTCAGCGCGTAACCGGCGAGCGCCGCGCAGGTAGATGTGCTGCAGTTCGGCGTTGGAACGCTCGGTGTTGACGTGCATCAGGATGCGCACACACCGCGCGAGGGATCCCGCCACGTTCATGTCGTGCATGCACTGGAGCGCGACGTCCGTCCAGCCGTCCTCGCGAGCGGCGACAGCTGGGAACTCGGCGTTCAGGTCAACGGTGGTCGTGAAGATGATCGAGGCAACGTGGTCGTGCTCGATCGCGTTGGCCTTGACGATCTCAGCGAGCAGCTCTCGAGTCGCCTCGAGAATCTCTTCGCGCGAATTCGACTCGACGGTCGTAGCACCTCGGATTCCGCGGACCATCATCGTCACAGTTCGTGACTCCTCATCTAGCTGCCAGCCGCTACGGTCGCGCTGGCGCGACCACTCATCTGCTCGACGAACGCGCGGACCGCTGCCGCGCGCTCTGCGCGCGGTGCCGCCGCGACCACATTCACGAACGCGCTCCCGACCACCGCGCCGTCGGCGACGGCGCCGACCTGCTCCACGTGCTTGCGCTCCGAGATACCGAAGCCGACGGCGAGCGGCAGGTCGGTCGCACCTCGGACGCGTGCCAGGAACTCCCCGAGGTCAGACGACATCTCAGTCCGTGCGCCGGTGACACCGGCGAGGCTGACACAGTAAACGAAGCCACCGGCGTGTTCAGCGACCACACGCAACCGCTCATCGGTCGAGGTCGGGGCAACAAGGTAGATGATGTGCAGCCCGGCTGCCCGCGCTGGCTCCTCGATTTCTCGAGCCTCGCTCGGGGGCATGTCGACGACGATCAGCCCGTCGACGCCTGCAGTGACGGCGTCGCAGACGAAGGCCGCGCCGCCGTAAGCGAGCATCGGGTTGAGGTAGCCCATGATGATCAGCGGGATCTCGACGCCGCGGCTGCGTAGATCGCGGACGTTTTCGAGAACCGTTGCGGGCGTGACGCCCTGCTCCAGGGCCTCGTGATACGCCTGCTGGTTCGTCGCGCCATCGGCGAGCGGGTCGCTGAACGGCAACCCCAGCTCCAGCGCGTCGGCGCCACCGGCGATCGCCGCTTCGACGATCGCGGGGGTGGCGTCAGCCTCGGGCCAGCCGGCCGGGACGAACGGAATCAGCGCGGGCCGGCCCTCGGCGCGTGTGCGTGCGAAGAGGTCGGCGATGCGGTCCGGTCGGTCAATGGTCGTCAATAGAAGATCCCAATCACGGTCAAGATAAGGGCCACGGAGTTGAAGATGAAGTGCGCGAGGATGGTGACCCATAGCGATCCCGAAGCTTTGAATGCCCAGGCGAAGATCATTCCGATCACGGTGAACGGCAACAGCACGGAGAGGCTGACGTGGAAGGCGCCGAACGCGAAGCCGCTGGCAGCGATCGCTAACCACGTCCCCCAGCGTCCATCGAGCGATCGGAACAACAGCCCTCGGAAGAAGAGCTCCTCCGCCATTGGCGCGACGACGACGACCGCGAAACCAAACACGACGAGCAGCCCTACCAGGAGAAGGGTGCCGGAGTCCTCGTCGATCGGGATCTCGTTCCCCTGGTCGAACGTGGTGGTGTCAACGCCCACCTGCCGTAGCAGCGTGATACCAATGCCGTAGGCGAACAGCGTCGCGTACGCGCCGACCACCGCAATACCGAGTGGTCCCCATCGGTCGGGACGCCGGAACCCCAGCGCTTTGAGGCTGATCCCACGTCGCCTGGCCAGAACGAGCACCCCGAGGCCGAATAGCACCTCGAAGCCGATGGTGATCGCTGCGGCGACGAAGTCCTTGGCAGTTCCGGTGAAATCGACGAACACTACGAGTATCCCGAGCAACAGCACCATTAGCGTCAGGCTGCCGATCAAGAAACAGATGCCGATCAACGGATCGAAGCGGCGCCAGTCCGCCTCGGGAGCCGTCGGACGAATAAGTAGGGGTCGAGGAGGTGGTTCAGTGAACACAGATTCGAGCCTACCAGCGGTGCTACACCGGCGAATCAGGGATCAGAGATCAGGGTGGGATTCTGCTGCAACGATAGGCTGGAGCGGATGCTGCCCTCAATCTCCGTCGTCATTCCCGCGTTCAACGAAGCAGCCGCCAACGCTGCCGCGGTCCAACTCGCCCTCGATGCGGGGGTCGCCGAAGTGGTCGTCGCCGATGGCGGATCCGAGGATGGCACCGCCACGATCGCGATCGACGCCGGCGCACGGGTCGTTCGGGCAGCGCGCGGACGCGGCACCCAGCTCAACGCTGTCTCCGCCGCAAGTCACGGGGACGTACTGCTGTTCGTCCACGCCGATGGCCGGCTACCTCGCGAGGCGGGTCACCAGATCGAAGCTGCACTGACCGACCCCGCCGTGGTGGGCGGGAACTTCAGCATCTGGTTCGGGACGGGGGAACACGCGCGTTTCCTCGCGGCGTTCTATGACGTGATTCGGCAACTCACGCTCTACTACGGCGACTCAGCGATCTGGTGCGGCCGCGCTGACTTCGAGGCAGTCGGCGGCTTCCCTCCGTACCCGCTCATGGAGGACCTCAAGCTTGTCCACCGGCTCCGGTGTCGCGGGCAGATGGCCTACCGCGATGGTCCCGTGATCGCATTACCCCGGCGGTGGGAGCAAGGCGGTCTTGTGCGGACCTGGACCAGCTGGCTGGTGATTCAACGCTCTACTCCGCGAACGTTTCACCGTGGCGGTTGGCGCGGCTGTACCAGCACATTCAGTAGCAGATCCTGCCACGCTGCCGACGAGCCTCGAAGCAGGCTGCAGAACGCGGGAGACGGGAGCTGAGCGTGGAACCATCAGCTGACCAACTACACGAGGGTGCTGCGGCACGGCTTAAGGTCCTCACCGACCTCGAGCGCATCACCACCCGGCTGGGGATGGCCGTCTGGCTCCGAGGTGGCTGGACGATCGACTTTCTGGTCGGCGCATTCACGCGTCCCATGCAGATTCGACGTCGTCGCTGAGCACGCAGCACGTGAGCTCCTGAAGTCCGAGTTGGCAACGGCGGCCTACGAGATCGCCTTCGAAGGTGAAACGCAACTCGACGTAGTCAAACGCGGTGCCGAGGCGAGTTGCGTCTTCATCGCTCGAGACGACGATGACTCGGTGGTCGTACTCGGGATACCGGACTGGCTGTGGCTGCCGGGCGCACTCGGCGAAGAGGCACGGGAGCTCGGCGAGACACGCTGGGTGCCACTGTCGGTGGATCAACTGATCGAGGAGAAAGTCCAGTACGAACGCGGGACCGGGCGGGCGCTGCGAGTCAAGGATCGCGAGAGCTTGAATGTCCTGCGCGAGCTGTTGCAGCACTCTCCGGGTAACGTCGCTCACTGCTCGACTCGTGGCCAGGCACTCCGACGATCTCCCACGCCGAGGCAGACGCCGTCCTTGGACACCTGCCAGACGACGCTAACCGGTTCATCCTTTCCGGCGGGGAGCCGCTGGTTGAGCTCGACTTGCTGCTTTACCTCGTGAGTTCGGGGCGCACGAAGTACCCGGACGCCCGGATCGTGGTGCAGACGAACGGCGACCTGCTCGACCGACCGATCCTCGCTCGACTGATCGAGGCGGGCATCAGCATGTTCTTGATCGCCTCGTACGATCAGTTCCACCCGCAGCCCGAGGGAACGTTCGAGATCCTCGCGCGCTCTTCGATGGCGTGGGCGTCACAGACCATCCGGTCGGTGACGCCCACGCCATCGAAGAGCGCGTCGGCGCTGATGAGGTCAGCTACAACATCTGGGGCGCGAATCCAGAGCTGTGGGTCGGCGGAATCTGTCCGCGCGGGCGCGCAATGAAGTACGGGCTGGCGCAACTCCTACCGGAGACCAACTTCTGTGACCGGTGGTCGGAGACGCTTGGGTTCCTCGACGATGGGCCCTCGCAGCAGGAGGTGTCGATCCAACTCACCTCGGTGTACCCGTGCTGCTTCGGCACCGTAGGACCGCTCGGAGACCTGGCTGAGTAGCCGCTCGCCACGATCTTCGAACGTCACCGCGACGATTCGATGTGGGTCGTTCTCAATCAGGGCGACCCACATCGGATCGTCGCGGTGACGCATGGTTCGACCGCGACTCGGCGCTCGTACGGATCGAGGTGCTTGGGTCGGTCTGCCTCTGGTGCGACGAGTACATGACCAAGCAGGTGCGAGAGCGCGGCGACGATCTGGCCGCGTTGCCCGTGCAGGGTGAGCGGCGGCTGATCCCACTCGCGACGGTCGCTGGCGACTGACTAGCGTCCCGCCTCGTAGGCTTATCCGATGACCAGCCAACCCCGAGGCCCAGCCGTTGGGATCGTCACACGCTACCCCGAGCTCGGTGTCGGAAAGACGCTCCTAGCCTCGGCAATCGGCGCGGAAGCGGCGTTTGAGCTGGCACGGGCGATGCTGCTCGACGTATGTGCAGCGGTCAGAGGTGCCGCGTTGTGCCACCCGACGGTCTTCGTCGAACCAGCGGATGCGATCGATGCGGCGGCCACGCTGACCGCGATACCGGACGTGCGGGCGCAAGTCTCTGGTGACATCGGCGCGCGGATGCTCAGCGCGTCGACTTCGCTGGCCAGCGACGGCTACGCCCCGGTGATCCTCGTCGGGTCGGACCTGCCGCTGCTCGACCCGCCGCGAATCCACCACGCGCTGAGAGCGCTACGCCGCGCGGACGTGGTGTTCGGCCCGGCCTCGGATGGCGGCTACTACCTCGTGGGGATGCACCGGCCGCAGGCGGCTATCTTCGAGGACGCGACGGTCCAATGGAGTGGGCCCGAGGTGCTAGCCGCGTCGGTCGGTGTGGCGCAGGCAGCGGGGTTGGACTACGGGCTGTTGCCCGACAGCTTCGACGTGGACACTGCCGACGACCTCGAGCGGTTGCGGGAGGAACTGGCGCGGCGCGAGCTGGCAGCCGAGCCGGTGCCGCAGCACACGGCTGCGGCGCTCGGACGTCTGGAAAGCTAGAGCGTCACCTGTAGGGCGTCAGCGACGGTGTTCATGTCCTTGTCGCCGCGGCCGCTGAGGTTCAGTAGCACCACGTCGTCAGCGGTCAACTCCGGTGCGAGCTTCGTCAGGTAGGCAATCGCGTGCGAACTCTCGAGGGCAGGGACGATGCCTTCGAGTTCGCAGAGCATCTGGAGGCCCGCCAGCGCTTCCTGATCGGTGACTGAGTGGTACTCAACGCGCTCGTTGAGCTTGAGCCACGAGTGCTCGGGGCCGACCCCGGGGTAGTCGAGGCCTGCCGAGATGGAGTGCGCCTCGGTGATCTGGCCCCACTCGTCCTGGAGCAGCATCGACTTCGCGCCGTGCAGGACGCCAGGGCGCCCCTTGGTCAGGGTTGCCGCGTGCCGTCCTTCGAGGCCTTCGCCAGCGGCCTCGACGCCGATCAGGCGGACCGGGTCGTCGAGCAGCGGGTAGAAGAGGCCCATCGCGTTGGAACCGCCGCCGACGCAGGCGACGCCCACGGTCGGCCCGCGCCCTTCCTGCTCGAGGATCTGGGCGCGGGCCTCGCGGCCAATCACTGTCTGGAAGTCGCGCACCATCATCGGGTAAGGGTGCGGGCCGACGACGCTGCCAATGATGTAGTAAGTGTCGCGGACGTTGGTGACCCAGTCGCGGATCGCCTCGTTGGTAGCGTCCTTGAGGGTGCGTGAACCGGCGTCGACAGTGCGAACCTCGGCGCCGAGCAGCTTCATGCGGAAGACGTTGAGCGACTGACGCCGGACGTCCTCGGCACCCATGTAGACGATGCAATCGAGGCCGAGCAGGGCGCACACCGTGGCGGTTGCGACGCCGTGCTGACCGGCGCCGGTCTCGGCGATGATACGGCGCTTGCCCATCCGCTGAGCGAGTAGGCCCTGCGCGAGGGCGGCGTTGATCTTGTGCGCGCCGGTGTGGGTCAGGTCCTCGCGCTTGAGGTAGACCTTCGCGCCGATGCGCTCTGACAAGCGCTCGGTGAAGGTCAGCGGCGTGGGACGGCCAACGTAGTTCTTCAGAAGATTCGCAAGGCGAGTCTGGAACTCGGGGTCCTCGATCGCCTCGTGGTACGCGACCTCGAGCTCCGCGATGGCCGGCATCAGTGTCTCGGGGACGTACTGTCCGCCGAACTCGCCGAAGTGACCAGCGGCATCAGGCATCGCGTCAGAGAGAAGCCGTTCGATCGATGTCATGGGGAATCCTAGTGTCGTGCGGGTTAGCTCGCGTCGACGGTCCGAACGGCGTCGATGAACTGCTGGACGCGGTAGTAGTCCTTGCGGCCGAGAACCTCGGTGCCACTGGCGACGTCGACGATCCAGGGATCGACGACGTCGATCGCCTCACCGACGTTCTCGGGAGTGAGGCCGCCCGCAAGCATGATCGGGATGCGCTCCGAGGCGCGGCTGGCGACTTCCCAGTCGAACGTGTATCCGCTGCCGCCACGGTATTGGCCATGCGCAGAGTCGAGGCCCAGCGCGATGCAGAAGCCCGACTGGACCTCCTCGAGCGGGTCCGAGGACGAATCAAGCGGCGACACGTGGACGATCTGGATTACCTGTCGGGTGATGAGGAGGCACTCCTCCCAGCTCTCGTCGCCAGAGAGCTGGACGAGGTCGATACCGGTTTCCTCCGCGATCTCGTTCACCTCGTCGATCGACTGGTCGGCGAATATCCCGACGGTTAGTGGCCGCTTAGCCTCGAGGTAGGTCTCGATGACATCCGCGCCGTGGCGGAACCACGGCTCGATTTCCTCGCGCACGTGAGGCTGCGCCGGGGGCGGGATAACGAACTCGTGCTCGGCGAGCGGGGCCCCGAGGGCACGGACCATCGCCTGCGCTTGATCGACGGTGACCTGGCGGCTCGACTCGGCGAACGTGATGCCGACGAAGTCCGCACCCGCCTCAGCGGCCGCGAGTACGTCCTCGGGAGTGCGGTTTCCGCAGATCTTCACCAGAGTCATGGCGTGTCCTCGATACGAATCACGTCGCGGCCTGCGCTGGCGCGAGCATGAACTCGCGTGCGTGTTCCTCGACGTTACTCCCGGTGACCAGTGCTTCGCCCACCAGCAGCGCATGTGCGCCAGCGGTGACCATGCGCTCGGCATCCTCGACGGTGCGAATCGCCGATTCAGAGACGAGCGTAACCGCGTCGTCGACGAGGCTTGCGAGGTGCTCAGTTGTACCGAGGTCCTCCTCGAACGTCTCGAGGTTGCGGTTATTCACGCCCAGTACGCGGGCGCCTGCTTCGAGGGCGGTGCGCAGTTCGACTTCGTCGTGGACCTCGATCAGCGGCTCCATGCCGAGGTCTCGGGTGCGGCCGATCAATTCGGTGAGGACGGGCGGCTCGAGGAGCATCACGATCAGCAGTACGGCATCTGCGCCAAACGCGCGCGCCTCGAGCAACTGATACTCGTCCCAGATGAAATCCTTGCGGAGGAGGGCCGGACGGTCCCCGTCGTCTCGGAAGGCGGTCGCCACGGCATCGAGGTCATCGATACTGCCAGCGAAGAAATCCGGCTCGGTGAGGATCGACACGGCGGCAGCACCAGCCGAGGCGTAGCGACCGGCCTGTCGCGCTGCATCGAGGTCGGCGTCGAACACGCCTTTACTCGGGGAGGCGCGCTTCACCTCGGCGATCAGGCGCACACGGGCGCCCTCAGGCGTAGCGGCGCGGCCGCCGCGGAGCAGCGCGGCGAAGTCGCGGACGGCGGGCGCCGAGGCGAGGCGCTTCTCAAGGGCAGCTGCGGGGCGCGCGAGGCGGTCTGCCGCGACTCGATCACGGCGCGCAGCGACGATCCGGTCGAGGAAGGTCCCTGTCTCGCGGATCGCGTTAGCCTCGGACATGGGGGGCTAGCTCGCAGCCGCGCGGCGTGTGGCTTCGACGAAGGCACATGTCTTCGCGGCTGCCTCGCCGCTGTCGATCGCCTTCGCTGCGAGTTCTGAGCCCTGCTTCAGCGAGGACGCGAGGCCGGTCACGTAGAGACCGGCACCGGCGTTCGCGACTATCAGATCGCGCACGGCGGACGGGCCTTCGCCGCGCAACACCTCGCGCAGGATCTGGGCGTTCTCCTCGGGCGTGCCGCCCTTGATGTCGTTGTAGTCGTGCTTCGAAACGCCGAGATCAAACGGCGTCACGGTGCGTCGGGTGACCTTGTTCGCTCTCACCTCGAAGACCGTCGACTCACCGGTGACAGTGAGGTCGTCGAGGCCGTCCGAGCCGCTCACGACGAGAGCGTGGCGCATGTCGAGGCGTGCCAGCACCTCGGCGAGCTTTTCCCCTAGCTCAATGTTCGCGACGCCCATGACGTGGCAATTGGCACCCGCGGGATTCGTCAGCGGGCCCAGAATGTTGAAGATCGTGCGGATGCCGATCTGCGGCCGAAGTGGTCCCGCGAACTTCATCCCCGGATGGAACGACTGCGCGAACATGAAGCCCACGCCGGTCAGCTCCACGGTCTGCGCGACCTGATCCGGCGTCAGCTCGATCTTGGCACCGAGCGCCTCAAGGAGATCCGCCGAGCCCGACTTCGAGGTCATCGCGCGGTTGCCGTGCTTCGCCACCTTCGCGCCAGCCGCCGCGGCGACAAAGGCACCAGCAGTCGAGGCGTTGAACACCTTGCGACGCGACCCTCCCGTCCCGGCAGTGTCGAGCAGCGGGCGCGCCTTGATGTCGACGTGGAGCGCGTAGGACCGCATTGCCTTCGCCATGCCAACGATCTCGTCGACCGTCTCGCCCTTCATACGGAGCGCGGTGACGAAGGACCCGAATTGGGCCGGGGTCGCGACCTCGCCTTCCTGCTCGAGGCCGGCGCGCATGATGTCCTGCATCGCGCCCCGTGCTTCAGCCTCAGTCAGGTCGCGTCTCTCATCGACAATCGCCGCGATCGCCTCTTTGATCACGACGCCACCACGTTGGCCAGGGCATCGGCAGTCAGGTGCGCGGGCACCGTGACGCCGAGGAAGTTGGCGAGGAGTGCGTGTCCGTTCTTCGTCATGATCGACTCCGGGTGGAACTGGATACCCTCGATCGGGAGCGTCTTGTGGCGCACGCCCATGATGACACCGGATTCAGAGCGTGCCGTCACCTCGAGCTCGTCGGGGACGGTAGCCGGATCGATCGCGAGCGAGTGGTAGCGGATGCCCTCGAACGGGTTGGGCAGGCCGGAGAAGACACCCTTGCCGTCGTGCTCAATCATCGAGGTTTTGCCGTGGAGAATCTCGCCCGCGAAGTTGATGGTGCCCCCAAAGGCCTCGCCGATCGCCTGATGCCCGAGGCAGACGCCGAGCAGCGGGACCTCCCCTGCCGCGGCGCGCACGAGGTCGATCGAAATGCCCGCCTCGGCAGGCGTGCAGGGCCCGGGCGAGATCACGATCTGCTCGGCGCCCATCGCCAGGCAGTCCTCGACCGAGATCTCATCATTGCGGTGGACCTCGACGTCGCAGCCGAGTTCCGTCAGGTACTGGTAAAGGTTGAAGGTGAACGAGTCGTAGTTATCGATCAGTAGCAGCATCCGCGACCTCCCGTTATGTCGCTAATTTAGATTGGCGCGAGCGGCATCGGCTATCGCCGTGAGCTGCTCGGCATGTTCGTGCTCATGGCGAGCGAATTTCTCGATGCGCGCTCCGATGCGGACCGCACCCCGCTCGTGATGGTTGCCGAACTGCGCGAGCTGGCCAGCCTCGAGGCTGGCCAGCCAGAACCGCGTCCGTTCGCGCGCCGCGTCGAGGCGCAGCCGAACCGTGGTGGAGTCCTCGGACGGTCGCGTGGCATGGATCGCGTCCCATTGCGCCGGGTTGAAGCTGGCCCACGTGTGGCCGGGCACCCGGAGCAGGCGGTCGGTCTCCGCGAGGTAGTAGGTCTCGACGTCGGCGACGTGCGCGAGCAGGTCGACGGCCGACCAACCCACCACCGGGTCGGCCGCACGAGCGGCCTCGGGGATCGACTCGAAGGCGGACAGGAGCGCGCCGCGGGTTTCGTCGAGGAGCTCACCGAGTGCATCGACGGTCTGAGGATGATCGGACTCGCCCAGTGTCTCCGCCAACCACTTGCCGAGCTCTGGCAGCAGCTCCGAGGACACGGACGGAGCCGCCGGGTCGGCCCAGATGGCGTCGGCGTAGAGCTGCTCGCTGAACCGCGGCTCGCCGCGCCAGCCAAGGCTCATGAAGGCGTTCACGATAAATCGTGATTCACCTGCGCCGGTGACGTAGATGGTGTCCTCGAACTCAAACGGGCCGGACTCGACGTGCAGGTGTTCGCGCAGCACCCGATCGAGCGCGTCCTCGGCAGTCTCGTCATCGCCGACACCGGCTATCGGCAGCGACCAGCGCCCAGCGAACGGGCCCTCGTCGAGGTGTCGCAACAGCAACACCCGACCGTCGTCTCGGCGTAGCACGGCCGCCGATGCGAGTAGCGGGCCAGCGGGCGGTTCGGTGATCATGGTGTCGTCCTCCAGAGGTGCATCAGTACCCTAGGCTTCCGGTGGAACCGCCGTGATCGCCGTGCTCGGCGTGCTCGGCGTCGTCGAGCGCGGCGATCAGCGCCTGCGCCTTGTGCTGGCACTCCTCGTACTCCTTGAGCGGATCGGAGTCGAAGACGATGCCCGCGCCCGCCTGGACATGCGCCCAGCCGTCCTTCATCACCAGAGTGCGAATCGTGATGCAGGTCTCCGCGTTGCCGGACATGTCGAAGAAGCCAACGGAACCCGCATAGGGACCGCGCTGATCCGGCTCCAGCTCAGCAATGATCTCCATCGCGCGAATCTTCGGCGCGCCGGAAACTGTGCCCGCCGGGAACGCCGAGCGCAGCGCGTCGTAGGCGGACATGCCTTCGCGCAATTCGCCTTGGACGTGGCTCACGAGGTGCATAACGTGCGAGTAGTACTCGATGTCGAGCTGCTGCGTGACGCGCACGCTACCCGCCGTTGCCACACGCCCCACGTCGTTCCGCCCGAGGTCGAGCAACATCACGTGCTCCGCAATCTCCTTCGGATCGTGCGCCAGTTCCTCGGCCAGTCGCTCGTCGTCGAGGACCGTGTCACCCCGGCGGCGGGTGCCTGCGATCGGGTGCACCTCGACGAGGTCGTCTTCGATGTTGACCAGCAGCTCCGGCGAGGCGCCGACGATGTAGGTGTCGCCGAACTTGAGGTAGTACATGTACGGCGACGGATTGATCGCCCGCAGGCTGCGGTAGACCTCGAAGGGGTGGGCTCCGGTCTCGCGCGAGAAGCGCTGGGAGATCACACCCTGGATAATGTCGCCCTCGACGATGTATTCTTTCGTCTTCTTGACGGCCGCCATGTAGTCCTCTTGCGACCAGTTCTGCCGAATCGGCTGTCCGGCGACCCCGTCGAACGGGACGTACGGCAGCGCGCCCAGCGGACTCTCGAGGCGAGAGACCAACTCATCGATCCGCCCAACCGCCTGCCGGTAGCTGGAGTCGATGTCGCCATCGAGGTGGACGTGCGACACCACCTTAATCGAGTGCATCAGGTGGTCGAAGACCAGCAGCGTCTCGGCGAACATCAGCCACGACTCGGGTAACCCCAGCGTGTCCACTCCGGCGACCGGCAGCTCCTCGAAGTGGCCGCCCGCCTCCCAGCCGAGGTAGCCAACGGCGCCGCCGTGGAACTTCGGGAGTCCGGGCACACCGACGGCTTCGAGGCGACCGAGCTCTCGCTCGATCTCATCGAGGGGATCGCCGTCCTCGTGCGTACGGGCCGCGACGCGGTAGGGCTCGGTACCGATGAAGGAGTAGCGGCCGACCCGCTCCCCGCCCTCGACCGATTCGAGGAGGAAGGAGTAGGGGCCACGAGCGACCTTCAGGTAGGCGCTGACCGGCGTCTCGAGGTCAGCGCGCACCTCACGGTAGACCGGGACGATGTTGCCCTGCCCCTCGAGACGACGGACCTCGTTCAGCGGCGGGTTGTACTCACCTGGCATGGGGATACTCACGTTTCGAGCTTGAGGACGGGAGGACGATCGCACGTGCACGGCTACGCCACCAACGCCCCTGACCGCTGCCCTCGCCGGTTTGGCGAGCGGCGGGGGTCGCGCGCGCGTTTATGGTGTCGCTGCTCATGACTGCTCACTCCTTCGCTCTAGTCGGCCTGGACCGACCAATTCGCATGGCACAAAAAAACCACCGCCCGTGGGGCGATGGTCCTCGCGGTGCCACCCACATCTCGCCGCAGTGGCGGATGCCACGTCGTGCGCTTGTTCAAAGCACGGCCGGCACCTCCGACCTGGGAGGATGGGTGATGCCCTCGGCCTGGATAACGGCGCCCACACCGTCGACACCTACTTGCGGCCCTCGGATGGGGACGCGTTCGGGCCGAAACTCCCGGGTCCATTCGGTCACTGCTGACGGGCGCCGGTTCTCAGCTCGTCCGGCTCTCTGCAGCCCCGCGTCGTGACCTACTACTCCCGTTCACCGTCAGTATTGCTACCCAACATCGTTTCGAGGCTACGCGTCGCCTCGAAACGGTGTCAATGAGACTCATCGCCCGCCGTCATCTCCACGTACGAATCGAAGGACTGCTCCTGGAATGGCATCGCAGTCGCGATCTTCTCTCCATCCCAGGTTTCGCCACCGACGATCGCGACCCACTTGTCCTCGATGTCGTCGCGGCGCCAGACGATCGCGATCACGTCGGCGGATTCCCACGCCTCGATGGGTTCGCTGGTGCCGAGGAGGTAGACGTCCAACTCCTCACCGTCCGGAGCGATGACGCCGGGAATGAAGCCATAGTTCACCTCGTAGGTGTAGCCGTACTCCGGATGCTGTGATCCCAGCGGTCGGTCGATCACCACGCGGATCGAACTGCCGATCCAATCCGCGAGGTGAAGTGAGGGATCCATCGTCAGCCAGTTCGCCGCGCTATCGCAGTTGCCCAACCCCGGGCACCGGCGTTGAGGTGCGCTTGCTCCTCTTCGTAGATCTCGACGACCAGATCGTCGATCGCAAACCCCGCAACCCCGACGCGAGCGCGCCAGTCGTCCGGCGTGCGGTAGCCGTAGAAGAGCTCCGCGCCGGGCGACGACTTTCGAGGAACGAAACCCTCCTGCTCCCCAACCTGGACGGAGCCGACGAACGCGCCGCCCGGCGCGGTCACCCGTGCGACCTCGGCCAGCGCCGCATCGAGGTCGGCGCCATCTAAATGGAGCATCGACGCGCAGGCCCACACACCCTCGAATCCGCCTGTGACGAAGGGGAGTTATCGCATGTCGCCACGCACCACCCCGTCGCCAGGGTGTTCTTGCTGAGCGTGGATCAGCAAGGCGCGCGACAGATCGAAGCCGACCGCCTGATACCCGCGCTGGTGGAGCGACTCCGTTTCCCAGCCAGGCCTGCAAGGTCAAGGACGGTGTCTCCAGCGGACACCCGATCGCACAGTGCATCGAGGTAGCCCGTAATCGGGCCGCGGTCGGCATTGAACGACGCGTAGCCCTCGACGTTGCGTTCGTACTCAACCGCGTTTCGGACGACGTATTGGTCGAGCATCGGTTGCCTCCATCCGGGGCGACGTAGCGAGGCGGCCGTGAGGTTTACTAGGGCACTCGTGGCCTACCGGTCGACGCCGGTCAACCGAACCCGCTCCCCTCGGGCGTTGCGGACGAGGGCCGTCGAGAAGTCCCCGGAGCCGGAGTACCCGACAAGCCAGTTCTGGCCGACGAGCGGGGCGTCGCAATGGATGGCACTCAACCCGGTGTACACGGCGGCACCGTACGGGATGCGGAACGTGGTCAACTGGTTCTCCTGCGTGCCCGGACCGGTCGCCGCACCCCGCGCGAGGATGTAGTTGCCACCGGCATCAGGGGGCAGCGGCTGGTGCCAATGCGGCCGGTCCCGGTGGTATTCGAGGTAGAAGCCGGTGCTCTGATCCGTCATGACCAGGCCATCGACGTAGTTCTTGCCCAGCTCCATTTTCCAGATCGGATAGTCCGGCTCCGGAAAGCGCACGACCGCACCATCTTCGACGAGAACGGCGCCGTAGTAGCCGAGGCGCTGGGTCGTAGCTTCGAGGATCGGCACCTCGATCTCCGTCGCTCCGCCCGCGACCTCGAAGAGCGCGCTGTCGCCGAGGACGTTCTCTAAGTCTGCCTGCAGAGCGGCATCGCTCCACGAGGCGATGACGACCGTGTGTGGAGGCGCGGCGTCGTGGAGCGTGCCTGCACCATCGCCTCCAGCTCGCGGACGTCCGATTGATCGTCAACGATCACGACGCCGCGCTCTGCTGACACGAGGTAGGCCTCGCTCGCCCTGACGACGCAGTGGAGGCCGATCGCGGTCATGTTCGAGTCGTGGCGCTCGCCGCGGCGGTCGAACAACATGCCGTCGACCCAGCTCCGAGGCTGTCCCGTCAACTCCGCGACGCGATCGGCGGTGGGCTCGGAGGGCACGCCGGGCGTGACATCGAGGTCGCTCATACCTCGATCGCCTCGCGGTCTTCTCGGTCGGCTTCGGCGCGGATCACCGCCGCGACCGCACGCACCGTCGCGTCGAGGTCGCCCTCGACGTTTTCGATCACGTGGGTGAAGTGCTGCGCCTCCTCCAGCTCGCGCTCGACGGTCTCGAGGCGGACGCGAAGGGTGCTCTCGTCCTCGGAGCCACGCCCGCGAAGGTGGGCCTCGAGGCGTTCGAGGTCGTCGGGGACGAGGAAGATCGACATCGCCTCGGGCAAGCTCACGCGTAGCGAGGCTGCGCCTTGCACGTCGACGCGGATCAGCACGTGGTTGCCGGTGTTCATCGCGGCGCGGACCTGTGAGCGGGGGACGCCGTAGCGATTCTGGTAGACGAGCGCGTGTTCGAGTAACTCTCCGTCCGCGACGTGCTGCTCGAACTCCTCGAGCGTCGTGAACACGTAGTGGACACCGTGCACTTCGTCGCTGCGAGGCGGCCGGGTAGTCATCGTCGCCGCGATTGCAATCGGAAAATCGAGCTCGAGCATCCGCTGCAGCACAGCGTCTTTGCCGACGCCGGACGGG
>Ga0115002_10003466_pt1 | contig 19669 bp, 14 predicted proteins | sample ArcticOcean_MG_C_8_FD_89576 | JGI IMG/M metagenome (GOLD analysis project Ga0115002, IMG submission 89576) | Marine microbial communities from western Arctic Ocean - ArcticOcean_MG_CB11_86 | ecosystem: Environmental > Aquatic > Marine > Oceanic | place: Arctic Ocean: Canada Basin | collected... | reverse complement strand
TACATGTGGTCGATGGCCTTCTCATCGTCGTTGGCCTTCTCATCGTCGTTGGCCTTCTCAGTGTCGCACGCCTTCATTTGTGGCATGCGACGAATCTTGCTGTTGTCCTGTGTGTGCTTGCTGTTGTCCTGTGTGTGCCTGCTGCTGCCCAGATCAGTCTGGGCAGGACCATTCCTCGACTTGAGTCGTGTCGATTCTCTCGACCTGACGGGGTATCGCAGCCTGCGCCGCAATGACTTTTCCGGCGCCCATGCACCGGCTCAATTCCTCCACTCACAGGTACTGCCCGTCGCGGTCTCATGCATCTATGTTGTCGTCAATCCAGGTGCCCGCATCTACGCGGAGCCACGAATCGTCGACGGTGTCACAACCTACATTCCACTCGTCAGCGATCTGTCCTTCCAGGCGGTCCTGTCGAAATCCTGCTCATGGTGGAACAAACAGCACGGTGTATCACCTGCCTACGTGCTTGAACATGAGCAGATCCATTTCGCTCTATACGAAGTCGCTGCCCGCCGTCTCAATGAAAGCGCTGAGGGCTTGATCCGGTCCTTGCCCGTCTCGCGTGAATCAGCGCAAGCTGCCGTCACCTCGACTCAGCAGTTCCTGCAGCAGAGCCTGAATCGAACGATGCAACAGATCGAGAAAGACAATACACGGTTCGATCGCGAGACGTCCTTTGGATTCCAACCTGACCGCCAACATCGATGGCGCAAATCAGTGGACGGCGACCTGGCAGATCTTGCGGCCCATGCGGTGGACCTTGATCTGCGCCCGCGTGGAAAACCAAATCGGTAGCAAGACTCATCCGTCGCCGTTGCCATCTGTTCGGGCGCTCCCCGTGAATCCCTTGACCCGCAGACGTTGTTCGAAGGCGTCCACCGCAGCCTGAGGCAGTTGGGGATTGCTGCTGATGACGATGGCCACACCGATTTCGGCAAGATCGAGGCCCGCGAGGGATCGCAACAGCAACAACTGGGAGAAACGAACCTCTCATAGCTCCATTTGGCCGGATCATGGCTCCATCTGGCCAGAAAAAAGGTCGCCGCACATTCGATCCACTTCCTCCCACGTCATGCATCTTCGCAGACGACCGGCATCCTTCACCTGACGATTCCACGGCTGGTCCATGAGCGCCACGGGAATCTCAAGCTCATCGTGCAACACACCCGCCACGGCAGCCGAGTCCTCCACCGCCAGATCGAAGCCAAGCCCTGCGATCTGCTCCATGGGCATCGCTTCCACACCGTCCGTCATTTCCTGCAAACCACCATAGTTGCCGTACTTGTCAGCGAAAACCAGGCGCGTGTGGGCGACTTTTCGATCCTGAAGCCAACTGCGTGTCGCGGCGAAAGTCTGCGTTGGCCGGCCTGTCACAATCCACACTTCGACACCGACATCACTCCATTGCCCCAGTTGCTCGACCGCGCCCGGACGCGGCCGGTGCTGCTGTAAGAATTGGGGTTCATGAGCAGAGTGCATGAATTGCCTGAGCTCCTGTTGATCGAGCCCGAGGCTGACACCAAGATCCCATGAGGTGACATCTTCCAAATCGACATGACGACCAAAATTCTTCTCGAGCAATGCGAGCAGATCGATCCCCGTTTCGCAGATGACATCATCGAGGTCCACGTAGACCCGTTTCGGTGCTGCCATCATCTGGGTCCGCTCCTCATCTGGGTAACGCCGCTGTCAGCAAGGAAATCTCCGTATCGCTCAGTGAGCGATGATAGACACGCAATTCGTCGATGGCCCCTTGCCACTTCTGGTGGCCGTGGATCGCACCAATCTGCGTCGGCATGGAGATGTCGTAACCGATGCATTGTTTCTCGGTCTCGTGTACATCCTCCAGCGGCAACCCATCTAGATAAACTCGCAGGTGACTGCCATCTTCCTGTTGGGATAGGGTCACAGCAAGGTGATACCAGCGATCCTGTTGGTAACGGATCGTCTCATCATCCCAGTCTGACTTGATACTCGAGCCTGCGGGAATGTCTTCAAACCCGACGTTCGTGAAGCGTCCATCATAGAGTTGAAAACTTAATGGGTCCGTACCGCCGCGCAGATCGCCACCACCCAGGATCTGGGCGCCATGGTTGAGTTCATCGACGCGAAAGAAGGCGGTCACGGTTGCCTGGCACAGTCCGTCGAGAAAGAAGGGAGAGGGAACATCGATCCACGTCGCTCCATCAAAGTGCGCTGCCTGGCCCACGACCCCATCGATCGCCACGACAATCGAACTTGGGGTGCCGGAGACAAAACCGTCGTATCCCCCTTTGCTGCAGTCAGTGCCGATCTGGCGAGGATCATCGAAACACCAGTGCGCGACGAGGCCCTTTTCGAGACTGCTGGAACTGGCCTCTGCACCGGTCTTGTCGCTACCTTGCGACCCGGCGCACCCACTCAGAAGCAGAACCACCAGGCCGACGGTGCAAGGCAGCAAGATGGCCGGTCGCAGAATCGCCCGTGGTGCGATCGGATCTGGAGACATCTCTCTTGAGCTGTACATCATTGGCCGTGGGTCCCCTTCATTGGCCACACGATCTGCCATTGGGTAAGAAGCGACAATATACATCCCGACAACCTTCATGGCGCGGGGCGCTGACCCTCGTGATCCTGTTGGGATGGTGCGTCCAACCAACCACGGCGGCAGAGCCCTTTCAGGTGGCTGTTGTTCCATCCGACGATCCTGTCCTGGCGACACCCGCGGCGCGCACCGATTCGCTGTCTACCGCGCAAATCGAGGCGATGGTTCGTCGTGCCGTCAAATTGGCCGGCGGCCTGGCTCAGGTCGTGCCCGATACGGCGCGCCTGGTGGTGCTCAAGCCGAATGTGGGCGCACGCCCAAACACAGTAGGCGTCGTCACCGATGCCCGCGTCGTTCGTGCTGTGGCTCTGATCGTTCATGAGCAGGCTCCCAATGCACGCATCTATATCGGTGCCGGCTCAGGAAGCTGGATCTCCCCCGATCTGATGGGGACCGTTCCCGTGTCCCTGCATTTCACGATCGACAAGAACCATCGTCGCCATATCTATGATGGGTTTGCCGACGCCGGTCTGCGCCAGGTGGAACGTGAACTGCAGGCCCTCGGCATCGACATCGAATGTTTCGATCTGAATTTCGATCGCGCCGTCTTCTCCCCTGTCCCAGGAGGTGGGATGGCGGCCAACGAATACGCCATTGCTGCCAGCATTCTCGAAGCCGATGCATGGATTGACATCCCCGTCGCCAAAACCCACGGTGCCAAAATCACAGCGGCCATGAAGAACATGTATGGTCTGCTTCCCGGTCATATCTATGGCTGGAACAAAGGCCGTGGCACGGATGTGATGGAGGGCATTCCGCACACACCACAAATCGTCGATGAGTCCTTCGTCGATCTCATGTTGATCACGGAACCAGACTTTGTCGTCACCGATCTGATCCGCGGGTCGGAAGGTGGCGCCTTCAATGACACCTATCGGCGCAGCAACATCATTGTCGCCGCCCGAGATCCGATTGCAGCAGATCTGGTCACGGCCCGACTCATGGGCTTCAATCCCGATGATTTGGAATTCGCCGAATTGGCGGCGCGCCGTGGCCATGGGCCCGGTCAATACGCCAATGTCGACGTCCGTGGTGCCTTGGTAGAGCCTCTGGTCACCCGCTGGATCAAGGCCGGTGGCAGCTACACAGGCGAGTGGCAGGAACAAGCCGATTACGGCAAATCACCGCGGCGCTGGTCACTCTACGGCCCGTCCCAACAGATCATGCCTTCGATGACATCGCCGGCCTGGTGCCACGTCCCGGCCAGGAAGGTTGGTCTCAACCCGTCTGGTTCGGGCACGACCGCATCGATCTGGATGACCATTTCGACGATCCCAGCCGCTGTGCCGTATATGCCTGGACGGACGTCACCATGCCAGAGGATGGTGACGTGAGATTGTGGCTTGGTGCGGATGAGGGGATGCAGGTATGGATCGACGGTGAAACTGTCTACAAAATCGGCAGAGGATCCTCCCGTCGTCGTGATCATCAACTCGGCCAGGTGCGTCTGCCCTGGACACTTTCTGCCGGTGAACATCGACTCATCATTCGTGCAGATCAGGGTCGCGGTGCCTTTGAATTTTCCTTCAACATCTGTGAACCAATCGATGATGTCCGTTATGCGGGCAACTCCTACCTGGGTCTCACCTACCATCTGTCGGGCGCTTCCGGTACGGAGCAGGTCGTTGCCGCCACGGATCGCTGGGCAGATGAAGGCCGCAACCAACGCGATGGAGGTCCCCTGGAATTATTCTTCGACCCCACCGATGACGCCCTGGTACCTGACTCTCTCGTCCTGGCAGAGCCACCTGCCGCACCGATCCGTTCTGACTTCATCGGCGTTGCCACACATCTTGCAGGAATCACCATTGCCCCACCAGTGCTGGACGCACTCGAACAGATGCCTTTTGGCATGACACCGATCGGCCTGGATGCCATCCTCGATGAATCGGTGGCTCTCGGCGAGAGGTATGGTCCGGGGATCGACGATCTACTCAACTGGGTCGGCATCGACTATTGGGGCTTCTATGGCCACGGCCCCGAAGAGACACAGGCTGTGATTCGCGGCTTGCTCTCAAGAGGTCTGATTCCGGTCCGTGGCAAAGGAGGTGTCTTCGACGCACTGATCGGTTATCGGCAATCGACCAACAACTTTGAGGTCCTTGTCTCCAACGAACACTCGACGACGTGGGAATCGCTTCCCGACGGGTGGTCGAACCCGTGGGAAGACTTCTCAGTGTGGAATTCCCTCTTCTATACGACGGCGATTGACCAACCGGCTGCGCAACAGGCACTGATCGATTCCTTCGCTCACGTCGCCGTCGCCATGGCCCGGCGTACGACACTGGAGACGGAAGATCCATTGCGTGGTGCCGTCACTTTTCCGGCGGGCCTGGCAGCGTGGGATGAGAGTGTCGTCGTCTGGGAACGTTTGCCCCTATCCGCCTCGTGGGGGGCAAAGGGACGAAATCGGCAGTTGCTCTCCTGGTTGCGCCGCCGCCATCTGGAGCCACTGGCGCGAAGCCGTGAAACGGCGGCGGCCCTGTTTGCCTGGGCAGCAACACATGCGGCAGACGAAGAGCGCCGGCACGATCTGTCCTCAGCAGCCAAAGGCTACGCCTCTACGGCGAGCGTTCTGCGTGATCTGGGACATCGCCTGCCGCAGAACCCATGGGGTCTGCTGTTGGACAGCGACGGCGAACGTTTGCTTCACCTTGAATCGACACGCGGTCTCCTGGCGCAGGCACGCAGCCATGAACTGCGGGCCGTCGCAGCCCTGGCCCATCTGGTGGGCCAAGAGTCTCTGCCCGAGATCCGGATCGACCCCCTCGCCTCGGCTGCGCAACGGCAGAAACTTGCCACGATTCGTGCCGCCGGCGGCATGGGTGTGCACTACGTGACGCTGCGCGGCCAAACGGCAAAGACGCAGAATGTCACATCGACGGATGATCGTCTCCTGCAGATCGAAATACATAGCCCCATCCCTGAACAAGCAGGCTGGCGGATCGAAATGCAGCACCTGCGCGGACTGGGTGCTTATCGTATGGTCCAACGACCCACTGCCGACAATGGCTGGCGTCTTGAGGTCCGGGTGCAGGACGACAACCGTGCCTGGGCCACGGAGGGTGTCGAGTTGGTTTTGTGGGCCATACGTGATTCTTGACCCCGGCCGGCATCCTGGCCCTTCACCCGATTCTTGACCTTCAAACGGGCACCTCTACATTCAACACTAGGGTTTTCGAAGACTTACAGGCCCGAACACGGGCAAGGAAATAGAATGGTCACCATCAGCGATACGGCAGCAGTCAAGATTGTCGAGCTCATTGAGAAGAGCTCGAACCCCGTAAAGGGCTTGCGCATCGCCGCCAGCAGTGTCTCACCCCTCAAGGTCGACTTCCGCATGGCTTTCATCGGCGAGATAGAGGATACCGAGTCGGATCAGGCGATCCCTTTCGAGGGATTTACCGTTTTTGTAGATGACGACAGTTCCGAACTCGTCGAGCAGGCAACCGTCGATTTTGTCGAAGGGTTGATGGGATCAGGCTTCAAGATCGAGCGCCCACGCACTTTACCTGAGGGCGTGGATGGCTCCGTCGTCGAGCGTGTGCAGCAAGTTCTCGACGAAAAAATCAATCCCGGGGTCGCCGCCCACGGTGGACGGATCTCGCTGATCGATGTGAAGGACAAGACCGTCTTTGTCCAGCTCGAGGGCGGCTGCCAGGGTTGTGGCATGGCCGATGTGACCCTCAAGCAGGGGATCGAGGTCGCCATCAAGGAAGCAGTGCCCGAGATTGAAGAAATCTTGGATGTGACCGAACATGCCGACGGTCGAAACCCATACTACCAAGCACCAGCGTAATCTCGACCGAGATCGTCATCTCGACCGGGCCTTGATCTCGGTCGAGATTTCGATCTCGGCAGAGCATTCCCTATTCAGGGGCGGAAACGCAGTGCGGATCCGCCCCTTCCCTTTTCCTGACGAATCTGCCACACAATGACCGATATGCTCACAGTTGAGGCGGCACGGGCCGCCGTCCTCGATCGAATTCACGCGCTGGGCGACGAACAGGTCCCTCTCGCCGACGCCCTCGATCGCCATCTGGCCAGCGATGTCGCCGCCATTGCCGACAATCCACCTCATGACAACTCCGCCATGGACGGCTACGCCCTTCGCTTCGCCGACACGGCCGCTGCCAGTGTGTCGACGCCGATACGTCTGCAGGTCATCGAAGACATCCCTGCCGGCACAATGCCACAGCGTACAGTCGGCGCCGGGCAGGCAAGTCGTATCATGACCGGCGCTCCTGTGCCGGAGGGGGCGGATACGGTCATTCGCGTGGAGGACACACGCTCAGAAGACGACTGGGTCGAGATCCTCGAGCCGGAGGACGGCGTCGGCGAGAATATCCGTGGACGTGGTGACGACATGAAAACCGGTGAGGTCTTGCTGCATGCCGGTGATCACATCGGCCCGGGAGAGATGGGGGTCCTGGCGACGGCGCAACATGCCAATCTGTCGGTCACTCGCCGCCCCACCATCGCCATCCTGAGTTCAGGAGACGAGCTGGTAGAGGTCGGTCAACCACTCGGCCCCGGACAGATCATCAATAGCAACACACCCGCCCTGGCAGCGATGGCCAGCGACTGTGGCGCCGAGCCAGTGGTACTGCCTGTGGCCCGGGACACAGAAGATGCTATCCGTGCCAGCATTCTCAGTGCCCTCTCCTGCGACTTCATCGTCTCTTCCGGTGGCGTCTCTGTTGGTGAGTATGACTATGTGAAGAAGGTCCTGACCGATCTTGGTGCCGAACAGATTCTGTGGCGCGTGGCGATGAAGCCGGGCAAGCCCCTGTTTTTCTGCCTGCTGCAGGACACGCCCTACTTCGGCCTGCCGGGAAACCCCGTGTCCAGCCTGGTCTCTTTCCTGCAATTCGTACGACCCGCGATTCGCAAGGCGAGTGGTTTGACCGCCAGCCAGTGGGAATTGCCAACAACGGTGGCGTATATGGAGCATGATGTGGACAATCGCGGTGATCGTCGCAGCTTTCTACGGGCACGCCTTGCGTGGGATGCCGATGGCCGACTACAAGCCTCGACAGCCCATCGTGCCCAGGGTTCCCACATGATCACCTCCATGCTCGGCGCCAATGGCTTTGTCGTGCTGGCACCAGAAGAGCACGTCGCCGCCGGTGGCGCCGTGACCGTGCAGATCGTTGCCGATCTGGGTTCGGCAGCGTTACGTGGCAGATGACTGAAGCAGCCAATTGCCACGGACCCGCCGACTGCGGAATATTACGACGTCGCGCATTTAATACCGACCAACAACAACAGACAATGGATCACTAGACCTCAATGATGCAGGAGCGAGCAGACGATGAGTGAAGTCTATCCCCCGCCCGCCGCCGCCAGCGCCGCGGCACACGTCAAAAGCCATGCCGACTATCTGGCCGAGTACGAGAGTTCGATCGCTGACCCGGAGGCATATTGGGCAGCCCAGGCGGAAAAATTCACGTGGTTCAAAAAGTGGGACACCGTTCGTCGCTACAACTACGACATGGACAAGGGTCCCGTGTCGATTGAATGGTTCATCAATGGCAAGACGAATATCACGACCAATTGCCTGGATCGGCACCTTGAAACGCGAGCGGATCAGACGGCCATCATCTGGGAGGGCAACCGCCCGGATGAAGATTCGACCCTCACCTACCGCGAGTTACACGAGCAGGTGTGCAAGTTCGCCAATGTGCTCAAGTCGCGGGGTGTGAAGAAGGGCGACCGCGTCTCCATCTACATGCCGATGATCCCCGAGCTCGCAGTCGCCATGTTGTCGTGCGCGCGTATCGGCGCCATGCACTCCATCGTCTTCGGTGGCTTCTCCTCCGATGCCCTGGGTGACCGGATTGCTGATGCCACGTGTACGACGTTGATCACCTGCAATGGCAACCATCGCGGCGACAAGCCGGTTCTGCTCAAGCCGAATGCCGACGAGGCAATGGCCACTGCCGAGAAGCTGATGGGACAGCCCGTGCAGACCTGTATTGTCGTGGAGCGCACCAAGGCCGAGGGCGAGTTCGCCTGTGATATGCAGGAAGGCCGCGACATCTGGTGGCACGAAGCGATGGCCGACGCCTCCGCAGAGTGTGAGGCCGAACCGATGGATGCGGAGGACCCCCTCTTCATCCTCTACACGTCCGGCTCGACGGGACAGCCAAAGGGTGTGCAGCACACGGTGGGCGGCTACATGGTCTATACCGCAACGACGCACAAATACGTTTTCGACTACCAGGACGGCGACATCTACTTCTGTGCCGCCGACATCGGTTGGGTCACGGGACACTCCTACATCGTCTATGGTCCCCTGGCCAACGGGGCAACGACGATGATGTTCGAGGGGATTCCCACATTTCCCCATCCCGATCGTTATTGGCAGATCATCGAGAAGTGGAATGTGACGCAATTTTACACAGCCCCCACAGCGATCCGTGCCATTGCAGCCGCCGGCGAGGAATGGCCGGCGAAATATGAGATGCCTTCCCTGCGACTACTCGGCAGTGTCGGCGAGCCAATCAATCCGGAGGCGTGGCGTTGGTACTACCGCAACGCCGGCAAAGAACGCTGTCCGATCGTGGATACCTGGTGGCAGACAGAGACCGGTGGAATTCTGATCTCCCCTCTGCCGGGTGCAACCGCCCTCAAACCAGGTTCGGCAACCTTCCCCTTCTATGGGATCGAACCTGTGATTCTCGACCCCGAGAAGGGTACCGAGATGGACGGCAACGATGTCTCCGGTGTGCTGGCGATGAAAGCACCCTGGCCGGGACAGATGCGTACCGTGTATGGCGATCACGAGCGCTTCGAGCAGACCTACTTTCAGCAATACAAGGGCTACTACTTCACCGGCGATGGATGTCGACGCGACGAGGACGGCTACTACTGGATCACCGGTCGCGTCGATGACGTGATCAACGTCTCCGGCCACCGCATGGGTACTGCCGAGGTCGAGAGTGCCCTCGTGTTGCACGAAAAGGTCGCCGAGGCAGCCGTTGTTGGTTTTCCACACGAGGTAAAGGGCCAGGGGATCTACGCCTATGTGACGCTTAATACGAGCGAAGAATACACGGACGATCTCAAGGAACTGTTGAAGAACCAGGTCCGTACGGTGATCGGTCCGATCGCCACACCGGATGTCATTCATTGGGCACCTGGCCTGCCCAAGACCCGTTCCGGCAAGATCATGCGTCGAATTCTGCGCAAGATCGCCGAAGATGACGTAGCCAGCATTGGTGATACAAGCACCCTTGCAGATCCCGCCGTCGTCGACGATCTGATCGAACGCAAGTAGTCTTTCACGCCCCCGAGAAGCTGCCATGCAGGCATCGCTTCTCGGGGGGTTTTTTATCCACGCCTCTCCCAGACAGGTTCACACATCGCTCACCTGGGCCGCAAGCAACTACTCGACCTGAATCACACACTTCACTGGGAGTGGCTGGAACCGAATGGCTTGGGCGGCTGGGCCGCCTCGACCGTCGCCGGTGCCCACACGCGTCGTTATCACGGTCTGCTGGTGGCGGCCGTGCAACCACCGGTGGATCGACGCGTCCTGCTGTCACGGCTGGACGAAACGCTGCAATTGGCGGACGGTCCTGTCGAATTGTCGTGCAGTCTGTTTCCCAATGCCGTCCATCCCCAGGGCCACCATTGGCTCACTGAGTTCAGCACCGAACCCGTGACGACCTGCCACTATCAGATCGGCGATGTCGTAATCGAGCGACTCATCGCCACTGTCCATGGGCACAATACGACACTCATCCGCTATCACCTGATCGCCGCCCCCGCTCCGGCTCGCCTCGAATTGCGCCCACTCTATGCCGGTCGTGATTACCACCAGTTGATGCGTAGCAACGATCGTATACAGCGCACCGCACACTTCGACCAGGGTGTACTCTCTTACCAGCCATACGAGAATCAGCCGACAGTGCATCTGCGCATGCCCCATGGCCATTTCGAAGCCGATCCCCACTGGTATTACAACTATCAGTATCCTCGGGAAGAGGAGCGCGGCCTGGACTTCGAAGAGGACTTGTTCTCTCCGGGCCTACTGACGGCCGTGCTCCATCCAGGTGAACATCTCACGATCGCCGCCTCCATCGACGCCGAGGATGTGCGGGACGGCGTGGAACCAGATGCCCTATTCGAACAGGAGTTGCAACGACGTCAGCAACAGCAAACATCCTGTCCTGAGCTTCTGCAAAGTGACGACGTCGGGCGACGCCTCGTGCAGGCAGCGAGTCACTTCCTCGTTCAGCGCGGCGATGCACGATCGACCATCCTCGCTGGCTACCCGTGGTTTACCGACTGGGGGCGCGACACGATGATTGCCCTGCAGGGGACGTGCCTGGTGACACGTCGCTTTGATGAAGCGCGGCGTGTATTGCGGGCCTTCGCCGAAGCCAGCAGTGGCGGCATGATCCCAAATCGTTTTCCTGATGCGGTTGAAGCGCCCGAATACAATACAGTCGATGCGACGCTATGGTTTTTCCACGCCTTGCGTCGCTACGTCGATGTGAGTGGGGACGAAGACTTCGCCCGCCAGCTCTGGCCTTTGCTGAAACAGATCCTCGACGCACATCGTCGCGGACTCCGCTTTGGGATTGGCGTCGATGTAGATGGTCTGCTCTACGCAGGGCAGGACGGCACACAGTTGACGTGGATGGACGCCAAGGTCGGCGACTGGGTCGTCACGCCGCGAATCGGCAAACCCGTCGAGATTCAGGCGCTGTGGATCAACGCCCTCGATACGGCAGCGCGCTTTGCACGTCGTTTTCACGATTCAGCAACGGCCCAGTTGTGCGAGTCAGATGCCCGCCGGGCGACAACCAGTTTCGCCCGCCGCTTCTGGAACCCGAAGCGGCGCTGTCTCTACGACGTCGTCGACGGACCCGATGGCGACGATGACAGAATCCGTCCAAATCAGATCTTTGCGTTGTCCCTACCCGTGGCCATCGTCGACACTGATCATGCACAACAGATCCTGGCGACAGTTGAGCGCGAGCTACTCACACCGCGCGGACTGCGCAGCCTGTCACCCGCTGATCCCGGTTATCGGGGGATCTATCAGGGACCACCTGTCGAGCGAGATGGGGCCTACCATCAAGGAACCGTGTGGGGATGGTTGATGGGGCCTTACATCAGTGCCCTCGTGAGATTCGGTGGCGCGGATACTACGGGTCGCGCGCGACAACTCATCGATGGGTTTGCCGCACATCTCGATGAAGCAGGCCTTGATTCACTGGCTGAGATTTTCGATGGCGACGCGCCTCATGCCCCGAAGGGATGTGTCGCACAGGCTTGGAGTGTGGCGGAAGTGCTCCGTGCCCTGTGGGAGGATGTCCTTGAGCAGGATCGCCCGGAATGGATTCCCCCACCCCTTTGTCCGTAGAAGTACGGACTGTAAAAATCGGAGTAAGCTCGTAGTGTAAAAGGAGGAACCGCTCTTCGGAACGAGACCGTGCTCGATATCCTGTTTTCAGCTCCTGTCATCAGCTCCGTCGACCAGATGCAGCTCGTCGCTGAACGCCAGGCCATGCTGGATGAGGAAAAGAGTCCACGTCGCGACACGGACGACGAGTTCAGCCGCAGCCGCCAACGCGTTGCGCGCGGATAGAGCTCGACAGGAAGGGCCATTGGGCCCTTCCTTTGCAGTCTGCACCTGTCAAACCAGCCACGGGAGTCTGCGATTCATGCCCGCTCTTTCTGATCAGCAAATCAGTGACTATCACCGCGACGGTTTCGTCGTCGTGCCGCAATTTCTGGATAGCGAGGAGACCGACCTGCTGGGTCGCGCTGCTCGCGAGGACCGTGAACTCGACCGCCGTAGCCAAGGTCGTGCAGACGGTGAAGGCGGTTCGGTGCGTATGTCTTTGTGGAACCAACCGGGCAATGGCATCTATGGCATGGTTGCACGTTCTGCCCGTGTCGTCGACTCCATGGAGAAAATCCTCGAGGGCGAGGTCTATCACTATCACTCCAAGATGATTCTGAAAGATCCCGAAGTGGGAGGTGCCTGGACGTGGCATCAGGACTACGGCTATTGGTATCAGAATGGCGCGTTGTTTCCACTGATGTCGAGTGTGATGATTGCCGTCGATGCCGCCACACGACAAAATGGCTGTCTACAGGTCCTGAAGGGCTCACACCTGATGGGACGGGTCGACCACGAACTGACGGGAGAGCAGGCAGGCGCCAATCCTGAACGGGTCACCGAAGCTGAGAAGGTGCTGGAGAATGTGCATGTGGAGCTCGCCCCGGGAGATGCCGTGTTCTTTCACTGCAACACCCTGCATCGCTCCGACCGCAATGCCTCGCCGGATCCACGCTGGTCCTTGATCTGCTGCTACAATGCGGCACGCAACGATCCTTACAAAGATTCGCACCATCCCCGCTATACGCCGCTGGCCAAAGTGCCCGATACGGCGATCAAGGATGTAGGGATCAAGCGCTTCGAAGATGACGAAAGCGACGTCGCCTGGATGGGCGACGAGGATGAAAGCGCCGCAAGTCTCGGCGATCATATCGGCCTGGAGCGTCGCGAGACCTGAGCGAAGGCACCTCGATTGACATTGTTCTACATGAGCAGGTAGAGAGTTCGGCTTCACCCGGCAACCTTCCCGGCAACCTTGCTCCCGCAAGCGGCCCCAGCTATCGTAGCCGGTATGACTGATCTATTGATACAACACGGCCGAGTGATCGATGGCACAGGTGCGCCGGCCATCGACGCCGATATTGCGATCACCGATGGTCGCATCACCGCCATCGGCGATCTTGCAGATATACAAGCAACGGACACCATCGACGCCAGTGGCCGCTTGGTGACGCCTGGTTTCATCGACATTCATACACACTCCGATCTGACGTTGATGCTTGAAGGGCGAGCACCATCCTCTGTTGCCCAGGGCATTACGACCCAGATCGCCGGCAACTGCGGCGTGTCAGCGGCGCCCACACTCGACTTCGAACCCTACTATGGCCCGCTCGATCCAGCGATGACGCGAGGACTGGTCTGCGACTGGACGGGCTTCGACGACTATTTCCAGCGTCTGCAGCAGCAGGGCGTCGGCACGAACCTGGCAACCCTGGTGGGTCACGGGAACATTCGTGTCGCTGCCATGGGCTACGATGATCGTGCCCCGACAGCAGGCGAGATGGATAAGATGCGCGAGTTGACGCGGCAGGCGATGCAGGACGGAGTCGTCGGTTTGTCCACAGGGCTGGCCTATGCGCCGGGACCCTTCGCGCAGCTGGATGAGCTCATCGAACTGGGCAAGGTTGTCGGCGAGTTTGGCGGTATCTACACATCCCATATCCGCAATCAGACGGAAGGGATCGCCGACGCCGTCGGTGAGGTCATCGCGGTGGGCGAAGGTGCCGGCATTGCTGCACACGTATCACATATGCAACCGGGCTCCCCCATGATTGGCGCAACCGCCGACCTGCTGCGCACGATGGATGACTTGCGTAGCCGCGGCGTCGATGTAAGCTGTGATGCGATCCCCTATACCGTGGGCTCTACCACACTCAAGTCTCTACTTCCCCCGTGGTCTCTCGATGGCGGAGATGGAGCACTGATTGCCAGGTTGCGCGATCCGATCATGCGTGACAAGATCAAGACAGATACGATGACCCATGGGGCCGAATCAGGTGGCAGTCGCAAACGCAACCTTGTCAAAGACGGCAACTGGGAGAAGATCTGGCTGGGCAGCTCAGGGCCCGCCAACGAGCATCTGACGGGTAAATCCTTCGCCGAAATTGGTCGACTGCGTCAGCAGGATCCGCACGAGGCCATCCTTGATATCCTGATCGAAGAAGAGGCCCGCCCCTGGATGCTGGCGGAAGACGTCTCCGAAGAGGACTTTCTCAATATTGCCCGTCACGAAGCCGGTGGCATCATATCCGATGGCTTCTCGCTGATCCCGGAGGGCGTCCTTGCGGAAGGGAAACATCACCCACGCTCCTATGCTGCCTTCCCTTACTTCTTGCGTCATTTCATCCGCGAACAACAAGCCATGAGCTGGGAACGAGCCATCCACAAGTTGACCGGTCATGCAGCGACTCGTTTTCGGATCGCCGATCGAGGCCTGCTACACGAAGGCCTGTGGGCGGACATGGTCATCTTCGATGCCGAGCAGATCAGCGAGACCGCTGATTTCGATCAACCCTATCGCTTTCCACGCGGTATCGATCACGTATTCATCAATGGCGTGGCCGCTCTTCGCGACGGCCAGCTGCAGGACAGCCGCTCGGGCAAGATTCTGCGCCACGACGCCTGACATCACATTTCAAGGAGGGGTATCATGGGGAAATTGGGCTACGACGACACCGAATTCATCACGGGCCAGCCCTGGCGCGTGCACGACAGCAAGCGACCGGCTCCACCGGTCGTGACACCTGCCGATCAGGTCGGCGATGCCCCGTCCGATGCGGTTGTCCTCTTCGATGGGGCCGATCTGAGCGAATGGGAAAGCTGCAAAGAGCCAGGAACCGATGCAGGCTGGAAAGTCGACGGTGGCTTCATGGAAGTCGTGAAGGGCACGGGCGACATCCAGACGATCAAACGCTTTGGGGATTGCCAGCTGCATATCGAGTGGGCTGCTCCCGAAGTAGTGGAGGGAGACAGCCAGGAACGCGGCAACAGTGGGGTCTTTCTTCTCGCCGACGACAACCGCAGCGGCTACGAAATTCAGGTGCTCGATTGTTTTGACAATCCGACCTATGCCGATGGTTCGACAGGCTCAATCTATGGTCAGTATCCGCCTCTGGTGAATGGCTGCCGCAAGCCAGGTGAATGGCAGAGCTACGACATCATCTTTGAAGCACCCATCTGGGATGAGGGTTGGATCGTTGCCCCCGCTTTCGTCACGGTCATGCACAATGGTCTGCTCTTGCACCATCGCCAGGAGTGCCTGGGCCCCACGGGGCATCGAAATGTCTGTCGCTATGCCGCGCCGGATCCCGATGTGGGCGCCCTGCGTCTACAAGATCATGGTGACGCCGTACGCTTCCGCAACATCTGGATGCGTCCACTCTTCGGCTACGACGGCAGCTAGACACATGCGTTCGCGTGGCATCGATAGAAAATTCGCTGCGGACGTCGCCTTCTAAACTGCATTCGATACCAGGGGGCGCCGACTAGTTCGGTGCCCCCTGGTATTTGCCGGCGCCACACTACTCGGCGTGTTGACCCTGACCTGGTTGCTGTTGCTTGGAGCGGCGGGGGGTTCGCGACTACTGGGCGTGACGGGTTTGCATGTCGTGACGCGAGTCTTCGGCGTCTTGCTCACGACCCTGGCGGTGCAGTTCATGTTTGACGGAATCGCCGGCAGTGGCTTACTGCCAACATAGAGGCGCGAAGATCGACCAGACAGTATTTCTACAGGCTAACTTCGCCTTTAGGCGTGGCTGCCTGCGGTCTCCTGGACCTCGGCCTTGTCATCCGTATGAGCACCATTGCCATTTGCCTTGCCCGTACCACTGCCGGCTACGGTTTGTTCATTGGCCGCTGCACGGTTGCCTGATTCCACCTGCGTACCTACCTCCACCTGCGTATCCGCTTCCACTTGCGCTGCAACAGCGTCAGGCACCGGTGCGCCGTCCTCTGCCGGTGACGAGCGCAGAAAATCGAGCACTTGCTTGGCTGAATAGGAGGTAGCTCCATCTTTCAGAAAGCGGGTCACCATGATGACATCATCACCAGAGGTGAGAATCGGTGTCTCCGTAAAACCTGTCTTCTGCAGCTGGGCCTGACCGACATTGGCCATCAGTGCATTGCAGAGACACTTCCTGCCGGCCGTCGCCTCCTCGTCGCCACCCTTCTTTACATATTCATCGACGGGTTCACTGGCGCAACGCAGGACGATTTTGTCTCCTACTTTCGCCGGCACCCGCAGATACCCCAGATCGCAGATACGGGGGCGGCTCTCATAGACCGCTTGTTCTGACCCAGACCCTTCCAGTGGCACGACCTTGAAGGGGAATCCCGTGGGAGACGCGGTGGCGTCAGTGTAGACGCGAATACCGTTCTCTACAATGCTGTGCAGTGCCTTCTGTCTCAGCGCCGGATCAACACCCGACTCATTGCACAGACTGAAAGCGGAGCCCACCTGAATGCCGATGGCACCGTGCTCCTGAGCACGCTGCAGGCGATCGGGCCCACCGTAACCACCCGCGAGCCAGAAGGGTCGGCCGATCTCAGCGATCTTGGCCAGATCGACGTCGTCCTTGGGACCATAGATCGGTTCGCCACTGTCGGTGAGTTTGAGTTGACCTCTGGGTGGTGCATTGTGTCCACCCGCGACAGGATATTCAATGATGAACCCGTCTACATGACCCGATGCTTTCTTCGACAAAGACAAAGCCAGCGTCGCCGAAGCGATGATCGCCAGAAAATACGGTCGTTTCAGCACGACATTTGCTGGAACGCCGACCACCTCTGCCGGATCGAATTCAGTAAAGGTCTCTTCGCCCGTCGGCTGGTCATCGACGGAGAGTTTGTATCGTGCTTTGAGATGTTGGCTCAGCGTGTCGAGAGCGCCAGGAATCTGACGTGGGATTCCGGCACCCATCAGCACATAGTCGACCCCCGCAAGCATCGCGCCGTAGGCCGAGGCCAGATGCGGGATCTGGATTTTCTCCAGGAAGTTGATGCCCACCTTGCCATCGTGGCCCTCTTTGGCGAGAAAGACCTCGACGAAATTGGCGACGACGGTCAGACGCAAACCAGCAAGGCTGGTCTTAACCTTGTACATCGGCGCCAACTTGAAAGATTCGTCCGCGCCCTTGCCGCCTTCACGGTAGTAGGTATTGAGGACGTCCTCGGCGATCTGGGGCACGGGAAAGTGTTCCAGCGCTCGGCGAATGTGACCACCGAGGTCACCCAACTGAAGTCGTCGCGCCAGGACCGAGTTGATCGACGTGCCTGAAACGACACCGAGGGCCCCTTGTTGGGACGTGGCCCGGGCGAGGTTCCAGCCGGAAACGGCGATACCCATGCCGCCCTGGATAATCTGGGGATGCCCCATCATAGAGGCCTATAATCCGTCAAAATACCTGCTTGGTAATCAGCCTGAAAAAATCCACCTGAAAAACTCTCTAACAAGGTAAGGTTTCAAACGCCAGTAGGGCACCCCCCAACAGCCGAATTTCGCAGTAGTAGAAAGTACGTAAATGTTTGTATAGGTAGGCACTTGCTGGCTTAGTGAGCGGGGCTCACAGAGCCCTCCGCATACGTGTCTCCCCATCCCACTGGCCCATCCTCTCATACAGACCCCCGCGAGCCACCTTACCTTCGGTTGTGTCGTAAACGCCTGCACATAATGCCAAAGAGAGACGTGGATCAAATGACCATCACAGTAGGAGATGCTGGATGAGTCTCATCGTGGCCCTGGATCAGGGAACGACAAGCTCTCGTGCCCTCGCCTTCGATAAAGGGGCGAGATTCGCGGCATGGCACAAGAGGAATTTGCCCAACTCTACCCCCAACCCGGATGGGTCGAGCATGATGCGGGCGAAATCTGGCGTATGCAGGCACGGCTTGTGGATGCAGCCTTGGCCGCAGCGGGGGCAAGGGGCGATCAGATCGCCGCCGTGGGGATTGCGAATCAGCGTGAAACGACACTGATCTGGGATAGGGAGACGGGCAAGCCGATCCATCATGCCATCGTCTGGCAGGATCGGCGCACCGCAACCGCTTGTGATCGACTCCGCGCCAACGGCGCCCAAGACCTGATTCAGCAACGGACGGGTCTGGTTCTGGATGCTTACTTCTGTGCCACCAAGATCGCCTGGCTCCTCGATCACATAGACGGCGCACGTGCCCGCGCAGAGCGTGGTGAACTGGCCTTTGGCACGATCGATTCTTGGCTCGCCTGGCAGCTCACCGATGGGAATCTGCATATCACTGATGTGACCAATGCCTGTCGCACCCTGATCTACAACATCCACACGAACCAATGGGATCAGGAACTACTCGACCTGTTCAAGATCCCACGGGAATTGCTGCCACAGGTGAGATCCTCGTCCGAAATCTATGGCGAGATCACCTCGATCCCCTCTCTGCGTGGTGTGCCTCTGGCGGGCATCGCCGGCGATCAACAGGCGGCCACATTTGGTCAGGTCTGCTTTACCCCCGGCATGGCAAAGTGCACCTATGGCACGGGTTGCTTCATGCTGCTCAATACAGGTTCACAGGCACGACCCTCCAGCCATCAGCTGCTCACAACGATCGGTTGGCAGTTGGGTGGACACAATCGAAACACAGTTCATGCGCTGGAAGGCAGTGTTTTTGTGGGCGGTGCGATTGTGCAGTGGCTGCGCGACGGCCTCGGCATTATCAAATCATCCGCCGGGGTGGAATCACTCGCCGCTTCAGTCAACGACAATGGTGGCGTGTTCCTCGTGCCCGCCCTCGCCGGGCTGGGTGCGCCGCATTGGGACCCCTATGCGCGCGGCACAATTCTCGGACTGACAGCGGGCAGCACATCTGGCCACATCGCTCGCGCTGCACTGGAGGGCATCGCCTTTCAGGTCGCCGATCTGGCGCAGGCGATGAATGCCGATGCGCTGACACCTTTGTCTCAATTGCGTGTAGATGGAGGTGCGGCAACGAACGATCTGCTCATGCAGTTCCAGGCGGACCTACTGCAAGTGCCCGTGGTTCGTCCGCAGACACAGGAAACGACCGCTCTCGGTGCCGCCTACCTCGCTGGGCTGGCGAGTGGCTACTGGAACACCCTCGACGAACTCACTTCCCAGTGGCAGATATCGCGGACCTATGAACCCGGCATCTCGCCTGCCACCGCCGATGCGCTTCACTCGCGCTGGTCGGACGCCGTCGATCGATCCCGTCGATGGGCGCTGCCTGATTCCTGACGCCCTCGTCACCAAAGGATCGGCCCGCGTCTCCCAGAGGATCAACGTCGGGATCTCTCGTGTCATCGAAGTCTCGATTGTGGTCGAAGCCCATCCAAAAACCCAGTAATTATGCAGGTCGTGCCACACGTTGAACTTGATACAACGGGACAGATTGTCGCCAGCAAAGTTGCCATGCTGCCAGACATTGGCATTGAAGCCGCGTGAACGCGCCTCGAC
>Ga0115002_10003465_pt1 | contig 19670 bp, 23 predicted proteins | sample ArcticOcean_MG_C_8_FD_89576 | JGI IMG/M metagenome (GOLD analysis project Ga0115002, IMG submission 89576) | Marine microbial communities from western Arctic Ocean - ArcticOcean_MG_CB11_86 | ecosystem: Environmental > Aquatic > Marine > Oceanic | place: Arctic Ocean: Canada Basin | collected... | reverse complement strand
TTTGTCCGAATTATTGCACATATCGTTATGCGCATTAATTCACACGGCAATTGGTGCAGCTATTCTTGCTGCGTTATTTACGTTTTACCTTTAAAAAATATATCGGTCTGCTCGTGACAGCCAGCGATCACAATGATCGTACTGGTCCGGTCGGGTGCAGTTAAAGAGGTGCGATAGTGCGGGGTGGGAGCGCCCTCGCCGATATTTTTTATTATAAAAGGAGTACAAATGAAATGGATTCTTATAACCGACCGATTGCCTGAGCACGGACAAAAAGTATGGTATTATGGCGAAAAGCCATACTTAGATAATTTGGTGTTACGTGATAGCGGCACCTTTGAAATTGAAGAAGATGGGCATAACTGTTTTCTAGGAGATCGTGGCGGGTTCCTTTCTGATTATGGCGGAAGTGATGTTAGTCACTGGATGCCTAACGTAGGCCAAGAAGAACCAGCTCCTCCAAATGTAGAACTCCCGCCAGACCCTAACATTGAAACAGTTGTGTTAGCCAAAGACGAAAACGATAAACCTTTTTTCGTTGCTCGTCGGATGCGAAAGGATATGGAATGAAAAAGAAAAAAATGTTAAAGCTACTTTTCCTTTGGGTGTTGTGGAGCACCATAATTTACGGCGCAATAATTGGCGTATTTTTTCTGAACCAGAAGGTATACTCACAAGACGTATGCCGCCCTGGTATGCCGTGTTGGCCCGGAACAGATTCGGGTGCTAGCGACGCGGTAACAGATTACTTAGCGCCAAGATGGTCATTTACAGGGCGAGATAACCCTGTAGGAATGACCAGCGTAGAAATAGCGTGTGTTAAGTACAGCGTGTACAAAGCACACGTAAAACCGCTCGATTTGACAAACGTCGAGCGGCGTAAGCTATATAGAATGAGGCTTCATGGCCTTGAAATTATCAAGGCTTATAAGAAGCAATATATAGCGCAAATGCGGCAGCAGTACTACAATACTTACCGCAATGGGTCGTCTACATATTGTGCGACCCGTAGTGGCTGATAGGCATAACAACTGCAGTATGCAGTTAAGACCCCATATCTTGGCAGGCGTGGCGAGGACGGGCAAGGTACGGCGGGGCGAGGTACGGACGGGAACGGCATGGCAGGCGTGGACTGGACGGGCAAGGTTCGGCTAGGCAAGGTCTGGTATGGCTTGGCAGGCTAGGCACGGCGAGGCGCGGCCTGGATCGGCAAGGTTGGGCGCGGCAGGCGAGGCTGGGCGGGGCATGGCAAGGCGAGGACAGGCATGGCAGGCTAGGCGAGGTAAGGTGCGGCACGGCGTGGTCTGGCAGGGACCGGCAAGGCAGGCAGGGCTCGGTGGGGATGGGAGTGGTCGGGCACGGCGCGGAATGGCATGGCAGGCACGGCAAGGTTTTTTAAGGAGTAAAAATGGATTGTGAATTTTGCGGAGACACGGAAGCTAATCAAAGCAAAGAAACCGAGTACGGCTTTCGTCATGTATGTGATGATTGCCAAGAACACTATGACAGTGTGCGTAATTCGATTCTTTCTCGCGCAAATCCTTCTACAATTTTCTACAAAAATTACGTAGAAAACACCGTAAAAAGTAGCTAAAAAACAGCACTTTTCATGTCATATTAATATGTAGGGCTGCTATATATTTCATAGTTCTACAGCAAACCGCTGCTTTTTGTTCTATTGCAAAAAGATATGTTTGCGGGTGGATTGCCCACTATGTCCACCCTGATTTGCACAGCAAATGTGCATCAATCCGTCATGACGTTTTAGTAGACGTTATGATTAGAACCTTAGTATGTGAACTAGGGCGCGGGAATAGTGCAGCATGTACGTGGTGCCTTTATAGGCTTACTACACGTACGGAAATCACATTTTAAAATGAGGCAGCTAACGATGCAAAATCTTATACCGCATCGTTAGCTGCAATGGCACACACAGAGAACGCCTCCATGCGGCGTGTGCTGGGTAACGCTAAGTTCTCTTTTCTTTCTGCACAGTATGTTCTGTGCTTTTTCTTACCTGTTGTCTAAGGAGACAAAGTTATGATTCGACAACCACGCGAGTACCGCGCGTCGTCATCCGCCCCTTGTTTGGCGGATTTAGATCGCTCTTCGTACTTGCAGCAATTGCTGCATAGAACAACGCCGCGATCCAAGTTTTACGAGCAAAAGCTCGTAGACGGTCACGAGACCGTCGAAAACACCCTGGCGGGCGCCCCGGCGGCTGACGTAATCACAAATGATTACAGAAGCGAGGTAGCGGATCGATTTGAGGCTGTCGGGGCTTCGGCCCCGATGGATAGCCTGCGACCAAGAAAGTCGTAGGCCGCGATGCGCTATAGTCTAGTGGTCTAGGACGCTGCTCTCTCAGAGCAGAGACGTCGGTTCAAATCCGACTAGCGCTATTTGAACTGGCTCGCTACCAGTTCTCGTGAGGTGACTGAAGTAATCCCCACCCTCACACTTTTTTCTTTCCGTGGGAATCTCGTCCCGGTGCTTCGCTTGTGCCGAAAGGTCAACCAGGATATCGACTCGCGCAGTTGACGTCTTGAAGGCTAAGCAGGGGACGATAGGTGCACACTCTGTTATGGGGCACCGCGACGAGATTCTCATTGAATCATATATTTTTTTATGGCCCCGCCCAGGGTTTTGTCTCCTTGACCTGGGCGGGGCTCTTTTTACAAGGAGAAAGGAGGAGCTATGAAAGGCAAACCCGACGGGCACAAACGCCGTCGTCGGTTATACCGTTCCGCTGCAAAGCGAGAATGGTACACCAACGCCAGAGCCATCAGGTTTGCACGATGGCTGAGCGATGGATGCCCGCGATAACGCTGCCAAAACAAAAATTCCCGAGAGTGAGAAAGCCCTCCTCTCTTCGGCGTGTACAAATAGCCAAAGGCTGGTGACGGTCTTTATGTGCCGTCATGTCTGCATTCTAGAACGCAGCATGATAGTCACAGGCTATGTCGAATTGGATTGTCGGAGCGTTACCGACCGGGGGTTCCTGTTTTGGCAGACTTTAAGTTTTTAAATTTCTTTTCAAGGAGAAAGTTATGAAACGCTATTACATAGCATTGTTAGTTTTAGTGGCGGTCGTTACGGCAGTTGTTGTGTTAAACCAGGGCTTGCCGACTGAGCCCCCGCACAGCGAGAACATTTCGTTCCGTGATGGTGCAAATACGTTTTCCAATCGGCGCATTGCCGATTGGTATGGGGGGTATGCCTCCTGGGAGGTGTATAATCTCGGTGTCGCGAAAATTGCGACAACCGATAGCGACTGGTATGTCGCCCTGCCCTACGTGGGGTGGACCTACGGCGGAACGCACGACGTAGAAGCTGGCACGATCAGCTTAGCGGCGACGTATTAAGAGATACGGGGTGCTAGGGGCTAGGCCCTTCGCGGAATATTGCATCTGCCTTCGCGAGGCTAATCGCATGTAATTTCTGCTATTAACGTAGTCGGTGAGTTGCTTGGCTCTTCCGTCGCGGGGTAACCCGCAACAAAGCCGACCCCCCGTTTAATATTTATTGGACTATGACGACACCTATGGTGTTCGAGTTCCTGGCGTAAAAAACCATGGACTTGAATATCATAGGTGTCGTCATACGTTCAAATACTTTATACGTGCAGCTTTTTCTTAGCTATCACGGGTTTGATAGCTCATCGCAGGCGTGCTAAAATAAAGAATCGCATATTTCTCTATTAGAAGGAGTTGGTAGATGTTAGTAGTTAATCAGACATTGAGTGGTAATGTAGATAGTATTGGTGCGTCGAAATTACGTGTCGTGTTGGAAAGCGAGTCGCGTAACGAATTAGAAAGTGCAAGGGCTAGGCAGATGGCTTTGCAAATCGGTGACCAGCATGGTTTTGGTAATGCGGGGCTCTCTGAAAACCCAACGGTCGTTCCTGTTGAAGCGTCTACAGATGCAGATCTTGATGATAAAAATGCATTAGATCCGTCAGTTGAAATTTCAAAATATCGTGCTGAGTTTATTTTGAGTAAAAGACCGTGAATGAAATACTTGCAAGCGATGTTTGCAATTACCTTAAACAGACGTATAAAGAAGCTACACCTGCCGAAGTCTTATTTACGCTAAACTTACATAACAATAATCATTTAACGTCTGATAGTTTTGTTAGTATGGGCACCGCTTCTGTGTGTTGCGTGTTCTTTGAAATTAAAAATAGGCAGGCAATTTTACCGGAACAATTATCTTTAACGTTTCAAACGTTTAACGATGATCTGTGTAAAATTTGTGACGAGTTAGTAGCTGTGTTTAACGCAGACGTCGAAGACAAAATGCAGAACTTTTATCTTGGTTTTGCAGACAGGCAAATTGCATCGCTTACAAGTGCGCAAAAAACATTAGACTTAACTACAGGCGCTGTAAACACGCATGATTATGCGTTAGCAATTTTTGTCGAAGGTTTAACGTATAATTTAACTAAAATTGTACGTAATTTTTTAACAATTGTTAAAAACGTCAAGGAGATGAAACATGCGGCGAATTGAACTGCACAAGCAAGCAGTAAACGATCCTCAAGCAACAGCAACTGTATTGCTTGTAATTGCCGCAGACAATTTTGGCACTGAATTTCTTAAATGGGACCCGGAAACAGTTCGCGTAGAAATGACCGAACGTTTTGGCGAGTTCCCTGCACATAACTATAACCGGCTAATGGCAGGTATTGAGTTATCGATAACTAACTCTTTTTACACAGATCTGCCTGCCTTTATCCGCTTGTGTAATTCTTTATACAACGGAACGTTTGATCCACGAGAGTTTGATCCAGCAGATGTCGCAGAAATATCTTGGGGAATTACTGAAGCTCTTTTAATTTGGCCACCAGATAGCAGAGAGGAAGAACCGTTTGCAACCGACATTATTGAATACATAGCAATTGCCATTAAAGACGAAGGAATCATGGTTCCCCCAGACGTTCTAAAACTAGGAACAATAAACAAACAAATGGAATGGGACCGTATTCAGAGCGACTTTACAGATGACCCTGTAATGTTTAACGCGATATACGATACAGAAAAAGCAAAAACTAATGAGGTTAATGAATTAGTTAAACACAAATTAACGTACATGCTTAACCAATTAGAAAGCCTAGCATTAGATAACGGGTCTACAGCTGGTGTGATTAAAGAGATGGCTAACGCATTGAAAACAAGAGCTGAGCAAGCAGACAAAATGCAACCGCATAATCCGTAGCTGTTGCACAAATTGGAGGATTTAGATGACAACGATGACACAAAGTAACGAAACAAAACACGTACTATTTGAAAGAGAAGTTTTAACAGCTATAAACGCCGGTTCCCCTATTATTTGGGTATATCTTACGGCAGACGAAGCGACATGTGAGGCAAGACTTAAAGAAACGGCTGCCGCGTTTAATTATGAGTTTTTGCATTGGAATGTGAACGACGGTGTTTCGTGGAACCCGCGTGACAGCTGCAAAGATCCGGGGCAAGCAATCTTATCGATTGGTAGTTCAGATCTGCATTCAGACCGTGCTTTTGTAATAATGCATGATTTGCACTTACTCCTAAACGCCCAACAGCAGTTTTCTTTGCGGCGTGTTTTGCTTACCGAATGTAAAAACAATACATTTAGTAATGCAGATTTTCAGCGGCCTATTTTTATTCTCGCAGATACCCCAACACCACATCCAGATATTAAGAATTACTGTCACGTTATTGACTATACTTTGCCTGATAAGCAAGAAATGGAAAGTATGGTTCACAGCGTGCTGGATGCCTGGGCAGCGTCAGCGAATGATACGTATGATAAAAATGCTGTAAAGCCCGATTATATTTCGACTGTAACGCACGGTTTGCTTGGCCTAAGTATGGCACAAGCAGAAGCGGCTTACTCTCAAGCTATCGCAGAATCAGGCTCTCCTTTTGAACTGCATGACTGGACAGCCGGAGACGGTGCACACAAGAAAGGTATTCTTACGCATATCTCTAAAAAGCGGTCAGAAGTTATCCGTAAAATAGAGGGCTTGAAGTTTATTCCAAACGAGCAAATTCCAGATATGCATGCGTTTGCAGGTGTAGATAATTACGTGTCGTTTTTGACAAAACGCTCGTTGTGTTACACGGAAATTGCTAGAGAGTTAAATGTTACTAAGCCTCGCGGCGTTGCGTTATTTGGCCCTCCCGGTACAGGTAAAACCGAGGTCGCAAAAGCAACAGCTAAATACATGGGACTTGATCTTGTTGTATTTGATATTAGTAGCATGTTTAACAGCCATGTTGGTCAATCCGAGAAAAATATGCGAAAAGCGTTAGCCACAATTGATGCACTGCATTCATGTGTGCTGCTTGTAGACGAAATTGACAAATCTTTTTCAGGTGCATTAAATGCAAATGATAGCGGTGTATCGTCTCGTATTCTTGGGTTGTTTCTAAGTTGGATGTCTAGTCGTGACGTTAAATCGAGTGCAGAGTCTCGTATTTTTGTTGTAACGACTATGAATAGAACTGCTGGTTTGCCGCCTGAGCTTTTCCGCCCAGGCCGATTCGATCGTATCTTTAGTACAGATCTGCCGCATCAACAAACACGTGAAGACATTCTAAAAATTCACATGAAAAAGCAGTCTATCGATCCCAAGCAGTATGGTGCTGCAATTGCGGATATAGGAAAAGTAACCGATAAGTTTACTGGCGGTGAGTTGGAGCAGTTGGTTATCGATTCTCGTATTTCGGCTTTTGCCCGCGAATACGCAGGGTGGAAAAACGCCGACGCAGAAGATAAGGTTCCAGCGCCAACAGTAGAAAGCACACAGCCAACAATTGACGATTACATGGTTGAAGCAGAAATGATTATTCCGACTGCTGTAGTCGAATCAGATGCTATTGAAGCCATGCGAGAGTTTAATGCTGGCCGGACTACGCCTGTAGACAGCACAACTGTACTGTCTGTAAGCAAGCGTAAGACGTCTAAAACAAGACGTGTCCGAAATGTGCAGGTTACAAATAACCGCAATTCAAATAATTAAATAAGCATAAGCGGCAGGTGGTTAGCGTATCTAACTGCCTGCCGTTTTTTATTTTGCATGAATTAATAGGAAAATAATATGTCACATACAGTAACGCGAGAAGGCGTTAAATGCGGGCAAGAAGGCTGGCAAAAAGCCGCCACAAGAATTGAAGGTGCGGTGTTTCACGGTGTCGGTTCTTTCAGGCAATTTGAAAATAAACTGTTGCATGGCATTGGTATTACATTGCCGGGGCACTCGTATCCTGTTGTTATTGATCTCGTTACAAATGCGATTTCATCAGACAACTATGGCGGTAAGTGGGGCGACCCGTTGTTAGAAGACAAGCTGTTACAGTATGCTGGCGTCGAAGCAGCAAAACTAGAAGCAGCAAACAAAGGTTACTCTATTGTTGAAACTGAATTAGATAACGGAGATATACAGCTAAATGTATCTACGGGTAATAGCTTTGGTATCGGTGATGGAAGTGTTGCACCGTCAGGAGGTGAGCTATGAATGAACCTAATATAAAAATAACAATAAAACCCGGAGGAAAGGCTTCAATTGAAGTCATTAATGTGCAAGGACAAGAATGTATGTCTTTGTCAAAAGGGTTTGAAGAGTTGTTTTCTAAACAGGTAAACGAGCGATCGCTTAAGCCTGAGTATTATGCCGATAACGACCAACACTTAAATATAGAAGAAACATGAAAATCATAGTCGCAAAAAACGGTTGTTCTCGTCATTTGCTTGCTGAAGATCACGAAGATTTTTTGTCTTGTTTAGGGAAGCCGCTTAGCATCCAGCGAAGTAGTCACGTCGAGTTTGTTGACGAAAACTGGATGGCTGACATGCACCCAGCAAACGGCCCTGTACTAGGACCGTTTACCACACGCAAGCAAGCATTATTAGCTGAAACTAAATGGCTAGAAGATAATCATTTACCAGTAAAGGATTAGTATGACAACAGAAAATAATGAAACAAATCAAGAAGATGTACGCGGATTATTGCAGCAAATTTTACAAAACGTAGCTGTAGTAAAAGTAAGTGTACACCAGACAAATCTGTCTTATCAGATAAAAAACGCTGAAGTAAGCATTGCAGATGCTACTTTGACGCGAGGGGAATATACAAAGCCAAAATGGCAAATTATGCCTGCAGAATGGCAAAAACGTTTCTCCGCCGCATCAAATCAAGCCAGAAAAATTTTACAAAAATATTCTATTGCGTATCCGAATTTTAAAGGTTTGTATATTGTGCCTGTTATGCGTTATCAAGAAATTCGCGAAGCGGTACAGCAGGCATCTACAGAATTTACAGTTGTTCGAGATGAGTTTATCGAAGCGTATCCTGAAATACTTGCTGAAAGTCACGAAAAGTTTTGTGCCATTGATTCAGCTGACGTGGTTAAAAGTTTAACTAAACGTTACGAGCGAGAACCAACACTGGACGAAATTGAGAGGCATACGCAGCATCTTCTTCGAGATAGAGAAGACGCGTGGCGACATGCCTCAAGCCGCTTACCTTCGCAAGATAGTCTAGCAAGTAAGTTTTATATTGATCTCGGGATCTTACCTTTCCTTCCAGGTACGGTTAATCCCGAAAAGCTATCAAATGCGCTAGAGATTTTAACATTAACGCTAGCAAGTGCAGACAATGACACGGTAGTTCACAATATTCGCCAAGTTATTTCAATGCTTGCTGGTGAAGTTGAAAATGCAGATAATGCTGCCCGCAAATTAGAGAGTAGAGTTTACGCAGATTTTATGTCTGAGGCGGAAAGTCAAACGCGTGAAATTCTTAATGATGTCGTAGAAGCAATGGCTGAAAAACCTCGTCAAGCGTTAGCAGAAGCGACTGAAAATTTAGCTGTAAAATTACGTGACGCTAAACGCTTTAGTAGATCAAACTTGAGCGCTGTTCAAGAAGCTATTGATAATATGCGCAATTTCAAATTTATAGCTGATGCCGGGTTATTAACTAAAATTGATGAGCTAGAACAAATACTCCTAGCTAAAACACCAGAAGATCTGAGGCATGACATTTTGAACGCTAGCAGCGATATTGCAAAAAGTTTGCAAGCTGTTGCTGAACATGCTCGCGATAATATCGCTAAAACACAATCAGTAAGCCGTTTCCGTCGCGTTATTGCTAAAAGTGGTGCAGATATGCAGCAAGAGCGGCTAGAGAAAGAAGCTGCGGGTGTCTAAGCTATTACAACGACCTTGCTCTGCCGCAGACAACAAATCTGCGGCAGAGCTTTAATAGTTATGGAGAATAAATATGGCAAAACGTAAAACAAAGAAAACAAACATAGAAAAATTTACCTGTAAATGGGACGGACTTCGTTACGATATTACAGGTAAAAAAGACGGCATATATGTTAACGCAAGGCTAGATCCGACTGTTGTTAATGCTGCAATTGAAGAAATTGAAAATCGGGCCACGGATGGTAAGTGCTCTAAAAGTGATTTAGTTTCTTTTGCACGTAAAAACAAACGACATCCATTGCATAGCGCTTTTCAATGGGATGACAAAAAAGGTGCAGAGCAATATCGTAATGAGCAAGCTGGGCTTATTCTTCGTACTTTAGTATTTGTTTACACAAAAAATGAAAGCACCGTTCCTCACAAAATACGCGCACACGTAAACACGCCCGCAAACGCAAACGGAAAGTCTTACGCAAGTATTTTTAATGCGGTTAAAAACGAAGCAGATATGCAGTTTGTAGTTGAACGCATGGAAAGTTTGCGTAATTCGTATACAAAACAGTTACGCGGATTGGCTGAGTTTGATAACGATTATCCTATTATTGCTAGGCTAATAGCGCACGAAGATAAAGGCGATAAACTAATACTGCGGGCTAAGCAGACGTTCACAGTCGGCCCTAATCGTCGTGCGGCTAAGAAATCTACCAAAAAGAAGAAAGCAACAACGACACGTAAAAAGAAAGTTACTCGTAAAAAACGTTAACTTTTAAGTATGCAAACTAGGAAGGGCGCGGCGGAATATTATTGCGAATAATTATCTATTACTTCTTGTAATTTGTGAATATCTGCCATTCTACGTTTTTTCATCTTAGGCGCGTGATACAACTTTTCGACGTCATCCGCCGTGCCCCTGTCCATTCTTTCTTTATGTGTAATATCGATCTCTGCTTTTTCAGCACTAGGGTGCATATGTTCGGTATATACAGAAGCCAAATAATGCAATCTATCCACTGCTTTAGCTATATCAAATAACCATTGATCGTTCCAATCAGACGAAAAATAAGGCGGACATATATAACCTAAAATATCTGTCCACGTTCTTGTCACAAAACTATGTGTACTTAATTTTTCATCGTGTATGCCATCACGCCCATAAACAAGCGCTATCTTGTCCGGATACTCATTAAATGCGTCTTGTATATTCGCGTCCCACGATTTACTTGAAAAAACAATGTCATCACCGCAATGCATAAGAATATTTCCGGTAGATGTTTCTAAACATTCATTCCACATTTGACTTAAAACAATACGTGGACCTGTTACGCTTTTTATATTTGCGATGTTATGTGACGATTTAAGTTTTTTACGCGACTCTTTGTCATCGTCATCTGTATAAAATACAAATTCAATGTTATCCGGATTAACCGCAGTGTCTAACGCAGAAGCAATTAATGCTTCTATGTTTTGCGGTCTTTTTCGTGTTGGACATAAGAGAGAAAATGTGGCAGTCATTGTTGTTCAAACTATGTAATATAAAAACCCATTACCTTTACTTACCGATTGGTATGTATTTAATGCTGTTTGTATTAAGCGACATTCGCCAAGGATCAATCACAACAGATCCCGCAGGAAAAACATACTCGCAAAAAGCCGCGTGTTTTGTGCCAATAAAAAACAATGCCTTTTCTTTTAATGGCGGCGCGCCCTCGTCTACCCAAGGATCATACATTTCTACAGGTACGTCTCGCTCGTCTAAAATGTTTTTAAGTAATATGGCAGGACTTCCAACCGTAAGATTTGTCTCTTCTTTAAATGATTTGCCCAAAATTATTACAGGCAGATCGCCTTTATGTTCTATGACAAGATCCGCAAGCCATTCTGTCTGCTTTTCGCGACCAATCATCAAGGCTTCAAAAAAATCATATTTTAGCTCTAGCTTTTTAGCTAACCATGACATTGCAATATTATCCCGAGGATGACAGCCTCCGCCGTCGCCCATACCAGCGTTAAGATATTTAGGGCTTATCAAACGATCAGATGCCATTTTAATAGCCGCACTGACATCATCTACATTTGCGTTAGTCTTGTGGCATATTTCCATCATCGTATTTGCGAATACGATTTTCATTCCAATAAACGTGTTGTATGCGACCTTTATAAGTTCCGCAGAATCAATCGACGTTTTAAAAAATGGGCGATCGTGCAATGTTCGATAAAAATCAGCAGCCTGTTTTGCCGCCGTTTCATCGTCAACACCAAATAAAACAAATTCAGGATTAAGAAAATCGCGCATCGTTGTACCCATCGCAATAAAGAATGGGTTGTAACAAAGCCGAACATTCCTGTTTAGTAATGGCTTTATTTCGCGAGAAATAGTTCCAGGCAGCACAGTTGAAATAATAATAACTGTTTTGGGTGTCCCTTCGGCATCAATAGCCGCTGCCAGATCTGCAATACCTTTTTTAAGATAGGCGTAGTCAAAATCTTCTCGCGTGTCTGGTATGCGCGTAACGCCCTCGTATTTTTCATCGTGCGGTGTTTGAATAGGCACAAAGATAATGTCTGCATGTTCTACAACAGCAGCTATCGGGCGTACCTCAATTTTACTGTTGGTAAGATGTTCTTGTGCCCATATTTCTCTATAAGGCAATTTTTTAGTCGCAACTATTTCAGCGACTTTTGGTGACACATCGTATCCAACAACATTATGCCCTTTTGATTCAACGGCTAACGCACAAGGTAAACCTAATTTACCTAGTCCGATAAATCCCACATTCATTAATTCGAATCCTTTGAAATAAATGCGCCGGTAGCGGTAGGCTTACGCTTTATAACAAATTCCTTTATGCGTAATAACAGCTTTATTTGATCTGGTTCCACAAAGAACCGCTAGCGCTTCCATGCGCTGCTGCCATCATTTGTATATCTTTCGCAGAAATTTGTTGTGCTTCTGCGGTCTTTGTCGCAAATGGCGCAATACCCGCATTCGCAGCCACAGCTTCAAAAAGCTCCATATCATTTCGCGGTAACGTCGGCACAATTTGTGCCAGCTTTTCAGTGTCCACCCACGCGTTTCCCGTTGATATAGCGCTTACAAAATCTTCGCCTAGCGCATCGCCAAGATCTTCTACAGAAAGTTTTTCTAGATCTGCTATTTTATAAAAAGTTCCCGTAATAGACGACCCAATCAAATCGTCTGCAATAGAAGCTACAGCTTCTTTTGTTACGCCAAAAATAACTTCTTCTGGGCGTTCCAACGATTTGTCGTAATTATTTACTAATTTATTTTCTTGGTCAACCATATCAATGGTTTCAGCAAGTTTAATTAGCGTTGAATGGTGCTGAATATTATTTGGATTTTGTTCAATCTCATTCGCCAACTTTTCAAGTTCAACCTGTAAAGGTTTTCCATCGCGAGGCCAACCAAGTGCAGTAATGCGACTTCGTACAAGTTCAGCAGCTTCTTTTGAAGAACACGCACCGCAACCAGCCATCTTTTCGATCTCGTTTCTGGCGGCGCCCAATGTAGCGCCAAACTCAGAAGATTTTTGAAGTATTTTGTCAGCAATTTTATTTCGATCGCTAAAACAAAAATTATCTCGATACTTCTGTAAATACTCAGCAGCTTTCATAACTTCTACCGTATTTCGCATCGGATATTTTCGATCAGTGCGCCCGTCTTCAAATTTCATAACAATTGCAAATGCAACATCTTCTAGCTTATCTTCATCCACAATATTAGCTTGCTTTACTTTTTCTCCTAAAGCTTGTACCTGATCTTCAATACCAAAAAATGAAGCAGACGCTAAAATACGTTCTTGTATTGGATCAGCTGTGCTATCATTGAGTTGCGCTTTCTTGTCAAAGAAAAATAATGCCGACGCATAAGTTGCAGGAGCTGTATGGCATGCCCACCGTCTTTGCGACATATCCGCAAACATATGTGGTTCAGTATTATCATCACCACACAAGTTATCTGTCGTCGCCTCTTTGACAAAATCAGGGCAACCAAATAAAGATGTAAGTCGATGGAACTCTTGGCCATTTCGGTCTTGAGCTTGATCGAATACCATATCCATGAGAATCCTTTCAACTAATTAATATTGTATCGTGTCTGCTAGAAAAGGCTTAAATTCTTTTATTTCTTGGTATCGGTTGATGCCGTTGCTAGACGTACACTGTAGTGGCAATCAGTTGCCGGTAAAAGTGATGTGTCCGTTGTGTAAAGGACACAATTTACGCATATATCAGGATAACATATTAAGCGGAACAAGGCACTATTGCTCTGATTGCAGTTCTGCTGGTGATATGCTAGAGCTAGCGGCAAAAGTATGGAAGTTGAGTTTTCAAGAAACTATCTTACGCCTTGAAAATAACGGCGTAAATTTTCCAGCTAACGCTGCTACACAAGAAGAAATAGCTGCGTACAAAAAAACAGTAATAGAACCGCAAATACGCGCCCACAAGCTACAAAATGATAGCAGTATTACGCTATCTCGTGGATTAGATATAAAAATTATTCAAAATAAATTAGGTCTAAGTAACGCATTATCGCAAACTGTTTGGCGTGATCGCATGGGGCAATTTATCGGCGCTGTCGATTTTGTACGTGCTGTGCAAACTTATATACCTTCTGTTGTAGATAAGCGAGCTGCCGTAACTACAGCTGGGTGTTTGTTTAAAGGGAAAGGCTGGTCAAATGTTTTAGTCATTCCTTTTTATGACATGCCCGAAAGAATATGCGGGTTTTTATTTGTAGGGCGTAAAGCTGAAAAAACAGATGTAATTTACAGGCCTATTTATTCTGCGCAACGCAATCAACATACAGCACAATCAATAGAAGCCGGGCTGTGTATGTATGACGTATTAAACAAACAAACAGCGTTCAAGCATATATTTAAAAATAATGTATTTGTAACTGTTAATCCGTTTGATGCGCTTCGTTTACAAAACAGACACATGCGTGACTCATCTTTACCGTTACCTATTGTCGGCAGTTACCAAGGAATACACACAACACAAGCAAACAATAAAAATAATGTAACCTCATCGCATGTATGGGAATCTGTTACAGATAAAAATTTTATTTTTTGGACTAAAAAAATAAAAGCAGCTGCCTTTAATATGGCAAGTCGCGCCAACGGACACGTTTCTATACTTACAGAAAATACAGATCTATTTTGGCGAGAAGGCAACAAATGGTTAACGGCTGTTCAAAATAAAGCACTGCCATGGATGCTTGCTTTAGAAGAAAGCATCGATAGTTTATCTAACGCAGAACGGCAAGATTTTGTAACGCAATTAAATTTAACCGTGCCTGCCGAACAAGAATTTATTGATACGTGTAGTGTAAAAATTAGAGATGCTTTTTTAACTGCAAAAGACGCACCGACAAAACAAAAAGTATTTGTAAACAATAGAAACGTTTTTGCAAACAACGCTGGCTGGTGGGATGATAAAACAGGGTTACAAATATCGAATGCAAGGCTACAAATAACAGATATTTTATATTCAGAAGTTGATGGCGTTATATTTTATAAAGGCTTTATATTATTGCATAAAGATAAATTATCTTTTTGCTGTGACGCCACCGCAATTGAAAAAAACCCCTTCAAATGGATGCGGCAACAATTAATTGTAGAAAAAAAGTTTATTTTAACTTACTCGCATAAATGGAATAATCACGCGATAGAACTTGCGTTGCATTTCCACAAACCAACAGTGCATCACAGCGTAGGGCGTTTTGGGTGGAACACTCAAAAATCAAAATTTTATTTTCCGCAATTTACAATTGATGCCGCTGGAACCGTTATAAAAAAAGAAGCGTTTGTAATTGATGATCTAGCCCCTGCGAAAAATGTCAGCCCCCCGGACAAACTAGAAATAACAGATTTAGCAGCACTTACAGAACAAACAGAAGTTTTACAAATTTACTGGGCTGTTGCTGGATGTGTTATTTCAAATTTAATTGCTCCGGCATTAAATAAAGAAAAAACAAATATAGGTTTAGTCGGAGAAGGTGCAACATTAATTGGACGCATAGCCGCTTCAATTATAGGCTGTGCTACGTTTGCTTTACCAAAAACAACTTACAATGCAGACGTTTTTGAAAAAATACAGCAGTTTGCAAGTAGACATTATTGGCCTTTAATACTTGCTGAACGTCGCACAATTCCTTTTTGTAAAACAGCATTGCTGCATCAAGATAGCACAAACAATTTAATTGTCAGTCTTAATCAATACGCAGCAGATGTGTTAAAGCTCAGCGGAAAATGGGCGTTTATTACAAACGATATGCCATTAACAGGTGCTTCTATCATAAACAAGTTAGGTGATAAAGTATTGCCTGCATGGCTGCAAGATTTTTGCTCGCGGAATTTTGCTTTCACCGAAACTACTGGCAACTTAACAGAAGCAGTTTTATTAGACATACACAAATGGTTAGCCAATTACAATAAATCAGACGTAATTATAGACGCAATAAGTTTAATTAAAAATGCGGCAAACACAAAAGAAGAAAAAGCATTAAGTTTTGTTGAACTTATTTACCGCTACATTAACGACGGACTAATAGCTATTGAACAAGATGGGTTTGAATGTAACCAAAAAATAAAAATTACTTTTTTAGATAATTACGTTTTCATTCCAAAAGACATCATTGTAAAATTATTTAATAAGAAGAACGTGCCGCTAATCGACACAAGTGAATTAACATTACTATTACAAAATACTGATGCTTTAGAAGAAGAGTGTTTCGAGTATAATGGCGTTGTAGGCTGGCTGATTCGTCGGCAGTGGTGGGATAAACATTTTAAACACTGCCGAGTCCGACAAAATCGTCTTTTACGAATTGTGGGAGGTGACGAATGAAGCCGATATTAATGATAAAACTTTGCAACAATATATTACACAAATTAGAAAATATTGAATCAGAAGCTGTATCTCTTTCACCAAAACAGCTGAAGTGGCTCTACGGTACTATGCGATCGGTGAATGAGCTAAAAAATATCGCAAAGTATGAAACAGATAAAAAAATGACGCCTTTTCAGGTAGATCATATTAATCTGTTAAAGCTAGAGTGTTCTGCTGCAAAAGAAGATTTTACAAGCAGCGATAACGCGGACGACTGACAAAGCAGGCTAAGCAAGATTTTATTATTTAAGCAGGAGTTATCGCAGGTATGCAAGACTTAATTCTAAACCACTTGGAATATACTCATGCTACCAGCAACTGCATATCAAATATTAGCAGTGCCAATAGGAGCAACACGTAAACAAATAGACAACAATTACCGCAAACTAGCAATTAAATATCATCCTGATTTGTACCCAGATGATATGTTTGCATTAAAAAAGTTTAAACAAATAACAGAAGCGTATGCAATTTTAACAGATAGAGTATCGCGTAAAGATTATGATGAAAGTTTAAATAAACGTAAAACAAAATATTCGCGTGTAGACTATGTTCGCATGTGCAAAAATTTAAGAAAAAAACGCAGAAGACATAAGTAGGGTTCGGCAGGCACTGAATTAGACTAGCCCGTTTTCGAAAGAACGAACCTTGAAAAATTCCCATAGTTTATGGACTACGTATTTTGCGACTATCCCTGTTTCTACACGCAAAAAAATAAATAAACCTGTATACACAGGCGCTCAAATTAAAGAGCATTTTCCCGCCCATATCATAGATACATTTTATACGGGGCACGGAATCATTCCTGCGGATGAGATCGAAGCCATTAAAGGACCGACACCTAACGAATGTTTTGTGTTGCGCAATGAATCGCAATCAGTGCTCGCAAGATACCATGCGTCTGATAACACGTTTAGGCGCATAAATAAAACAAAGGCTTACGGTATTGCGCCTAGAAACGTAGAGCAGCATTTTGCCCTCAACGCTTTGCTAAATGACCATATTAATTTGGTCACAATTACAGGCAAAGCAGGTACAGGCAAAACGCTGCTAGCAATTGCAGCGGCTTTAGAAGGGCGTGCACGTTACCGGCAAATACTGATAGGCCGCCCTGTTATTCCATTGAGTAACAGAGACATGGGTTTCCTGCCCGGCGATGTGGCAGCCAAACTGGAGCCATATATGCAGCCATTGTTTGACAACCTGAGTGTTATTAAAGAGCAATTCGATAACAAAGATGTCAAACGCACCAAAATTGATGAGATGCTTGAAAACGAAAAGATTATTATCACACCTCTCGCTTACATTCGCGGAAGGAGTTTATCTCGTTCGTTCTTAATCATCGATGAAGCTCAAAACCTAACACCGCATGAGATAAAAACAATTATTACTCGTGCAGGTGATAGAACGAAGATCGTCTTAACAGGCGACCTTCAACAGATTGACCAGCCCAAATTGAATGAACATTCAAACGGGTTGCAGTATTTAATCGAACGCATGCAAGGCCAAGATCTGTACGCCCATATTACACTTACAAAAGGCGAACGATCACGACTTGCTGAAATTGCGACCGATTTACTTTGACATGGCAGGCAAGGCATGGATTTTTTTAATTTAAAGCCTTACTACTTCTAGAAGAACTGCTTAATTCTTTGTCTAGGTAGTATTTAGCTCTATTTTTGCCTTCGTTAATATTATTGTACGTAAGGTAAAAAACCCGCCTAGCACTAGAGGAATCGTTGTCTTTTGATCCGTGTATGCATTTCCAATCAAATACGGCAATGTCTCCAGGCTCTAGTAGCATTGGTTTAAAATCTACTTTGTCCGTATCTTTTTCACTAATGTATGGCGAATTGCTATTAGGTAATTGTTCTACAATATCTTTAAAATCATACGAACCAAAAATTTTAAGCGTGTCTCTTTTATCCGCAACTAATAAGCATCCGTTATCATGACTCATAGTATCTAACGGTACTACTATATTTATAAAATTACTAGCATATTCTTCCCATCCGTTTTTTTGCACATCGCCTGCTTTCCAATAAAAATGCCCATCAATATGATGCGCAAATTTATTAGAACCAGAATACTTTAAATTTATTTTGTCCTTAAATATGCTCGGCTTATACCCCGCTAAATCTGTAACGATACCGTCAATGACAGCATCTATTGCCGACGTATCGATATAATTTGTGCATCTTTCTACTCGCCGAACTATTGAATTTTTATTATCTATGCTTGTTTCATGAAAGAAATCTTCATTAGAAGTTCCGTCCTGCATAAGACGAGCAACATCTTTAATAACAGCATCGATGCAATCTATTAAACATTTTCTTATTATAACCACCCCGGTTTTTTTATAGTCATCTATGATACTGTTATCTAACATTACCTTTTCCTTGCTTTATTTTATATAAATTTACTCGGGAACCGGCCCAATATCATCAGCCCATTGCGGGTCTGCCGGACCCGCAGCTTCCACTTGCTCTGGCGTCAATGCTGTGTCAGCTAATTCAGCAAGATTTGGCCACACACCGGTTCTATGCCATATAGCAATACACCCCATAGCTACAGCTTGCGCGAAGTCATCAATAGAGCCTTCGGCGCAACTAACTTTATAAATGGGCCTGACAGCAGATGTTTGTACGTTTTCTTCAATGAGTGCTAGAAAATCATGCACTAAACCTGCGTCATCTTGATTTTTGTAATCGTATTCAAAAAAACGAAGCCGCTGTAGGCGAATATATGCGCACGTTAAAAGAAGCATGCGTGCTTTATCTACCCGGTAATGCGATCGCGGGTGGCCCGGTGTTGGTGGTACATGATAACACGGAGCACTAGATGCTGCCCGCACATACTGACAAGGCATTGTTCTGCCAGCAGGCACGCCAGCTTGAACTAAAAATGTTTCACGTAATTGTCCAGCGCCGCTATAGTCGTGCGCAAGTATGTCAGGCCTAAACCGATCCCACAAATCTTTTATTTTCTTTGCCTCACCCAAATGATCGTGCGGAGTTAATAAACGTTCGCCGTAAAGAACGTCAATTCTCCCGTCGTGTGTTAAACCAAGTAAAGCGACTGTTGTTAAACTTAACGAAATACTTGTAACGCCTGTTCTTCCACGACCGCGACCGCCGCCACCCCAGTCTACCGCGAGAACACGCATAGAATAATTAAAAAGATTTTGTTGTGCGAATTCGATTGTATTTGGATTGCTTGTGCATGCTTTCTTTAATTCAGTAAGCGATACAAGTTTCGAGGCTACATCATACCCTTCGCCTAATACTTCATTGTAGAAAACGTTAATAGGCGTGTTTCCTCGCCCTTCTCGTTTTGCAAGAATCACAGACCATTTGTCTGGACGTGAGTAATGTAGCGGCATAATAATTTGCGGAATGTGATACCCGGCAAAATCAAATACACGCTCAGGCCACCGATGTTTCCAAAATCCGTGTCTTGGATTTATAGGTTTGCTACACTTGTGACAAATAACAGCGGGTGTTTTTTCACTAATGCCTTCGTGCCACGGACCAATCATCTTTTCAAGATGAAACTCCATC
>Ga0115002_10003459_pt1 | contig 19683 bp, 17 predicted proteins | sample ArcticOcean_MG_C_8_FD_89576 | JGI IMG/M metagenome (GOLD analysis project Ga0115002, IMG submission 89576) | Marine microbial communities from western Arctic Ocean - ArcticOcean_MG_CB11_86 | ecosystem: Environmental > Aquatic > Marine > Oceanic | place: Arctic Ocean: Canada Basin | collected... | reverse complement strand
CAGCACTTTGAGGATCGGGTCGAAAAGGCCCGCACCACCGGACCGGAAATCGCCGACGAAGCACTGTCCCTCGACACCCTGATCGGTCTTGATTCGCAATACGCCCTGCGTCACCTCGCCTCCGAAACGCCCGAGATCGGATTCGAGGCCGGTGCCTCCTACCTCACGGGTGATAACGTCGATAGTGACATCGGTGATCTTCAAGGCGATGTTCCTCTTCTTACGCGGTGTCGGATGAGGTTTTGACTCGAGACGAGCGATTGATAAACACCCGGCGCGAGCTATTGAACGGCAACGGATGCTAACCTGCGGACGCATTCAAGGGGCTGGATATGCCGAATACGAGAGACAAAGACGACAGACAAGACAACGAGACTTGCAGTGATGCGGGCGGCTCTGCAGCCGGTAATGCCGGGGACGTCGGACGCGGTCTGGCGGACGCCGCCTCGGATATCGCCGGTCTGGGCCCGGGTCTGCTCGGCGGACTCGCAGGCGCGCTAGACGGCCTGGTCGGCGGTCTGGCAGGCGAGAGGGCATCGACACGTCGGACCAAAATCCACCCGTGGGAACTTCCTCCAGATACCGAAGACGAGGACGCCGCTGACGAAGCCTCGAACAAGCCCGACGAGTACGACGAAGACTACGACCGGATTCACTAGCTAGCGTTCGCCCTCGTTGGCGACGCTCTGGAAATCACATGTCATCTAATTCTGGGAACAACCCCGATATACCCCCGATGGCCCTAGCAGCGCTGGCGCGATTTGGCGATCGTCTCGATGATGCGCAACGTGAGGTGCTCATTAAAACGGCGGTCCAGTTTGAGGAGGCCGCCGAAGATTTGCGGAAGTGGGAACTCACCAACGGCGACGAGCCGGATACATCATTCAAGGCCATCGAAGGACAGGACTCCTGATGGCTGTGAACCCACTGCTCGGCCTATCTATTGGGGAACTTGGAACGAAGATTCGCTCAGGTGAAACCTCTCCAACGGCACTCGCAAGGGCGGCCATCGAGGCCCTGGACTCCGCCGGGCGTGAGTTGAACGCCGTCGCAACGGTGATGGAAGACCGGGCGATGCGGACGGCAGAGCGTGCGGAGGCCGAACTGGCCTCGGGGCACGATCGAGGTCCGCTACACGGCATCCCGTGGGGCGCAAAAGATCTGCTGGCCGCGGTCGGCGCGCCAACAACATGGGGGGCAACGCCATACAGAGACCAGGTTTTCGATTTCGATGCCACGGTGGTCAAGAAACTGGAACAGGCCGGAGCTGTGCTCGTAGCTAAGTTGGCGATGGTGGAGCTTGCCGGCGGCATGGGCTATGAAGAGCTTGATGCCGCTTGGACCGGCCCGGGACGCAATCCGTGGGACCACGATTCATGGGCCGGAGGTTCGTCTTCAGGTTCAGGCGCGGCCGTGGCGGCGCGACTGCTGCCGTTCGCCATCGGCTCGGAGACGTTTGGCTCCATAGTCACACCTGCCTCCTATTGCGGCGTCAGCGGATTACGACCGACGTACGGCCGAGTAAGTCGTTACGGTGCGATGGCGCTCTCGTGGACGCTGGACAAGCTTGGCCCGCTGGCCCGTAGCGCAGAGGACTGTGGATTGGTGTTAGACGCTATCGCAGGGCCGGATGAGAACGATCCCACATCTGTAACGAGAACCTTTCATCACCCCGCTCCGGACGGAAGGCGCGACGACTTCCGGTTTGCTATCCCGGCCGATTGGAAAGAAGGCAGCGAGGCTGGAATCGTTGACAACATCGAGGCGTCGCTGGAGACGCTTCGGGAGATCGGGACGGTGGAAGAGATCACGCTGCCGGACATGCCTTCAGGACAGACGGCACGGATCATCATCGCCTCCGAGGGTGCGTCGGCCTTCGAAGACATCATCGAAGACGGCCGCGTCATGCAACTGCGTGCGCCAAGTTGCCGTGTGAAGCCACACGTGCACTCGATGATCCCGGCTCGCGACTACCTCCGTGCGATGCGGGTGCGACGTCACGTGTCCCAGGCATACGACCGTATTACCGCCGAGTACGACGCCATAGTCGGCCCGACAACAGGCAACGTCTCGCCACTACTGACTGGAACGCTGGACCGGTCATCACGCCCAACAACGTCAGCCCCAATCGGCGCGCCCGGCAATCTGGCCGGACTACCGGCGATCGCCGTCCCAAACGGCCTCGGCGACCGCGGAATGCCAACCTCACTTCAGTTCACGGGCCGTGCGTGGACCGAGTCACGGCTGTTGGCCATCGCATCGGAGTATCAGGCGAGGACGGAACACCATAAGGCTGCGCCGCCATCTTGATGCCGCTCTCACACAACATGACCGGCAGGTGAGGGCCTCCAAATGGCCATGAGATGGCTTCGTTCGGCGATGGCCGAGATAGCTATTCCGGCAATCAGCGCCCAGAAGGCCACCGGCATACCCAGCGCCTGCAGAGGTAACGCTGCCAGACCAAATGCCGCGAGTGCTCCAATACGCAAGTCACCGGTGCGAGTGATCGCAAACCTCTGCCGGAACGGCACTAACAAGGCCAGGGCTCCAATGGTCAGGGTGTATGCGATCGGTAGAGCCTGGATGACGGCGATAACCGGCACCGCCAGCATCGCAATCAGAATGACGGGCATAGACGATAACGCAATGGCCCAGTATCTCGACTTGAATTGACCCGCAGACGGACCAGAGGCGATGACCACGGATATGCTGCCGATGGCTGCGGGGTGTCCACTCCCGGCTATGTATCCGTAGTACCCACCGATACAACCGGCGTATGGGGACGACTTCAGGCGCGTCTGAACGCAAAGATCATTTAATTGCGAAACAAAGTTCTGGACCGACGGATCAACTACGCGCGTAAGAGACGAGGTCGGCTTGAAGGTCAGTACGACAGCCGGCGTTGGGAGCGTTATATCGGTTGCTGTTGCTGTCGGAGAGATCACATCTGATGCCGTCGGCGTCACAACGGCAGTTGGAGTCGCCGATATCGAACTAACACAAGCGACTAACAGTGATGTCAGTAACGCCGCCCACCAATATCTCCACTTCATCTCGATCTTCCCAACTCTTCGCCCTTCGTCAGCCTGGGTCGTCTACTCCCGACCGCGCCGCAACGCACGACCAGCCCTTGCATGTGTATGAACGCTATCGCGCACGACAACGTTCCCGTTCACGATGACGTGCGGCATCCCGGTCGGCGGCGTCTTTGGGTCTTCGTAGGTTGCTGTGTCGATCACCGTTGACGGGTCGAACACGACCAAATCGGCGAACGCTCCCTCTTTCACAACACCCCGGCCTGCTAGTTGGAACTTTTCGGCGGGCATCCCTGACATCTTGTGTATGGCGTCTTGGAGGCTGATCACGCCTTCGTCACGGACGTACTTTCCGAGGATCCGCGGGTATGTGCCCCACGCCCGGGGATGCGGCTTGGACCCGGCGGGAATGCCGTCTGTGCCGATCATCGTCGTTGGATGTGCCATGACGCGTCGGACATCGCCCTCGTCCATCATGAAAACGACGACGTACACGCCGTCACCGGCCTCGTCCAGGACCTTTTGAGCGGCGTCTTCAGCTGGCAGATCCCACTCATCCACAAAGGAAGCGAGAGACCGGCCTTCATGCGTTGGATATCCCGGAGCGGTAGCAATAAGAACGTCCTCGGCCTGAACCCGGCCAAAACCGCCGCTGGCGTCGGTCAACGCACCGTTTTGGAGTAGGGCCGCCAATCGAGTGCTGCCGCTCGTGTACGGATACTGGTCGGCGGTAATGTTTAGCCCACGCTCTCGGGCGGCCTCGATAAGCTCCAGGGTTTGTTCGATTCGACCCCAGTTGTCGCTGCCGGACGCCTTGTGATGTGAGATCTGTACGGAACAGCCGCTCATCTCGCCAACGATGATCGCCTCTTCAACGGCCTCCAGAAGGCCTGGACCCTCGTTACGTATGTGGCTGGCGTACACGCCCCGGTATCCTCCGGCGACCGTCGCCACGGCTGCGATCTCGTCCGTCGTGGAGAAGCGTCCCGGCTCGTAGACGAGACCGGTGGAGAAACCAACCGCGCCCGCATCCATCCCCTCGGCCACCCACCCGGCCATGTGCGTGACCTGATCGATCGAAGGCGGAACCTCCTGGTTGTCGCCCATAGCGTCCAACCGAAGTGTGTTGTGGCCTATCAAGACGGCCACGTTCAACGAAGGTTTGACCTGATCGACAGTCGCCAGGTACCCGGCGTACCCATCCCACGGCTTCACCTCGGGCGGCAATTTGAACAACTCGCCTAGCCGAGCCGTATCGCACGGCGCCGCTCCAAATCCGCAGTTTCCAACCACCACTGTCGTGATGCCTTGGAGGGTGTTGTGCTCAACGTCTGGGCTGGACACGACGTGGAAGTCGTCGTGCGAATGGACGTCTATGAAGCCCGGTGACACCGCCATACCGGAGGCGTCAATCTCGTCGTTTGCGGTCGCACTGGAAAGTTCGCCAAGCGCCTTAATACGATCGCCCGTAATCCCGATATCTGCGTTGAACGGCTCGCTTCCCGTGCCGTCATAGACGGCACCGCCGCGGAGGATGAGGTCGAGATGATTATGTGAAGTACTCATTGAAACGGGTTATATCACCCCGGAACCCCATTTGCATTCCGAGGGGCACTACAAGGGCATCGCTTGTTGCATCTGAGGATGCCTCGTCGTACCGTCTCCGGGTCGCCAACTGGAACAGGACATATAGACCGGAGCAGGCTTTGAATCCCACAAAGATTGAGAAAATCGAGACCATCCTCTGGAGCAAGTGGCTGCTGATCAAGATCCACTGTGAGGACGGAACGGTCGGTATCGGCGAAGCCGGCGTCCACGGCTGGCAGCGGCCTACCGAGACGATGATCAAGACGATGGAGCCGTACCTGCTCGGCAAAGACCCATCGAAAATCGAACACCACTTCCAGTTCCTATACCGAAACTCTCACTTCATGGGCTCCGTAGTAAACGCGGCTCTATCGGCGATCGACATCGCACTGTGGGACATCAAGGGAAAGCGGCTCGGCGTGCCGATCTGGGAGCTGATGGGCGGCAAGACGCGAGATCGTGTTCGCTGCTACATCCATGTGGTCGGCGACAAGACGGAGGAGCTCGCTGCCAATGCAGCGGCGGCGGTCAAGGAAGGCTTCACGGCTGTGCGATTCCCCGCATTCCAGCACAACTACCCGTCCTACCACACCTACACAGAGTGGGCGGACAACGCCGTGGAGCGAGTGGGCGCGGTGCGGGAGGAGGTCGGCCGGAGCGCCGATCTGTGCATCGAGATCCACCGGCAGATGAACCCGGCAGAGTCGATATGGCTGGGCCGACGGCTGGAGCAGTTCAATCCCTACTTTTACGAGGACCCGATGCTCCCGGACAGTCCGGCGCGCATGGGCGACGTAGCGGCCGCTTGCAATGTTCCGATCGCAACCGGCGAGCGCTTCACGACGATTTACGAGTTCCAGCAGATCCTTGAGAACAAGGGAGCTTCGTACGTGCGCCCGGACGTGTGTCTGGTTGGTGGATTGAGCGGCAGCAAAAAAGTTGCGGCGATGGCCGAGGCGCAGCACGTCAAGGTGATCCCGCACAACCCGCTAAGCCCGGTGAGCACCGCCGCATGCGTTCAGTTGGACGCATGTATCCCGAACTTCGCTCTTCAGGAGTACACGGGGGAGCACAGGGAGCCCAAAGTGGACCTGATCGAGAACCCGATCGAGCTGAAGGACGGCTACCTGACCGTGCCGGAAGGCCCGGGTCTTGGCATCACGCTGTCTGAGTCGGGCCTGAAGAAGTGGCCGTTCGAGGATAAGGACATCGAAGACGCGACGCCGATAAAGCAGGATGGGTCGGTAGGGGACAGGTAAGCGCTGTACTTGGAATTCGCTCACATACAAACCCCTCTCCCACCGTGAGAGGGGGGGCGCTGGCGTGCCTCTGGATTCCTGACGAGTCGGGAATGACGGTTTCTGCACAACGGGCGGAGCAAGCGCCGCCCCTACGGCGGTACTAAGCGGGACAACGCGTCTCCACGGATTCCCTTCTCCCGGGCGGGAGAAGGTGCAGGATGAGGGTAGTCCTTCGAAAGAATGACGGGCCGAGCGCGTTAACTGACGAACTCGCTTTGAACTAAGCGGCCTCGAGCCTTCTTCTCCACCCGGGAGAAGAGGCCCTTAACCCACCACTCCCGGCCGCTGCTTCCAGAACTGTGTTGCTCCCTCAAAGGCGTGCGCCAGTTGCAGTAGTTCGAAGTCCGTTCGTGGCGCTGAGACAAGTTGGAGACCTACCGGCAGGCCGTCCGGCGTGAACCCTGCCGGGACCGAGATCGCGGGGCAGGCGACCACGGTGATGTCCATGCACGGCCACATCCAGTCGATATATGTCTCCATTTCCACGCCGTTCACCACCGTTGGAAAGGGGATATCCACCGAGAACGGCGGCACGCTCGTCACCGGCAGCGCGAGGAAGTCGTACTCGTCAAAGAACGCAATCATCCGGCCAAACAACTCGGTCCGCATCTCCTCCGCTTTAGCAACGTCCAACGCACTTAAAGCGAGTCCCTCTTCGGCGTTCCAGATCACCGTGTCCTTGAGCAGGTCCCGGTGTTCGATAAGATTCTTCTCCTGCCCGTGTGCGAACGAATACGCACGCAAAACCTGGAATACTGAATCTGACTCTGACAGGTCCGGTTCGGCGTCTTCGACGATGCAGCCGATGTCTTCGAACACATGCCGCTGGGCGTTCAGAACCTGCGTCTGGACAGGCTCGATGGGGCGACCGCCAAGATCCCGGCTCCATGCGATCCGAGTCCCGGCGAAATCTCGCCCCAGCGCGTCGGCGAACCGAGTCGGATCCTCGTGCAACGAGGACGGCACAAGCGGGTCTGGACCGGCTTGCACGGAGAGCTGCAACGCGACGTCGGCGACCGTGCGGCCCATCGGGCCTGCTGTGCTCATAGATGTCCACGGCAGAGTGCCGGTGGCGGGCACACGCCCTGGGGATGGTCGCAGGCCAACCACGTTTGACCAGGCCGCCGGATTTCGCAGCGAGCCGCCGAGATCGGTACCGACGGTAGTAGAGAACATGCCGCAGGCCAGTCCCACGGCGGAACCGCCGCTGCTGCCCCCGCATGTGCGTGACGTGTCGTACGGATTGAGCGTCGCCCCGAAAACCTGGTTGAAGGTCTGGGAGCCGGCGCCGAACTCGGGCGTGTTGGTCTTGCCAAGCACGATCGCACCGGCGGATTTCATTCGGCTCACGATGCCCGCGTCGGCGTCCGGGACGTTATCGGCAAAGATCGGGGAGCCCATCGTCGTCCGGATGCCTTTAGTTGCGACAAGGTCCTTGATCCCGGCGGGCAGTCCATGCAGCGGTCCAAGCTCGTCGCCACGCGCCTGACTTCGATCCGCCTCCTCAGCACCGGCAAGCGCCTCGTCAGCTACCAGCGTTACCACCGCATTGACGGTCGGATTCACGCGTTCGATCTGGTCGAGATGCGCCTGCATCAGCTCGACGGCGGAAATGTCACCGTCCCGCACCAAGCGTGCCTGCTCGGTCGCCGGCGTGAAGCAGATGTCGCTATCGGGCATGTGTCGGGACTCCTTGCGGTAATTAGTGAAACCGGCGGCATCGTACCAGTGGAGCGGGTCGCATTCCCTAATTGTTTGGCGAGTTAGTCAGCCGATGCAGACTCGGACAATGGGGTGTCCCCGACACCAGAAGGACCGAGATAAGCGCCGCGGGCGGGACGAATCGGTCGTCTTGCGAACAGGATCAATCCTGCCCCGATAAAGCAGGTGGTTGCCGTTAGCAAGAACGCCCATTTGTAGGTCCCCTGGATGTCAAAGGCCAGGCCCACAAGGACCGGAGTGGCCGTCATCCCGATGATCATCGGAAAGCTGGACATCCCGAGAATGGAGCCGAAGTAGCGACTTCCAAAGTAGTCGCCCCTGAGCGCATGTAGCACCGGCGTTCGACTGCCGAATCCGACGCCCCACATGACGGCAAAGGCGACCGCCCCCGTGTAGCTGGATGCGTAGGCAAGCACGATCATCGAACTGGCCTGCAAGAGCATGCTAACCGCAAGCATGTAGCGTTTGTCCAATCGGTCTCCGAACAACCCCCCGACAAGTTGCGCGAAGAAAGCAAATCCCACAAATATCGGGATAACACCAGCCGCCATGATGTCGGAGATGCCGATGTCGGTCAGGTGGAGAACGAGGTGTGCAGAGACCGCCGCCGTGGAGAGGTTGGCAAGCGTGTGGGTTATCGATATGACCCAGAAAGACCTCGCGTGCAACGCCTCGCGGAGGGTGAACGAACCGTCATCGATAACGACTTTTGAGTCGCCTGAATCCGCCAACGGTGTGTCACTCGGACGGATTCCGCGCCGGGACATCGCCCAGAAGAACGCTGGCGCAAGCACGATCCCTGCGACGCCGATGGAGATCATCGTCGCCTCGAACCCGTGGTGCTTGATACCCCACGAGATCGCCGGGACCATGAAACCACCGATACTGCTTCCGGCCAGAACGATGGCTATCCCGGTGGAACGGCGTGAAGGCAACCATTTGGCGACCGCAACCGTGGCGGGCACGAATCCGCCCGCAGAGAATCCCAGCGACAGGATGAAGTAGGCGACGTAGTAGATGATCGGGCTGTCACCCATTTGCGACAGCATTATGAAGCCAAGACCGCCAACGATGAGCCCGACCAGCATCATCCAGGCGGCGCCAATTCGGTCAGCCAGGTAGCCCTCAATAGGACCAAGCATCGCTCCGCCGAAGCGTCCGAACGTCCCCACACCCGATACGAGTGTGCGGCGCCCGCCGGTCTGAGCTTCCACGGCGGCGGAGATGACGCGCTGCGCATGGAAGGTGGGGCCGGACGTCAACGCCATGTTGAACGATCCGGCTATCGCGATCCACCAGCCGTAGCTGGTTGATCGAACCCTGGTTGTCAGACGGTTCATTTAAGAGCTCTCAAATGACTGCCCGGAGCAAATGCTCTCGACACCCTGTGATTCGCCTGCTTTTCGATCATGACCGCGTTAGTAAATTTGACCACATATATGTTGGCACGGAACCGACCTCGTTACGAGTAGGACGCGGTGTCACTCTGGCTTCACCCAAAAACGACGTGGTACATTCCGGCCCTGACCGAAACGGGTTGTCGGGGATCTACTCTCAATGCAGGCAACACAGGCGCCATTGGAGGAACAGGTGAGACTTGAAGGCAAAGTCGCGATCGTGAGCGGTGGTGCTTCGGGAATTGGCGAGGCGACATCACGACTGTTCGCCAGAGAAGGTGCCCGTGTGGTGATCGCCGACGTTAACGACGAGCTAGGTAGCGCGGTGGAGTCCGACATCCGGAACGGCGGTGGAGACGCCGCCTACCTGAGACTGGATGTCCCGGACGAGGGCCAGTGGCAAAGCGTTGTGGTCGAAACGGTCGACAGGTACGGCAGGCTGGGACGCCGTGATGGCCGTGAACTCCAAAGGCGTATTTCTTGGGACCAAGCACGCGATCCCAGAAATGAGAAAAGTTGGCGGCGGGTCTGTCATAAACATCTCGTCGGTCTACGGCAACGTGGGCAGCAGGGGATGGACTGCGTACCACGCGTCCAAGGGCGCGGTCAGGACGTTCTCTAAGGCCGCCGCAATTCAGTACGCGGACGAGCAGATTCGCGTCAACTCGGTACACCCCGGGTTTGTAGACACGCCGATGACCGAAGCGATGGACGCACAGCCGGGAGTGCATGATGAGCGTGTCGGCAAAACGCCATTCGGCCGGATGGGCATGCCGGAAGATATCGCCTTCGGGATCCTGTATCTGGCCTCTGACGAATCCAATTTCGTGACGGGAAGCGAGCTGATAATCGATGGCGGCATGACGGCCCAGTAGGTGAATTCCGAGATATTCGGGATCAGGGTCCGGCCCAATAACAAGTCCATGCGAAAACGCCCCCGAAGTATTCGGGGGCGTTTTCAGTTAACTCAGTCAGAAGGGCTGGCGACTAGAATTCGCTTTCGCTCGCTTTGCCGCTCTTGAGCCTTCCCGTGTCCTCCAGGTAGGCGAGCATTGCAATTGACCCGGGCGTGGGCCATTGGCTGCTGCTGGAGTCGCATCTTGGAGAAGATGTTGCCGATGTGCCGTTCAACGGTCCTCGGCTGGATAAACAGTTCTTCATCGCCCTGTCTCCTGTGACCATCTGCGACGACATTTCTCCCACTTTAGGTGGCTCGATAGCCGCAACGCGTAATGAAGGTGCGATCAACCGGGCGGAAATTTCAAGCAGTTCGTCGAGGTCGAACTCGACAACCTCGCCCGATGCCGTTTTGGCGAATTCCCACATGTCTCTGGCGAGACTGCGAGCGTTTTCGCCGGCGCTCTCTATCATTTTCAGATATTCCACGACCCCGTTCTGGGCGGCCGCGTCATCAGACTCCAATTTTTCTCGTGCCAGCTGAGTAAAACCAAGCACGACACCGACAGGCCCGTTCAGGTCGTGAGCCAGACCCGCGGCAACTCGACCGACCAGCTCCATACGCGTGCTCATTTCTGACACTGCGTTGTCACCTTCGCCGGTCGTTGTGACGCCGTCATGGCTAACCTTTTCAGCGATTTGCAAACGCGCTCCGGACTTGATCGTTCAACTACCGAGTCTCTTTTATCAGTCAAGTAGGGGAACACCGACCATTCGATGACGGTTCACCGGTGTCCTTCTCTACTCACCCTACGTAAGCCCCAGCATGGGGATCAAGTGAGTGGTACGTGGGTAGTACGTGTGGGTTATCACACATACCGTGGATAAACGGTGCCGGAGCCACCGCCGTTTATCAGACTGGTTCTACGATGGGTCTACCCACATCAGGCCCGCCGAAGTTGGCATCCCCAGTACTTGCCATGTGGCGTTTCAATTCCGCCTCGACCCCGAGAATCCTTCCGACGGTCCACGAGACATCAAACAGCCTTGCCTGGTACACCTCACGCCTGGCCGCCGTAAGCCGGCCCTGGGGCGCGATGACGGTTGTGAGCACGTCGTTGATCGAGTGACTTGAGGTGTCGTCCTCGATATTACCGTGGTCCGACGTGATGACGACGTGATATCCAAAATCCCGGGCCACCGTCACGATGCGAGCAAGTGCGATGTCTACCGCCTCGTACGCCGCCACCGCGGCCTCGAAATGACGCGGCAGCAAGTGTCCGAGCATGTCCGTGCTGGCCAGGTTGGCGCAGATCAGCGGGTAGCGTCGTGCCGACATCGCTTCTACAAGGTGGTTTGTGATTTCAACGGTCCGCATCGAAGGCACTTTGTAGACATCGGAGTCGTTGACGACGCCTTCCTGTTCGCCAAGCGACGGAACGATATGCCGGATCTCGCAGTTGGAGGTTGCCGGGTCCTCTCGACGCCCGCGAATGAAGTAGCCCATGTGCAGTGCTTTGACGGATTCACCAACCAGCAGGTACTGGTCGTCGGGCGCGAAAGACGGGAACAGCGAAAGCAGGTTGTCTCTGTGGGGCCTGTTTGGGAACGCCGCCTTTACCCCGTAACGCGTGCCCAGCTCGGGGTGGTAATCCGCCAGTCCACAGATATCCAGATTCAGATCTGAGCGCATCCACTCAAAGGTCCAGTTTCGGCCCCGCGAGTTTGATTCCCTGGTGAGTAAGTTGCGTGCGCCCGCGAGCGTCGCGATCTTTGCACGCTGACGGTCTGCCCTGAAGTTCAGATCAACGAACGAGTCACCGGGACCGATGCGTGCGGCTTGAGCGTCTCCGTGAAGGACCGCCATAGCCGGGACATCGCCATCGACGAAACCATCCCTGTGCAACCGTGTCAGCGTACGTTTCAGGCCCCCGAACCCCTTCACGGTATCTGTGTCACCCCCGGTCATGGACAGATAGTCCGCCCGAACATTTGGCTCGCGATAGTCGCGATCCATGGCCTGATTTCGGCCGATAATCCAAGCGAGGGATCGCTCTGCGCCGTATCGCCTCAACAACTCTTGAAGGCGTTCGACATATCCGCCACCTGTTTCGCCGTCCGCATTCGTCGGGGATGTCATGGAGGATGTGTCGGGCGAGTCGCGGCCATCCAGAATTGCCTGCATATGCACAAGCCGGGGATCAGCGTTGTGGACTTCAAACACCAGGCGCAGGAACGCCTCAAGATGATTCCAGGCTGAGTGCACCCGGCCATCGGTACCGCCTACTCCGGACAGCAGGTACGTGAAATTCAGAGGCCGGCGGTCGGCAACTGCGCGAGACACGATGCCGGCAAGCTCCGGATTTCTGAAGAAACTACCGTTGTTGATAGATTCCGTTATCTCCATCGGTAGTTGCGGCGCCAACCTCAGGTTCGTAATTTGCTGGTGGCCCGTATCGGAATTGCCCTGAACAGGCGGGTCGACGTCTTCAAAACCAGCCCACCGACCTGAAGCGCTTGTAGGAATGGTGAGGTTTGAATTTCTAATCTCGGCAAGGTGGCGCGCGTTCGCTGCGATAGGTACGTAGTGCATCCGAAGGGCCTGCGCTCGGACAACCTCCGCCACCTTTTCCATAACGTCTGTGCCGGCGGACGCTGCGGTCAGAGCCTCAAGCGTCTTTAACCTGGTGTTAGCTTCGTCGAATACGGCGTTCTCTGGCAGGTTCTCCGCCGCCACCGGGATAAGGGCGTCCATGGCCAGGTATTCTGGATCCCGATTTATCGAATCCGGGTTGCGTTGTAACACCGAATCCGCCTGCGTGAGTAACAAAGAGGAGACATTTGAAGGAAGGTTCTTCCAGGCCTGCTCCTTGATGAGGGCGAGACGGTCCCGGCTGTATCCAAGGCCATCAAGCACGATGAGCAGTACTCGGCGATCAGGCAATCAGGACCCCCCGGACTTCCCCACGAATCGGGGATAGTTGAGCGCAATATATGGTTAACTAAAACTGAATGGCGATGTGCCACAGTAGCCCGGCATGCTCGCAGGACTGCGACAATCCAGGTCGCTGGCCGGGTCCCTGACAATCAGGAATAACTACCGGCGCCACGTGACCACTCATAATAACGACCTCATGGTCGATCCGATCCATGATTATTTGTGCCCCGCTGACGTAGTGAGGAGACGAGATGCCCCGACGGGATCCAAGCGCGTTCACCAGTACCGCGAAACGCCCTGTGAACTTCGACAGTTTCTGGTTTGACACTCTCGCAGAACTGGCCTCTGTGCCGCCCAACGCGGCTTTCACGAAAGATGAATTCCGGTCCGACGACGCTGTCGAGGTTTTTGATGTCCGGTACGACAGCTATGGCGGAATGCGCATCGCCGGATGGTACGCACGACCGGCTGGTCGCGATGCACAGATGCCGGGATTGCTGACTGTTCCCGGTTACGTAAGCGAACCGAAAATCCCAAAGGACTGGGCTCGCCGCGGATACGCGACGTTCAGTGCCGCGCCACGCGGGAAGTTGCGCTCAAACTCGGAGTTCGATCCGGGATACCCGGGCCTCCTGACGCACAACATCACGGATCGGGATAACTACGCATATCGCGGCTTCTACATGGACGCCCTGCGCGCCTTTGACATTCTTGCGGCGCTCCCGGAGGTGGATCAACAGCGGGTCGGCGTGACCGGATCAAGCCAGGGAGGTGCGCTGACCCTGCTGATATCTGCGTTGCGCGTGAATTCGGTTGCGGCGGCCGCAGCGGGCGCGCCCTACCTCTGCTCGTACATGGATGCCGCCTTGCTCACACACTCATACCCGTACCAGGAAATTAATGAGTACTTGAAGATTAACCCGGAACAGGAGGCAGAGGTCCGGGAGGTTCTGAACTACTACGACATCCACCATTTCGCGTCCGCGATCCGGGCTCCTATCGTCGTGAATATCGGCCTGCAGGATGACGTTTGTCCTCCTGAGACCGGTTTTGCCGTGTTCGGACAGATCGGTAGCTCGGACAAAAAGTTGTATCCGTACGACAAATGTGGTCACGACGCAGGCGCAACCGCCGGCCACAACGAGATTGTCGAGGATTTTCTGTCACTTCGGTTGAAGCCCATAGCTGTTTCGGACGATGCGCCCAGAATCGTGCCTGATTCGGCTGCCGTGGCGGACGAAGTGTTTTCAAAGTTCTGGAGCGACGTGGACAGTGAGGTGAGGGGACTTTCATTTGGAGATGTGACGCTTGATCCGTTGCCATTGCGTTCCACCGAAGGTTCCACGATGTACACACTCCGCCTCCCGTCCATCGGCGATGGCGGGGTGTTCGGCTACTTCTCGGTCCCGGTGGGTGACGGACCATTCCCGGGCTTGTTGGAAGCGCCTGGATACGCGAGCGTCGTGCATATATCGCCTTACGAGCGAAGGCAGCGATACGCCGTGCTGACTCTTGTGCACCGAGGACAGCGGTTGGCAGACGAGGAGTACGCGGCGGAGTATCCGGGACTACTTACGGATGGAATCGAGGACAGTTCCACCTACCGGTACAGGGGCATCATCGCCGACGTGCTTACGGGTCTCGACTGGCTCACCGGCCGACCGGAAGTAGACGCCGGGAAGCTCGGGCTCGCCGGCAGTGAATCAGGTCTGATTGCGGCATCGATGCGATCGGACGCAGTGAAAGCAGTGCTACTTTCCGCCCCGCTGATCTTGCGTGGCGCTAACGGTAGGAATTCATGGCCGAACGATTATCCGCTTGAGGAGTTGAACGACTTCGCCCGATCGCATCCTGACAGTTCAGGGAAGGTTTCGGAGACGCTCATATTCTTCGACCCGATCAGTTTCGTACCGGAATACAGCGGCGAAGTGTTGGTGGCATGCCCCCAGTGGGACAAAGACATCGCATCTCCGATTATCTCGAGGCTCGGTGGCTCAGGGGAGTTGTACCTAAACACCGGACGCGGTCATGCCGATCATTCGTATACAGAGTCCTGGTTGGAAGAACGGCTTACGGAGTAGCCGCCACGAACTTTTTCAACTGCAGGTCATCGGGCAACGAATCGATGTCTAACCCCCCTGAAAACAGCCAGCCCCCGGGTAGCTCAACGGCGTCAGTATAGGTTTTGCCCGGATCGTACTCGGCCGCATCATCCAGACACCGATCACGCCAGGCGCTCTCGGATTCTCCGCCCTGGTTGGGACAGGGGAGCATGGCTGCGGTACCAGCGACAGCCCCGGATCGGTCGAAATAGATGATGTCCAACGGGACGTAAGTGTTGAACATCCAGAACGGTCCCGAAGCGAGTCCGTTGAACTCGAACAGCATCCCGGTTCCGTCTGGCATATCTGACCGGCACATCAGCCCGCGTGACTGGGAACCGGGCTTGTCGGCGACGTCGACGTCAACCATCGTCGTTACGCCGCCGCTTAGGAGACCAATCCTTGCTTGCCTGAGCGGCTCTTCGGTCAGGCGTCTGGAAATGGATTCACACCCCGTCGTGTTCACAAAGCCATCTATCCCGCCGGCTGAGCACGCAGCAATGGTCAGCAGTGCGAACAGAACTACCCGCCTCACTGGAGTGCCCCGGTGCTACATTTGTGCGCCCGCCTTTGTGTTGCGGCGCGCCTGATGATGCAGTACGGCCAGGGGATTCTGGCGTGTGAGCGATCTATCGATGGAGACGACATGGTTGAACTGAAAAAAGTCCTGATTACCGGCGGCGCCGGCCTCATAGGTGAGGTCCTGCGTGAGCGTCTCTCGGATCGGTACAGCTTATCTTCGCTTGACCTCAAAGAGTCGGAAGGGATTCCGTCGTTCGTAGGCAATCTTTCGGACCTGGACGCCATCATCCCGGCGTTTGAGGATCAGCACACCGTCGTCCACCTCGCCGCAGATCGCCGGGCCTACAGCAACTGGTCGTCCACGCTAGATAACAACATTGTTGCCACATACAACGTTTTTGAGGCGGCGAAGCGTGCCGGCGTAAAACGGGTGGTGTTCGCCAGTTCCAACCACTCACAGGGCGGTTTCTATCTGGACGATCCATGGAAGAAGATCGCAGAAGGGCGGTTCGATGAGCTCGAACCGGGGTACCGATTGGTAAACGAGGATGACCGCATCCGGCCGGACGGCTACTACGGCGTGTCAAAGGCGTTCGGCGAGGCGCTGGGCAGTTACTACGACGATTATCACGGCCTGAACTCGATCCACCTGCGCATCGGCTGGGTGTTATCTGACGACGACCCGAGTTTCTCGCCATTCGCACTATCGCTCTGGCTGAGTCACCGTGACACGGCGCAGGCCGTAGCGAAGGCGATCGACGCCCCGGATTCATTGAGCTACGCCGTCACGTACGTCACATCGGACAACAAGTGGAAAATCTTTTCTATAGATCGAGCCCGGGAAATTCTGGGATACGAACCTGAGGACGCAGCGGGCGGTGAATGGGAAGATCGGGACCCGCCGCTCCGGGATCAGTAACGCCCTAGAGCGAACTTCGGCCTGATTTCTCCGCCCAGCGACGAATCTCGTCCTCGTCGAACTCCAACCCCAGGCCCGGGCCGGTTGGGACGGCGATGTGGCCGTCCACCACCTCCAGAGGCGTCTTGAGGATCGGTCGGTCGTCACGGATCGATACAGGCTCGATGTTGTACTCCTGGGCGTACGGAACATCGTTGCGGGTCGCGATCCAGTGAAGATGTGCTGCCGTCGAGATGATGGGCTGGGTGTTGTGGACCGTCATGGGCACGCCAAAAGCGTTCGCCACGTTGCCTATTTTGATCAGCTCCGATATGCCGCCGATCTTGACCACGTCCGGCTGCAAGATATCCGGCCGTCCATTCAGGATCAGATCACGCATCATCCAGCGGTTATAGGCGTTTTCGCCCGAGGCGATCGGGATGGTCAGGGCGTCCGCCACCTTCGCCAGACCGGCGAGGTCATGAAGCGCCACAGGCTCTTCAAAGTGGAACACGCCATAGTCTTCAAGCTGCTTGCCGATCTCGATAGAGTGGTGCACCGAGTAAGCGCTGTTTACATCGACGAGGATGTCGAAATCATCCCCGGTCGCGGCACGCATCTCCCGCACCGACTCCACGGTTTCGTCGGCCGGATGATCGATGGCACCGGGCACTGCGGAGTGCATCTTGTACCCGGTGAACCCGCGTTCCTGGAACCCGGCCGCCCTCTTTGCCTCGCCGACCGGAGACAGATCGCGGAGCAGTGAACTGGCGTACACCCGGATCTTCTCCCGCCCGGGTCTCATGCCACCGAGCAGTTCATATATCGGCACACCAAGCGCCTTGCCCTTGATATCCCAGAGAGCGATGTCTATGCCGGAAGCCGCAGTCATAAGGGCGCCGGGAGGGCCGCTTACCGATCCCGCTTTCAGCATCAAGTCAAAGATCGCTTCCGTCTGAAAGGGATCTTTGCCTATCACAAGCGGGCGGAACACCGTATAGATCGCAGCGCGTGACACCTCAGGCGAACGCCGGAAACACTCCCCGTACCCTGTGATCCCCTCATCGGTGCTAACGATCACGAACGGATAGTCGCCGTCCAACACCAGGCACTCAACGTCAGTGATCTTCAACCGTATCTCCCGTGACGGGCTTCAGCCGGCCCAGCTATTCGAGGTCATTCGTGGTTATTCGTCTTCTGCGTTGCTCGTGGTCCAGGAGCTTGACTGCCTTGGCGGCACGGCGTCGCGCATCTCCGCCGGCAAGGTGAACTCGATGTCCTCACTCGCAAGACCGAGGTGTGTTATCTCGTCCGGTTCAAGGGCATCGCACACCGCCTGCACAAGCGACTCGGGCGTCGATGCGCCGCTGCTGACGCCGACCCGAGAAACGCCGTCAAACCAACTTTGATCCAGTTCATCCGGCCCGTTGATGAGATATGAGGGAACGCCGGCGCGCTCGGCAACTTCCCGGAGTCTTCGGCAGTTTGAGCTCGTCTGGGAACCCACGACCAGGACCACCTCCACCATCGCCGCCAGTTCTTTGACCGCGGACTGGCGATTGGTCGTGGCGTAGCAGATGTCGTTTCGTATGGTCACGTTACTGAATTTGGAACTGATGCGGTCAACCATCGCGGCTGTGTCGTCCACCGAGAGAGTTGTCTGCGTCAAAACGGCGACTTCCGTGTCGCTATCCCAGTTGGGGGGCTGTGGGTCCTCTTGATCGTCCATAAGCGCCATCTCGCCCTGGCCGGTCGTTCCCTTGACCTCCTGGTGTCCACGATGCCCCACGAGGATGATCTTTTTACCCTCGTTCAAGTACTTTTTGGCCTCATTGTGGACGCGCGTTACGAGTGGACATGTGGCGTCAACCACGCGCAGAGAGAGTTTCTCGGCGGCCTCGAAATCGGATGGCGGGGAGCCATGTGCTGAGAAGACGACGATCGAGCCTTCAGGGATTTGGTCGACCGTTTCGACGGTGATCGCGCCCTGGGCTTCAAGATCGGCGACGACGTGCGGGTTGTGGACGATTTCGTGCTTAACGTAGACTGGTTTTCCGTAGCGTTGGAGCGCGATCTCTACGATGTCTACGGCGCGTACGACTCCGGCACAAAAGCCTCGTGGAGCGGCGAGAAATACATTCAAATTATTTCGTCCCTGGCAAATTACTTCGTCCTTGGAATGGCCCATCAACTCCGGGTGTCATGAGGGAGTCGCCAGGCCTGCTCAGCTCAGTACTGAACCAGACCGTCTGATGGTCGGTGCGAGGAATTATACGTAGAAATAGTTCATGTACGCCCGTTTCAACTCAAGCCCGTTCTCGCCCGAGAGAGGCCGTTGCCCGCCTGGCGCAGCGGATAGATGGAGAGTACGAGAAGCGTCACGATGCCAATTATCAGGGCGTCATACCCCAAATTCTCCGATTGTTTCTTCAGGGCATCAATGCCAAACCCGGATAGCCGTGCGAGTCCGGTACCGGCCAGAGTGGAAAAGGCAGTCAGCCCAAGTGATCGTGCGGCGTTTTTTCTTGGCACCAGCTCAGTGATCAGCGCCCATCCACCGCTCAAGAACAACAGTAGTCCGGCGGCGATGGCTATCACGATTGATGATCCGTACAGCACACGCATCCGGCCAAGCCGGTCCAATATCTTGCCGGCGGGGTAGACAGAGATGGCCGCTCCTAGTGCGATCGTCAACGTGAGAGCGGCGGCGCCGGCGGCAGGGTTGTCGAGCCCAACTTTGTCCCCGATGAAGAACAGGGCGAATATCTGCATGGCGGTCAACGCACCGACGATCATCGCCATCGCGATAAGAAACCAGTAGTAGCCCTTCATATCGTAAGAAGCGGTCTGAGATTCATCGGCCGTATCCGCGACGGGCGTCACCGGCTCCACGTTTTCCGGTGTGACAATCTCCTTAACGTCCCGTACGCGGGCGCAGCGAACCAAAGGTCCATAACGTCGTAAGCGCGAGGATGGAGATCACGAGGGCTATCGACGCCCAGTACCAGCCGGACGGGCCGTCACCGGTCCCGGACCTGCTCATGAGAAGCATCACCAGGACCGTGATGAACCCTCCGCCGACTACGCGTGCCAGGTTGAGCGCCCCTGCCCCTGCCCCTGCGCCACGTTTATCGGACGGAACGTGATCTATGAGCAGGGCATTCGCCGGACCCTGGGACACGTGAATGAAGAGCTGGATTACGGCAATAACCAACTGCAACCCCAGGAAGGAATCAGCCATACCAAGCAGCGGAACCACGGCTATCAGTCCGAGGTTGCCCAGT
>Ga0115002_10003453_pt1 | contig 19699 bp, 25 predicted proteins | sample ArcticOcean_MG_C_8_FD_89576 | JGI IMG/M metagenome (GOLD analysis project Ga0115002, IMG submission 89576) | Marine microbial communities from western Arctic Ocean - ArcticOcean_MG_CB11_86 | ecosystem: Environmental > Aquatic > Marine > Oceanic | place: Arctic Ocean: Canada Basin | collected... | reverse complement strand
TCTTCGCCATCCTGTTCGGCATCGGCTACGGCGCGTCCTATCCGATCCTCGCCGCGATGGCCGCCAACGACGCGGCGGAAGGGTTGATGCCGCAGACCTTGCAACTCTTCGCCCTGACCTATTTCGTCGGCATATTCGGCTTCCCGCTCATCGCCGGCTGGCTGATTGTCGAAACTGGGCCGATGCCCCTGTTGGTGCTGGTCGGCGCACTCGCGGGCATCGAAGCGACCATGGCCGCGCGGCGCGCGCGTGCGCGCGCCTGACACCGCTCGCAATCAAGGGTGGTTTCACGCGCATGCTCTGAAAGGTTGATGCGACAGCCACGCCAGGGAGAGACCGAGATTAGCACCACCGATCCCAACCGCGTCATCGTGACCGGAGAGAACCCTTTCATCCGTCTCGGCCCCGCGAATGGCGGCGAGAACACGACGGAAGCCAGCTATTGGCGCATCCTGTTCAGCCCTGCCGGACCCGGCCATGTCCTCTATATCAAGAGCGAGCTGACCGACGACCGCTGGCGCATCTATTCCGACAATATCGCCATGACCCGCTGGCTCCAGGGCACCGTCCAGGGAATGCTGAACCCCGCGACGGGCGACCAGTCGATCCCGGTGATCGACGCCTGGTTCGAGAAGCAGGGCGACCCGCGCTATTTCTGGACCGAAATGATCGAGTCGCGCGACGACGAGATTTCCGTGACCTGGTACGATATCGGCGATCCGCTGCTCGTCCATACCCAGCCCGGTCAGGACCCGAAACGCCCCTACGGCGTCTGCACCGTCCTGATCCCCGCGCTCGGCGCGCGCCTGACCGCCAACGGCACCCAGGCCGCCGGCCAGCCCCATCCGGCCGAACGCGACGGCCGCCCCTTCAGCACCTGCGCCCTCGCCTTCTCGGAAAGCTGGACCGAGACCAGGTAAAGGTCGTCCCTGCATGGTCTGAGCGCCCCGCATGGGAGCCATCCGGGGCCATTTTCATCCTTGGACCGGCAACGGCGCGGCGCTAAAGTGGCAGCGAAACACGCCCTCTGGATTCTCGGACCATGCTCCCGGGCGCACCATGCCCCGCATGGCCCCTACGGCTTGTTCGGCCCGTTTGGCTTGTTCGACAGTGATTGACACGGCAACGCGCGAGGAGTCCGCAATGACCACAATCCCCAATTCGCCCCAGGCGCGCGATATCGCCTACGCCCTCCACCCCTACACCGATCTCAGCCAGCATCAGAAGACCGGCTCGCTGGTGATCCGCGAGGGCAAGGGCGTCTATGTCTATGACGAGGTGGGCAAGTCCTATATCGAAGGGCTGGCTGGCCTGTGGTGCACGGCGCTCGGCTTCGGCGAACAGCAGCTGGTCGACCGGGCCACCAAGGCCATGAAGACCCTGTCCTACTATCACCAGTTCGGCGCCAAGGCGCATGAGCCGGGCATCGATCTGGCCGAGAAGCTGATCGAACTGGCCCCCGTGCCCATGTCCAAGGCCTTCTTCACCAATTCCGGTTCCGAGGCCAACGACACGGTCATCAAGATCGTCTGGTACTACAACAACTCCATCGGCCGTCCCGAGAAGAAGAAGATCATCGCGCGGATCAAGGGCTATCACGGCGTGACCGTGGCTTCGGCCAGCCTCACCGGTCTGCCCCACGTCCATAAGCATTTCGACCTGCCGATCGCCAATATTCTCCACACCTCCTGCCCGCACTATTACCGCTTCGGCGAGGCCGGCGAGAGCGAGGAAGAGTTCTCGACCCGCATGGCCGACGAACTCGAAAAGCAGATTCTCGACGAGGGGCCGGAAACGGTCGCCGCCTTCATCGCCGAGCCGATCATGGGCGCCGGCGGCGTGCTGGTGCCGCCCGCCGGTTATTTCGAGAAGATTCAGGCGGTGCTCAAGAAATACGATGTGCTGTTTATCGCCGACGAGGTGATCTGCGGCTTCCTGCGCACCGGCGAGTACTGGGGCAGCCAGACCTTCGGCATGAAGCCCGATATCATGAGCATGGCGAAGGCCCTCTCGTCGGCCTATCTGCCGATCGGCGCTGTGATGATCTCGGAAGAGATTTTCCAGGGCCTCATGAAGGGCTCCGACGATGTTGGCATGTGGGGCCACGGCTATACCTATACCGGCCATCCGGTCGCCGCCGCAGTCGCTCACGAGACCCTGAAGATTTACGAGGAACGCGACATCGCGGGCCATGTCGCCCGGATCGCTCCGCGCCTGCAGGCCGGCATGCGCGCCTATGCCGACCATCCCCTGGTCGGCGAGGTCCGCGGCGTGGGCTTGATGGGCGCCATCGAACTGGTCAAGAACAAGGAGACCAAGGAGCCCTTCGATCCCAAGGCCGGGGTCGGCCCCTATTGCGCCGCCCGCGTCCAGGAGCATGGCGCGATCCTGCGCGCCATGGGCGACGCCGTCGGCTTCTGCCCGCCGCTGGTCATCAGCGCCGAAGAAACCGACAAGCTGCTCGAAATCTTCGGCAAGGCCCTCGACGACACCTGGAAGATGGTCCAGGAAAAAGGCCTAGTCTGAGACCCTAAATAGAAAATGGGGCGCCGTCTGGCGCCCCGTTCGTGATCCGATCGTATAGGGGGCCGGTGCCTAGAGCAGGTGCTGGCCCCCTGTCACGAAGAGCTCGGTGCCCGTGACATATTTCGATTCGTCCGAGCACAGATAATAGACCGCCGAGGCGACATCCGTCGGTTCACCCATCTTGTGCATGGGAATCTGGGGAATCAGCGCCTGGTATTCGGGACCGATCATCGCGGTCTCGATCTCGCCCGGGGCGATCGCGTTCACCCGCACGTTGAGGGACGCGAATTCCGCCGCCATCTCCCGCGTCAAGCCGGACAGCGCCGCTTTCGAGGTCGAATAGGCCGAACCGGCGAAGGGGTGGACATGGTGCCCGGCGATCGAGGTGATGTTGACGATCGCCCCGCCGCCCTTGCTCAGCCGCTCGACGAAACCACGCGCCAGAATCAGCGGCGCGAAGAAGTTGATCTCAAAAACCTGGCGCCAGGTCGAAATATCGCCCGCGAGCACGCCGAGCCGCTTGTTTTCGGGGGTCTTGGGCGAGACGGCGGCGTTGTTAACCAGCGCGTTCAGGGGGCTGTCGCCGAGCAGTTCCTTGGCCTGCATGATGAAGGTCATCATGCTTTCGATATCGGTCAGGTCCGAGGTGAAATGGTGATGCCAGTTAGGGTCCCGCTTGCACTCCGGCGGCACCTCGTCGCGGCTGCAGGTGATGATGCGCCAGCCTTCGCGCGAAAACCGGGTCACGGTCGCGTGGCCGATGCCCCGGCTCGCCCCCGTCAGAATCAATGTCTTGCGCTCGTCTGCCATGACGGGAACCTAGCCTTATTCCAATTCCGCTACCACCCGGATGCACTTGCTGTCAGCGCCGCCCCACGGCCCAGGGAAAAGAGCCGTCAGGACAGGGCTTGGGCCTTGCGGACATTGACGGCGCGGAACGGCCGGCTCACGCCGTCATGCTCCGTGATCGAGACATATTAGCCTTCCGCGAAGGCGTGCTCGTCGAATTTGAAAATTGGCTCATCGTCCTCCTCGCCCGGCCAGAACCGGTGAACGATGCAAAGCTAGTGGTGGTCCTTCCATGCGTCGAGGTCGAGATGTCCCTCCGCATCGAGCGGCGCGGTGAACTCGAAACCATGGGCGGAAGACCCATCGGGGAATTCCTTGGTCCGCGCGAGCTCCAGGCGAATCGTTTTCAACGGCATGGCGAATTCTTCCGATCATGACCTCGTCCCCATCAGATAGGGACGACCGTAACCGGTTACGAGTGGTGCGGACGAATCAATCGGCCGCGCTTCAGGCGTCGGCCGAGACCGTCCGACCCGGTGGCTTTTCCAGCCCGAAAGGGTCCTGATGGATGATCACCTCGGCCCCGGGGAAAGCGCGGCGGATCTGGACTTCCACCTCGTCCGAGACGTCATGGGCGCGCAGCAGGGACATCGAACCGTGCAGTTCCATATGAAGCTGGATGAAGGAATCGCGGCCCGAGGTGCGGGTCCGCAGATCGTGCAGGGCCAGCACCTCCGGATGGCTTAGGACGAGGCCTTTGATGCGGTCGCGGTCGGCATCGTCGAACTCGCGGTCCATCAGATGATTCAGGGAACCGCTGAAAATCTGCCAGGCGTTCCACACGATATAAGCGGCGATCGCCCCGCCGATCACCGGATCGGCATACCGCAGGCCGAACTCGCCCGCGGCGACCAGGGCCAGGATCACCCCGGCATTGACCAGAAGGTCGCCACGGTAATGCAAGGAATCTGCGCTGATCGCCAGCGACTTGGTGCGCCGGATAACACGAGACTGAAAGGCCACCAAGGCAAAAGTCACGACGGTCGAGAAGACCATCACGCCGATGCCGATGGTGCCATGCTCAATGGCCTGGGGTTGCCAGAAACGCTGGCCCGCCTCGATCAGCAGAAAAACGGCCGAGCCGGCGATGAAGGCGGATTGGCCCAGTCCAGCCAGAGGCTCTGCCTTGCCATGGCCGAAACGATGCTCTCGATCGGCCGGCTGCAGGGCCTGGCGAACGGCGTAGAGATTGACCAGCGATGCCGCCGCGTCGAGCAGCGAATCGACGAGTGTCGCCAGCATCGAAACCGAGTCGGTCAGCAGCCAGGCGCCCATCTTCACCGCGATGAGCAGGCCGGCGACGGCGACGGCGGCATAAGTGGCGCCGAGCATGAGCCGCGCATCGCGCGTGGCCAGTGCCGCGGGCCCTTGGGGCTTATGCGGCGAAACCGTGCTCCGCCGCCCCTGTGCGTTCACGGGTAGAGCTTCTCGGTCCGCCAGCCGCTCCCGTCGCGGCGGTAGACCAAACGGTCGTGTAAGCGGAACCGGCCGTCCTTCCAGAACTCGATCTCGTCGGGGATCAGCCGGAACCCGAGCCAATGGGGCGGGCGCGGCACCTTGCCCAGCGCATGTTTCGCCGCCACCTGTGCCACCCGCTTTTCGAGCTCGTAGCGGCTTTCCAGGACCTCGGACTGTTTCGAGGCCCAGGCGCCGATCTGGCTGCCCCGGGCGCGGCTCCGGAAATAGGCATCGGCCTCTTCCTCCGTCACGGTTTCGATATCGCCGACGGCGCGCACCTGGCGGCGCAGGGACTTCCAGTGGAACAGCAATCCAGCCTGGCAATTGGCCAGAAGTTCGCGTCCCTTGCGGCTTTCATAATTCGTGTAGAAGACAAATCCGCCGCTATCCGCCGCCTTCAGCAGCACCATGCGAACCGACGGGCGACCGTCCGGCGTGGCGGTCGCCAGGGCCATGGCATTAGGATCGTTCGGCTCGGCTTCCTTGGCGTCGGAGAACCAATCATCGAATAGGCTGAAGGGATCTTGCGGGTCCTCGTCGGCCATCGGTCATCTCCGCCCGGATTACTCAGGATAGGCACCATTCATAAGCCAGCATCGGGGTTTTTCAAACCGGAAGGCGATTCATTCCGGCGAGGCTCTTCATTTCGCGACGAAACCACCAATATGCTGTCTGAATTAGGCCATGTTTTGTGCTATAATGAACTCTTCGCTCTATCCATGGCGAAGCGAGTGCGTGGGGAGAGGGTCGACGATGCAATCATCACGGATCGAATCGATCAGGAGAGACACGAGATCATGACCGCATTCAAGACCATCGTTATCGTATTTCTGGGACTGGCCCTGGTTGCTTGCACGCAGCAGCAGCAGAACCAGTCTGGAATCGGGACCAAAACCGTTCTGGGCGGCGCCCTCGGCGCGGCCGGCGGCGGTCTCCTCGCCTCCCAGCTCGGCGGCGGGGCCACCGGAATCGCGGCCGGCGTCCTGCTCGGCGGCCTGCTCGGTGGCGTGGCCGGCAACGCCCTGGACCAGAACGACCGCGAACAGATGAACAAGTCCACCTCCAGCACCCTGGAATCCAGCAAGACCGGCCAGACGACCAACTGGAACAATCCGGATTCGGGCAATTCCGGCACGATCACGCCGACCCGCACCCTCCAGCGCTCGGACGGCACCTATTGCCGGGAGTTCAGCCAGACCGTGAATATCGGTGGCGAGGTTCAGCAGGCCCATGGCACGGCCTGCCGCCAGCCCGACGGCACCTGGAAAATCGTCGAATAGACGCCGCATAGCCGGTGCAACGGGGCGGGCGCGGGCCGAACGGGCCGCGCCCGTTTCGATTCCGGGTCCGGTTCGAGGCGGGGCGTCGCGTTTCGGTCGCACAGCGCTTTCCTTTTGCCGCATCAGCCGATTGTGTAGGATGCGGCCGTCGCCAGCATGAATGGGGGGCACGGAGGGAGTGCGAATGGCAGGATCCGAGGGTTTGATGGCCGGCAAGCGCGGCCTGGTGATGGGCGTGGCGAACGACCGCTCCATCGCCTGGGGAATCGCGCGCGCGGTCGCCGAGCAAGGCGCCGAACTGGCCTTCACCTATCAGGGCGACACGCTGGAAAAGCGGGTCCGCCCCTTGGCGAATTCGATCGGCGCGACCCTGGTTCTGCCGTGCGATGTGACCGATGGCGACAGCATGGCCGCCGCTTTCGATACCATCGAAGAGCGCTGGGGCGGGCTGGATTTTGCGGTCCATGCCATTGCCTATTCCGACAAGGACCAGCTCAAGGGCCGCTATGTCGACACGACGCGCGACAATTTCCAGCGCACCATGGACATCTCCTGTTTCTCTTTCACTGAGATGTGCCGCCGTGCCGCAGCGATCATGCCGAACGGCGGCAGCCTACTGACCCTGACCTATTACGGCGCCGAGCGGGTGATGCCCCATTACAACGTGATGGGCGTGGCCAAGGCGGCGCTGGAGGCCAGCGTGCGCTATCTCGCCGTCGATCTGGGCGGCCAGGGCATCCGCGTGAACGCCATCTCCGCTGGCCCGATCAAGACCCTCGCGGCCTCCGGCATCGGCGATTTCCGCCATATCCTGAAATGGAACGAATTGAATTCGCCCCTGCGGCGCAACGTCACGACCGAGGAGGTCGGCTCGGCCAGCCTCTATCTTTTGAGCGACCTGGGTAGTGCCGTGACCGGCGAGACCCATCACGTCGACAGCGGCTATCACGTCATCGGCATGATCGCCGTGGATCAGGCGGCCGAGCTGGCCAGGATGCTCGGCGAGTTCCCGCAGAAAACCTAGACCGGACCCAGCCATGTCGGACAACAGCTTCGGCCGGCTCTTCCGCTTCACGACCTGGGGCGAGAGTCACGGCCCCGCCATCGGTTGCGTGGTCGACGGCGTGCCGCCGCGCATTCCCCTGGCCGAGACCGATATCCAGGGCTTCATGGACAAGCGCAAGCCGGGCCAGTCGCGCTTCACCACCCAGCGGCGTGAGCCGGACACGGTGCGCATCCTCTCGGGCGTCTTCGAGGGGATGACGACGGGCACGCCCATCGCCCTCATGGTCGAGAACATGGACCAGCGCTCCAAGGACTATTCAGAGATCGCCGACCGCTTCCGCCCGGGCCATGCCGACTACACCTATCAGGCCAAATACGGCATCCGCGACTATCGCGGCGGCGGCCGCTCGAGCGCGCGCGAAACCGCCATGCGCGTCGCCGCCGGCGCGGTCGCGCGCAAGACCCTCGACCATGTCCTAGGCAAGGCGGTGACGATCCGCGGCGCCCTGGTCCAGATCGGCCCCCATGCCGTCGACCGTTCCAATTGGGACTGGGCCATCATCGGGGACAACCCCTTCTGGTGCCCAGATGCCGCGACCGCGAAGACCTGGGAAAGCTATCTCGACGGCGTGCGCAAGGCCGGCTCCTCGGCCGGCGCGATCATCGAAATCCATGCTTCCGGCCTGCCGGCGGGCCTGGGCGAGCCGGTCTACGGCAAGCTCGACTCGGACCTCGCCACGGCGATGATGACCATCAACGCCGTCAAGGGCGTGGAGATCGGATCGGGCTTCGCGGCCGCCGCCATGGCCGGCGAGGACGCTCATGACGCCATGCGCATGAAGGACGGCAAGGTCGCCTTCGAGAGCAACCATGCCGGCGGCATCCTGGGCGGCATCTCGACCGGCCAGGACATCGTGCTGCGCTTCGCCGTCAAGCCGACCAGTTCCATCCCGATCCCCCGCCCCGGCGTCACCGCCCAGGACGAGGAGGTCGAGATCCGCACCACCGGCCGCCACGACCCCTGCGTCGGCATCCGCGCCGTGCCCGTGGGCGAGGCCATGGCCGCCCTCGTCCTGGCCGACCACCTGCTGCGCCACCGGGGCCAGGTTGGGCTGTAGAAACGCGGCTGTGAAGCCGTGCCACTTCATCCCTCGAGACGCGCGCCAAGCGCGCTCCTCAGGATGAGGAAACGTTGCTCGCTCTAGGCCCTCACCCTGAGAAGGCCCGACAGGGCCGTCTCGAAGGGCGAGGGCCGCTTGGAACATCCCGACGAACGGAGCCCAACCATGCCCCAGCCCGACCATATCCAGGCCCTGCCCGTGCCCGCGCCGGAAGCGCTGGACCCCGATCTCCAGAAATACATGAAAATCTGCGAGGAGAAGCTGGGCTTGGTGCCCAATGTCATCCGCGCCTATGCCTTCCGGCCCCAGCGCCTGCGCAACTTCATCGCGACCTACAAGGAGTTGATGCTGGAGGAGACCGCCCTCTCCATGCTCGAGCGCGAGATGATCGCGGTCGTCGTCTCCTCCGCCAACCGCTGCTACTACTGCCTCGTCGCCCATGGCCAGGCGGTACGCCAGCTATCTGGCGATCCGGAGCTGGGCGAGATGATGGTGATGAACTACCGCATCGCCCCGCTGGACGCCCGGATGCGCGCCATCCTCGACTTCGCCTGGAAGCTGACCACCGCGTCCATCGACATCGACGATACAGACCGCCAGGGTCTGCGCGATGTCAGCCTCGACGACCAGGGCATCTGGGACGTGATCGAGACGACGAGCTTTTTCAACTACACCAACCGCATGGCCGCCGGCCTCGACATGATGCCCAACCGCGAATACCACGCGATGGACCGGTAGGGATTCGACCCGGACGCCCCGCGGTATCCCCGCTTAAATCGTCATTGCCCGGCGAAGTCCGGGCAATCCAGAGGGTGCGGCAGACTGGATGCCCTGGACCTAAGCTCACCGCATCCACCCATCCCACACCAAATACCTACACCTCACACCGCCGTCGTCCCGGGACTTGTTCCCGGGACCTATTAGCGTCGGCCCTTGGCATCACGCCGCGAAGATAAATCAAATCGGCGAACCAGCGCGCAACGGTCTCTACGACCGTGTGACCGGATAGGGCGGATGGGTCCCGAGAACAAGTCCCGGGACGACACTGTTAGTAGGGCGATTGCCAACCTATCTCGGCCAAGACAACGCGGCGAAGCGACGTTCAGGGCCGGACGGAATGAATGCGGGTTCTGCGCCCTACTCCGCCGCCTTCGCTGCCTTGCCCGCCAGCTTGGCATGGCCGTCAAGGGTCTGGGGCAGTGTCATGTCCAGGATGGCCGCCCGGCGACCATCGTGCGCAAGATCTGCGCGGTGCCCGCTGCCGATAGTAAACATGCGCGCGTCGCGGGCCATGCGTTCCAGCGGATTGTTGCGGGAATAGCCAGCGGAGCCATAGAGCTGCAGGGCGTCGTTCGTCACTTTGATAGCCATCTCCGAAGCGAAGATCTTGGCCTGGGCCGCCATCAGCGGATCGGGAAAGGGCTAATCTTTCCCCGTGCTGGCCGCCGCCGCATGAATCATCAACCGCGCCGCGGAAAGCTGGATGCTCATATCCGCCAGCATCCATTGCAGGCCCTGGAATTCGGCGATGGGTCGGCCGAACTGCTCGCGCGTTTTCGTATGCGCCGGGCCCAACTCGTAGGTGCCCTGGGCGAGGCCCAGGGTCACCGTCGCCGCCCCGACCCGCTGGGCGTTATAGGCGTTCATCAGATCGGCGAAGCCCTTGCGCAGTCCGCGCCGCGGAATCACGGCCATATCGGCGGGCAGGGCCATGTCCTGGAACAGCAATTCGGCCTCCGGGATGCCGCGCAAGCCCATGGTCGCCTCGCGCTTGCCCAGGACCAAGCCCTCGGTCTCGTCGCGCAGGGCGATAAAGACGCCGATGCCTTCCTCCGCCCCGCTTTCGTCGAGGACCCGGGCGAAGATCAGATGGAGGCGCGAGACCCCGACCCCAAACACCCCAAGAATCGACCAATTGTCCCGTCACGAAGGCTTCCTCTTTCAGGGCGCGAGGCGCGGAAACTGACGTGCTTTCTTGAGCAAGCCGATGTCCTCGTCTCGCGACGTTTCGAACGGCGCGCAGCCGTTTCTCAGCCCGGCTCCACCAGTTCGAAATACTCGCAGGCCATCGGCGTGTCCTCGGTTATTTCCCGGCCGTGCAGGCGGCAATAGCCCTCGAAATAAGACCAATGACCCTGTTTCCAGTAGAGGATGCTGCCGCCACCCGCGGACTCGGCCTCGCAGAAGGCCTTGTCGACCGCCTTGGACGGCTTGATCTCGACCTGGGTCGTCCGGATGACGGCGCCAGGCCGGCCGAAACCGTCGAGCACCACGCTGTAATCGCGGGGCTTGCGGGGCGGCTTGCCGCTGATCTCATGCTCCAGCTCCAGATGCGCGGTCGAACGCTTGCCGCCCTGCAGCAGCAGGATCAGCATCAGGTCCGCGAAGACGGGCACGTCCCCCCACGTGGGGCTCGACCCCGTCCGGAATGCCGTGGCGCGCCCGCGCGGCAACGGGCCAGGGCCGCCGGCAGGGCGGTGAGGCCTGCGTGGATCGCATTGGGCTCGGTATCGCCGCGCACCGTGTATTCGATCGTCAGCCGGTCTCCGGCGACAAGGTTGGAGAGGATCGGCGCGCTCGCCACCGCATCGGCGCGGCAACCGGTCACGTCCTTCTTGACGTCCTTCTTGACGTCCTTCTTGACGTCCTTCTTGACGTCCTTCTTGACGTCCTTCTTGACGTCCTTCTTGACGTCCTTGCTGGCCCCGGGCGCGAAGCGATGGACCACGGCGCCCTCGACCGAAAGGGTCATGGGTCGGTCCAAATCCATGCCCGCGACGACCACAATATAGGCCTCAAAGGCATTCTTGGGCCGGCTCGATCAGCTTGACCCGGTCCGTGTTGCGCATGATTGCGCGCAGGGTGTCCCAGGAGACTTTCGGATGCTTGCGGACATCGGCGCAGGCGGCGAGCAGGGCATCGTTGCTGGCATCGGCGGTGATGCGGCAGCCCTCGGCCCCTTCGACCGCGCCGTCGAAATCGACGATCCAGCGCGTGTCCTCGGCCGGCTTGCCCGGCTCTTCGGCCAAACCCGGCCCGGCGAGCGCCGCGTAGAAAAGAAAAGCAGCGGCGGCGAGGACCCTCAACCAGCCGCGCCGTCGAGCATCCGGTCGAGCCACCAGCGCCGGATGGCGTGGATTTTGTCCTCGACATGATGGACCGGCCCAGCCTCGGCAAAAGGCCCTTCCAACCCGTGCTGGACGCTTTCGATCATGGCCACGTCCTCGCCCATCACCAGGCCCCAGCGCTTGTAGTAATTCGCCGCGACCGCCTCGAAATCGGGTCGCTCGGTCGCCGCCTTGGGGAAGCAGCCGACCTGGACTATCCGGGTCCGCGCCGGGCCCTCTGGATAGATTTCCAGGAACCACATGCAGTCCTGGTGGCAGCTGAACATCCCCGATGGCAGCATACAGCCCGAATAGGTGCCCGCGTCCTGGCGCAGGCTCGCGAGCTGCGGCATATGGCCGAAGCCCTCGTCCCCGTCCATCAGGGCGCGGGTGCCCTCATGCGGCATGAAGAAACAGACCCGCTCGCCCGGCCCCGGCTCGGGCGACAGATCGGCCATCTGGCCGTCCTGCTGGCCCAGGAAGGCGACCGGCTTGGAATAGATGCTGGCCCGGTGGACATAGGGCGTGTGGTAATATTCGAGGAAGTTCTCGACCATGATCTTCCAGTTGCAGGCCAGGTCGTATTCGACCCGGTAGGTCGGCACCATATTCTCGAAGTCATAGGCGCCGAGCCGCTCCGGCAGATCGCCCAGCCAAGTCGTGAGATCGGGCGCCTCCGGGTCCATGCAGACGAACATGAAGCCGCCCCAGGTCTCCAGCCGCACGGGCTTCAACCCGTTCTCGCTCTTCTCGAAGCCGGCCGAGCGTTCCATCCCCGGCGCGCCGCGCAGCGAGCCGTCCAGGCCGTAGACCCAGCCGTGATAGGGGCAGGCGATGCCCCGGCAATTGCCCTCGCCTTCCAGCAGCTTGGCGCCCCGGTGGCGGCAGGAATTGGCGAGGGCGCGCAAGGTCCCGTCGCGGTCGCGCAGGATCAGCAGCGGCACCCCGGCATAATCGATCGCCAAGTAGTCGCCCGCTTCCGCCACCCGCTGGACCCGGCCCAGGAAGATCCAGGAGCGCATGAAGATCCGCTCGACCTCGCGCCGGTACCAGTCTTCGGAGGTGTAGCATTGGGGCGGCAGGCCACGTGCGGCCGGGTCCTCGACCGGCAGCCGAGACTTGGCATAGGCCAAGGCATCGAACAGCCCGACCGGGCTTCTCATTCCGTCAGGCATCTACCGCTCCTCCCGCCCTCAATCGGCGCGCCATGGCCCTCGCCCTTCGACATGCTCAGGGTGAGGCCTCATCCTGAGCATGTCGAAGGGCGAAGCATAAGGCCTCTGGCAGCACCTCGCGAGATCAATACTACGCGGTTTCGACCGGCTTGAAATTGCGAATAAAGGCGTCAATTTCAGCATCCGCCGCATCGGCAGGGGCGATCACGGCCATCAGGGCGCCGACCGGTAGCACCTGACTCTCGGCCGCGACCTGGCGGCGCATCACGCCGGCGACCCGGGCCTCGACCTCATTGGTGCTCTTCTCGATCTCGATATCGACGATGTGCTGGCCGGGCGCGACGGCATCCCCCTCGGCGACCTGCCAGAGGGCGACCGTCCCTTCCTCCATGGTCAGGCCGATCTTGGGCATGGTGACGGCTTGGATATCGCTCATTCGGCTGGATCCCTGATTGATCGTTCTATTTGTCGTTCATGACGGCATAAACGGCCTCGGCGATGCGCGCCGGGCTGGGCACATAGGCATCCTCCAGCGGCCCGCCGAAGGGCACGCTAGTATGGGGCGGGCTGACCATGCGGGGGGCGGCGCGCAGATCGCGGAAGACCTCCTGGGCGGCCAGGGCCGCGATATCCGTCGCCATGTTGCAGCGCGGATAGGCCTCGTCCACCACCACCAGCCGGCCGGTCTTGCGCACGCTCTTCAGAATCGCCTCGCGGTCGAAGGGCGAGGTCGTGCGCGGATCGACCAACTCGCAATCGATCCCCTCCCCCGCCAATGTCTCGGCCGCCTTGGCGGCGAACAGGGCCATGCGCCCGATGGCGACGATGGTGACATCCTTGCCCTCGCGCATGGTGCGGGCCTGGCCCAAGGGAATGACGTATTCCTCGTCAGGCACCGCCTCGCGCATGCCCAGGGTGGCCTTGTGCTCGAAGAAGAAGACCGGGTCGTCGTCGCGGATCGCGGCGGCCAGCATCCCCTTTGCCTCGTAGGGCGAGGCCGGAATGGCAACTTTGAGGCCCGGAATATGGGTCAGCATCGGATAGAGGCATTGCGAATGCTGGGCGCCCGCCCGAAAGCCCGCGCCGTAAAGGCAGCGCACGGTGATCGGCAGGGTCGCCTTGCCGCCAAACATGTATTTGATCTTGGCCATCTGGTTGAGGATCTGGTCGAAGGCCACGGCCATGAAATCGACGAACATGATCTCGACCACCGGTCGCAACCCGGTCATCGCGGCACCCGTCGCCGCGCCGACGAAAGCAGCCTCGGTGATCGGCGTATCGAGCACCCGGCCCGGGCCGAATTCCTTGATCAGCCCCTTGGTCATGCCGAAGGGGCCGCCCCAGGCCTCCTCCGTCCCGGCCGGCCCGCCGCGACCGCCGGCGACGTCCTCGCCCATCACGATGACGCGCTCGTCGCGGCGCATTTCCTGCTTCAGCGCCTCGTTGATCGCGGCGCGGAAGGTCTTCGGCTTTGCGGGCGTGCTTGTCGAGGTGTTCATCTTGCCGCCCTAGTAGCTGGAATAGACATGATCGGCGAGGGTCTCGACGGCGGGCACCTTGGCCGCCTTCGCCTCCGACACCGCGCGTTCGATCAGGGCGCCGACCTCCTCGTCCACCGCCGCGAAATCGGCTTCTTCCAGCAAGCCCGCCTCGCGCACCCGCGCGACGAAGCGCGTGATCGGGTCGCGCGTCGCGCGCACCTCGGCCAGCTCTTCCTCGGTGCGATAGGTCTGTGGATCGCCCCCGAAAGGGCCGTGGAGGCGGCGCATCTCGCATACGATGACGCTGGGCCCCTCGCCCGCCCGGGCGCGCGCCACGGCCTCGCCCGCCGCCTCGCGCACGGCGAAATAATCCGCGCCGTCGACCGTGACCTGGGGAATGCCAAAACCGTCGGCCCGCCTGGCGATGGAGCCGCCCGCCGTGGCCCAGCTCGAGGCCGAGGCCTCGCCATAGCCGTTATTCTCGAAGACGAAGATCGCCGGCAAGTTCCAGACCGCCGCCAGGTTCATCGATTCATAGACCGCGCCCTGGTTGGAGCCACCATCGCCGGTGAAGGCCACCGCCACCCCGCCCGTCCCCAGGGTCTTGGCCGAGAGCGCTGCGCCGCAGACCAGCGGCGTGCCCGCGCCGACGATGCCGTTGGCGCCCATCATGCCCTTCTCCAGATCGGCGATATGCATGGAGCCGCCCTTGCCCCCGCAGAGCCCCGTTTCCTTGCCGTAGATCTCCGCCATCATGCCGACCACGTCGCAGCCCTTGGCGATGCAATGGCCATGGCCGCGATGGTTCGAGGCGATATGGTCGCGGTCGTCGAGATGGGCGCAGATGCCCGCGCCGCTCGCCTCCTCGCCGCAATAGAGATGCACGAAGCCGGGAATCTCGCCGGTCGCGAACTCGATATGCAGGCGCTCGTCGAACTCACGCATGGTCTTCATGGCGCGGTAGGCGTCGAGCAGGTCCTCGCGGCTCAACTGCACGGCAAATCTCCCTGGGACGGAACGATGCGGATATAACTGAACGTCGGTTCAGTTATATGGTATATCCTAGCAAAAGCAATCGTGCTCGGACAGGCCGCCAGCCTCGACCCGCCCGCGAATTACTGGCCCATCGGGAGGGAGTAGCCGCGGACCCCGATATGGGCGACGAAGCAACGTATATCGGAAGCCGCGACCGGGCAGGCAGCGAGCTGGCACAGCACCCCCAATAGCACCTTCGACTGCCCGGCGCTGGAGGTCGGCGCGAAGGTGCCGCAGGACAACCCGTCCATGATGAGAAGCCAATAGCTCAGGCTCGCGAACGAGACCGGGGCGGCGCCTTCCTCTCCCCAGCTGACGACTTCCGGCGCCATGACGCCTAGTTCGTCGATAAGCCGTTCCGGCGCATAGGTTCCGTCACGCCCCACCGCCATGCCCGGATCGGCCTGCACGAGCACGACCAGAAAAATCATCTCCCGGGAGATCACGTGAAGCACATCCGTTCGCGCAACCCGGGCATCCTGCCAGGAGGCCCGGCCCGGCAATTCCCTCGCCTCCGGCAGAACGAGAAGGATTTCCGACCGAGCCTTGCCGATCCAGACGGGGTCGTCCTCGGGATCGGCTGTCGCCGATATCTGGTCGTAGAGAAATTCGTTGATCTGCCGGTCGAAGGCCGCCTTGTCCGGGTTCACGATCAGATCGGGGATCGCGTCATGAACCGGGCGGGAAAGATCGAACCGGCCGGTATTGTAGAATTGCCCGGCCAGGCGACGGGAGACGGAGACGAGGCGATCGGTGCGGATCGACCCCGTATCCAACGCCTCCTCGATCGCGGCGTCGAGTGTCTTGCCCGCCCGGTCGAGATCGCCCGACGCGGCCCCCGCCTCAGCCAGCACTGGAATCAGTTCGGCCTCATACCGCGCCGTCTCGCCGCTATCTCCCGCGCGCACCCAGCCGAGCCACGCGGCCACCGCCGCAATGGCTGTTGCCGGCTCGCCCGCGGCGGCTTACGCCTCGGCCAGAGCCGCGAAACAGCCGACGACCAATGCCGGCTCCGCAGCCTCCGAAATCTTGCAAATTTCCAATGCGCGCTCGAGATGATCCACCGCGAGATACGCCTCGCCGCGGCGCGTCTCGATCACGGCCAACTCGCTCAGCGCGAGAGCCAACCGGGTGTAGGTCTGCCCGAATCGTTCCTCGGCGAAGGCCGACGCCGCGCCCGCCGCTTCCGACGCCTCGGCGAAACCGCCCCACAGGAGGAGCAGGAGATAGTCTTTGCGCGCATCTTCGAATTCGTCCGCAAAGACGGTATTCGCGGGCGCCACGACCGGGGCCGCCAGAATCAGCGCGGCCAGGAATGCCCGCATGCGCATGCGTCGTGCCATTCGAACCGTGTATTCCGGGAGCGAAAACTGGCAAGACCGTTGCAACCAAGCGGCGAACGAAGACCGGATGGCATCGACGCTTTCCTCGAACTCCGGCGATCAGCTATATCCTTGGCCGCAGATCGCAAACCACGGGGAGGAAAAACCATGTCCGCCATCAAGCTGTTCAAGGCCGGGGATCGGGAATTCAAGCAGGTGCCGGTGGCGACCGGCGCGCTCAACGTCGCGCGGATCGTCGAGGACCCGCTGTCCGACGACCTGGGCGCGGGCATCGTCGAATTCGAGGATATCTCGATCCCCTGGACCCTGAATTACAACGAGGTCTTCTACGTGCTGGAAGGCGAACTGCGCTTCCGCACCGATGAGGGCGTGACCGTGGGCAAGCCCGGCGACCTGATCTTCATCCCCGAGGGCACGACCTTCCGCTACGAAGCGAGCGGCAGGGCCCGCGCCTTCTTCGCCCTGGCCGATACGACCAAGCATGAGGAAGAACGCGCGGTCTTCGAACAGTCGCTCAAGCAGGTCCGCAAGCCCGAGGCCTGAGGCGGATCCTCGCCTAACTCGTCCACGATCTTCGTGAGGCGGTAAGCCAGGAGCGGGCCGTCATCGGGGACGGCCCGCCGGGGCGCTTCCCGAATCAATAGCCGGCGGGTGCCGCGTAGCCTCTCACGCCGAGCCCGCCCGCCACGGCCCGGATCGTGTCATCGGCGAGAGATGCCTCACCCGTAGCGCAAAACATCCCGAGCATCTCCTTCGAGCGCCTTACGCGCAGTTGGCGCGAAGGTCGACCCGAAGGCCACGCAGTCGGCATCCGCGCCGGCAACGCGGCAGGTCGCCGCCTCGTTCCGCTTCCCGACGTCGAGAATGGTGTCGGAATGGCGCTCATGCGCATTGATGACGACCAGGCGATGGGTCATCGGCTTGGGTCTCGCCCCATCGCGAACGCCGCGCTCAAGGAATAATCTTCAGATCGCGCATTTCGGTGAACAGGCGCAGGAACATCTTGCGCGTGTCGCGAAAGCCCTCGAAGCCGAATTGGCGGAGTTTGTTGGTCGAATGGAAATCGTCCCAATCCCGGCTGAACATGGAATCGCCCTGGGGCCAGTAGACGAACTGTTCCAGGGTGAACTTGCGCAGCCCGTGGGTTTCGACAATTTCGGCCCAGAGCGATTCCTTGTCGGCCATCGCCGTCTTGAGGTCGATCTTCTGGATGCCGCCCAGGGGCAGGCCGAACCACTCGGCGAAATCGGGCCAGACATGCTCCGTCCGGTAGACGTCACCGTTGGTCACGTTGAAATATTCGCCATGGGCGCGCTCTTCTTCCGCCGCCCAGACGCAGACCTCGGCGAGCAGCTCGGCGTCCAGCGCCTGGGTGATGCGGCGATAGCCCGCCTCGTTGCCCGGGAAGCGGAACGGCTCGCCCAGGGCTTTCGCGATCGAGGCATAGACCGCGATGATGTTCAGCAGATTGTACGGGCTGCCGATGCCCACGCTCATCACCACGCAGGGCCGCAGATTGGTCCAGCGCCATTTGCGGCCCTGGGCATGGCGCGCCTCCAGCCAGCGCTGCATGTCGAAATAGAAATTGGGCGGGAAATGGGTCAGGTCCGTCTCCTCGCTGGGCGTCTTGAACCGCCCCAGATGAGAGCCGTAGGCGCGCGCGCCGGTCATCAGGGTGACATGCTCGATCGAGAGCGAGGCCGCCTCCGCCCCATCGATGAAATTGGCCAGCATGGCCACATTGGCCGCGATGGTCTCGGCATCGCTGCCGCGCGGCTGGAAGGCCGCATGGACCAGGTGGGTGACCCCGGAGATCGCGCAGATTTTCTCGAGGCAATCCTTCGGGTCCAGCAGATCGACCGACAGATGTTCGAAATCGACGTCGAATTCGGGTGCCGACCGCGACAGGCCGATGGACCGCCAACCCGGCGTACGCGCGAATTGCTGGGCGACATAACGCCCGATCTGCCCCCGCGCCCCGGTCACCAGGACGGTCTTGTCGGCCATGACTGTTTCTCCTGCGCTATTCCGCCGCCGTCGATTGCGGCCGCGAACCCCGCCAGGCCGCCATCAGCGAATCCCACTTGGCCCGCACGGCCTGCAGATGGCGTTCCTTCACATGGCCATAGCCGCGGATGTCTTCCGGGACAGACGCGATCTCGACGGCCAGGGCATGGCTGTCATGGTCGAGCCGGTCGAGCAGTTCGGCCACCGTCGCCTCGTACTCGACGATCAGCGCCCGCTGCTCGCGCCGCTCGGCCGACTTGCCGAAGGGATCGATTGCAGAGCCGCGCACGAAGCGCAGCTTGGCTAGCAGACCGAAAGCCGGCAGCATCCAGGCGCCGAAGGTCATCTTGGTCAGCTCGCCCGTATCCTTGTCGCGCGGGGCCATGATCGGCGGGGCAAGGTTGAATTCGAGCTTGTAATCGCCCTCGAAGGCCTCGCCCAGCTTGCGCCGGAAATGCGGATCGGCGTAGAGCCGCGCAACCTCGTATTCGTCCTTATAGGCCATCAGCTTGTAGGCGTAGCGTGCCACCGCCTCGGCCAATCCGGTCATGCCCTTGGACTTGTCCTGCTCGACCGCGCGCGCGCGCTCGACCAGATCGCGGTAGCGCCGGGCATAGGCGGCATTCTGGTAATCAGTCAGATCGGCGGTCCGCCGATCGATCATCTCGTCCAGGCTTTCCGAAAGCTTGCGGCTGGGCGAGACCTCGGCCGGCGCAGCCAGGTCCTGCACGGCCTTCATGTCGTGGGCCGCCCGGCGGCCCCAGAGGAAGGCTTCCTTGTTCCAGTCGATGGCGACGCCGTTGAGCTCGATGGCCCGCAGGATCGCCTCGTCCGACACCGGCAGCAGACCCTTCTGCCAGGCGTAGCCGACGACGAAGAGGTTGGAGGCGATGGAATCGCCGAGCAGCCGCATCGCCAGGGTGCTGGCGTCGAAGAATTCGCAGGCGTCCCGCCCCACCGTTTCGGCGATCCGCGCTTCCAGGGTGTCGGTCGGGAAGATCAGGTCCGGGTTGCGAGTGAAATCGCCGGTGATCGATTCATGGGAATTGATGACCGCGCGGGTGCGCCCCGGCTGGACCGTGGACAGCACGTCGTCGCCGCCGGACACCAGATTGTCGCAACCGAGCAGCAGATCAGCATTGCCCGCGTTCAGGCGCACCGCCCGGATATCCTCCGGCGACCGCCCGAAACGGACATGGCTGACCACCGCGCCGCCCTTCTGGGCCATGCCCAGCTGGTCGACGATGGAGACGCCCTTGCCCTCCAGATGCCCCGCCATGCCAAGCAGGGCGCCGATCGTGACGACGCCGGT